>ERZ808046.1383-NODE-1383-length-11005-cov-3.393759_pt1 | contig 11005 bp, 13 predicted proteins | sample MGYA00380196_ERZ808046 | MGnify/ENA primary metagenome ERZ808046 (study PRJEB31490, sample SAMN06133421) | mouse gut metagenome | isolation source: Z6_2 | host: mice | place: China: Chengdu | collected 2015-05 ...
CACAATATTTGCATAAAATTTAATGTTGGCGGAAGTGGGAACCGCTGTGACCAGATCCCGCACAAACTCAAGACTGCTGACCTCCGGCGGGACATCCTTCTCCTTGAGCCTGTCCTGCAGCGTAACCAAATCTACAGGTTTCCCCTCGTCATTCAGCTCCACCATGGTGTCAAACACTACACCATACTGCCTGCCATAAAAGTCATCGCCGCTTATGATCTCTGATGCTACGGTTATCGCTTCCCTGTCCATGATCATGGAACCGATCACCGACTGTTCCGCCTCTATGCTATTGGGCAATACCCGTTTTAAAAGCGCTTCCTCCGCTATTTCCATTTATCTAGCCTTTCATTTCTGTCACTTTAACTTTCAGTTTGCCTGTTACTTTCGGGTGAAGCTTCACGCCGACCTCAAATACGCCAAAACTCTTAATGGGGTCAGAAAGTATGATTTTTTTCTTGTCGATTTCTTTCCCGCACTGCTGCTTATAGCCCTGGGCAATCTCTTTCGAAGATACGGAACCGAAAGTCCTGCCCCCCTCACCGGCCTTGATAGACAATACCACTTCATCCTCTTCCATCGCCTTTGCAAAAGCCTGCGCCTCCTCAAGCTGCTCCCTGGCAACCTTTTCCGCATTTGCCTTCTGGAGCTTCAAGTCATTCATATTTTTGTTGTTGGCTTCCATTCCAAGCTTCCGGGGAAGCACGTAATTTCTCGCATATCCGTCATTTACATCTACAACATCACCCTTTTTTCCAAGGCTCTTTACATCTTCCAATAAAATTACTTTCATCTCTATCTCACGTTCCTTTCCGGTTTCACACATTTTTTATTTTAATAATACAATATTGTATCCATCTCCTACAGGCACCCTGGCTATGCCGTGCCCTTCCTTTTCCAGACATTCTTTCCCAAACACAGCCACCGCTTCTTTTACGCCTGGCAGTTCCGGTTTAAAATAGTCATGCAGGATAACCACTCCCCCTGTCTCATCCTCTGTTTTTATATCAATCGGCAAGCAGATCGCCTTCGGCAATCATCTTGTCCAATGTTCCTTTCAATATTCCAATCCCCTCAAAAATAGATACATCGCTTAACTGACAGCCAGCAATGCCCAGATGGCCTCCGCCTCCCATTTTCTCCATAATCACCTGCACGTTTACCTCGTCAATAGAACGTGCGCTTACAAAAATCTGATTCTGATATTCCGTCAGCACAAAACTTGCCTTGACCCCTTTGATATTCAGCAGCTCGTTAGCCGCCTGCGCTCCCACCACGGTGGGACTTTGTATGTCTTCGCTGGTACAGGTGGAAATGGCAAAAGAACTCCTGTAGATTTCCGCCTGACTGACCGCATCGGCTTTGGCCTTATACTCCGTGGCATTTTCTCTGAAAAGTTTGCGGACTCTGGTGACATCCGCCCCGTTTCTCCGGAGAAAAGCAGCCGCTTCAAAGGTCCTGACCCCCGCTTTAGACATAAAATTATTTGTATCAATAATAATGCCGGAGTACATACAATCCGCTTCTTCCGCTGTGATATGTATGCTCTGTCCTATATACTGCAAAATTTCGGAAACCATCTCACACGCGGAAGATGCATATGCCTCCACATAGGAAAGGGTTGCATTTTCTATCACTTCCGTTCCCTGCCTGTGATGATCCAGAACTACAATGGATTTGCACAGCCGCAGCAGCTCCGGACATTCCGTGATGCTGGGTTTATTTACATCCACTACCACCAGCACAGTATTGCTTCCCGCCATCTCTATAGCCTGCTGGCTGCCTATGATCATATCCTCTTTGTATTCCTCATGGCTCTTGAACAAATCCACGATTGGCTGTAAGGATGTGCTCACGTCATTGAGCACGATGCTGGCTTTCCTCTCCAGCGTGGTAGCGATCCGGTAGATTCCCACTGCCGCCCCAAAGCTGTCCACATCCGCGACCCGGTGCCCCATGATCAGCACTCTCTCCTTCGAGGTAATGATTTCCCGCAGGGCCTGGGCCTTTACACGGGCCTTCACACGGGTGTTCTTCTCCACCTGCTGGCTCTTGCCCCCAAAGTAAATCACATTTTCAGGGGTCTTGACTACTGCCTGGTCACCGCCCCTCCCAAGGGCTAAGTCAATGGCGTTGCGGGCAAACTCATAATTCTGGGCATAGCTTAAACCGTTCAGCCCTACGCCGATACTGATAGTAACGGCCATCTCATTTCCAATGTTAACAGTCTTCACATCCTCCAGAAGGTCAAATTTGCTTTCCTTCAAAAGCTCCGTAGCCTTCTTGCGAAGGACGATCATATACTTGTCCTTCTCTGTCTTTTTGCAGATTCCGTCAAGCGCTGCAATGTATTTGTTCACCTTTCTGTCTATCAGCGCAATCAGTAAGGAACGTCTTACCTCCTCCACGCTCTCAAGAGCTTCCTCGTAATTGTCCAGATAAATCATGCCTACCGCAAGGCTCTGGTCATCCACTTCCTGAAGGGCAATCTTAAGGGCAGTTTCGTCAAACAGATAAAATGCAATCAAAAACCCGTCATAGTTGTCAGCTTCTATGATGACACTGCTGTCCACCATCTCCCGCATGGCTATCTTGCGCATCTTTGCAACATAATTACGATCCTCGAAAGCAACATCCATCTCAACAAACTCTATCTCATCCGGCAGTTTCTCCCTCGTAATGGACGGAAAAAGGGAAGTAATGGACTTCCTGTACCCTTTTTCTTTATGTACCACCTTCTCAAAAGACTGGTTTGTCCAGATAATACGCCCCTCGTCGTCCAGCACCGCATAAGGGATCTCCAATTCTCTTAGCAGAACCTTCTGCACCTGGCCGTACTGGGTTGCAAAACTCACCAGTTCATTCATGATCACCGGCCTGTTATAAAGCTGGAGCGATATGACCACCGTAAAATAAAATAGTGCAAAGCAGCTTATAATTATCCCTGCCGGCACACTAAGCAGGTACACTGCCAGATTAACCGCCGCTAGTATAAATCCCAAATATAAAGAAGTCTGCATGTATCTTTTCAGTCTTCCCTTTAGCTTGATTTTGCTTTTTAATGGAGCCATTTCTGAAAATACCCCTCTGTTATCTCATGCGTTTTATTTAAATATACTTACTAAGTATAACATTTTTCGCTGAAACTTTCCATAGCATTATGCAGAAGCTTTTAGACAAGTTTCGACTTTTATTCCCTCTCTATGCATATATCCGCAAAAAAACCATCCTTTCATAAAACAAATTCCCCAAAAAATTCAAGATAATAGCTTACCGGAAACAGCCGGGAAATCCAGGCTGCTGCCGGAATATATCTCTCTATGCGGATAAACACAGGACAAAAAAGACAGCTTCCCAGAACCAGTACCGGCAAAATCCCATACAAGGCTCTGCTGTCTTTCACAAACAGCCGCAAGATCCACATAGAAACTTCCAGTACACAAAAATAGACCAGAAGGCCCAAAGCCTCCACCCCAAAACCTTGCCCCGCACCCAAAAGCCACAGGCTGATGCCTCCGGTCAGAACTGCCCCGGCGGCGGCCACGTGAAGGTTCCCACGCTTAAGCGCCCTTCCCATTTTCCCCGGCATGGAACGCCAAATCTTCTCCTGTTCCAGGGCATTTCCCATGGCCAGAAGACACATCAGGAACACCGCTACCGCCACACATCCCCGCAGACTGCTTTGGGTTTCCGGTTCAGTTCCTGCTTTGCCGCCGGCATTTTCATACACAAAGTGAAAAGTACTGCCGTCCCCGGCATACTGCCCATTCAGCATAAGCAGTCTTTCCTGGGCCCTTTCTATATCCCCTTTGCCGAATCCTGCATCTTCAAGATACCCCTTTAATATATCCTCTGAAAGGATCTCAAATAATTCTGCAAACACTACCTCATAGGAAATTTTCTGGGCTGATGAGGCGGGGGAATAGTAAAGCGTAATCTGGCGGCTCTGTTTTCCGTCCAAAATACTTTCGTAAAATCCTTCCGGCAGGGTATAACCGCATTCCAGTGTACCGTTCTCTATCTGGCGGAGCATTTCCTCCTCCTCTCCATAGCCCCGGAATCTTAAAATCCCTTTTTCCCCTTCCAGCCCTTCCGTCAGTTCCCTTCCCTTGTCGTCTTCCCAATAAATGCCTGCCAGTATTCCCTTATACGTCTCCTCTCCTTCCGGCCTCATTTTATTCTCTGCGCCAATGACCATCGCAGTCAATAAAAACAAAATGATCCACGATCCATATTTTTTTAAATACTGTTTCCAGAGAATTCCATAAATCTGTATCCAGTTATTCATTTCTGTCCTCCATTCCGGCCCAGAAGGAGACCAGGCCTATTCCTTCCGGCACAAGCATCCCTGCCGCCAGAAAGATCCCTGTCATAAACAGGATTTTTCCTGCCGCTGCCCAATCAAACCTGCCCTGCAAAACCGCCGTTATTTCCTCCATCCACCACGGATAGGGCATATAAGTCCCTGCTTTTTCCGCCCACAAAGGCAGAAATGCAGGGGGGATGAAAATCCCGGATGCAGTCATCATTGCCATCAGGACCGCAAAGCTTACGCCTATCCCGGCAGCGTGATTTCCAAAGACCTGAATAAGCGCCCTGATAAAAATACCTGCCGAAATCCACACTGCCGCCATCCATACCCACGCCCAGGAAGCTTCAAAAGAACTGTCCCCAAGCTTGATCATAAACAGATATACCGGTACAGAAACCACCATCCCAAGGAGTGCGAAAACACCGGAAAAAGCTGCGGTTTCCAACAGATACTGCTGTCTCTTTCCAAGGCCCCTGCACATATAAAGCCGTTCCCGCTCCCCGCTCTCTGTTCCCATGTACCGCCCAAACGCCAGCCCTGCAAAGGACAAAAATGCAATCAGAAGGGATATGCCATAATAGTCCCCAAGTCCCACACCACTTTCAGCCCTCACTTCCTTTTCCTTAAAAAGGGAAGTCCGCTCAAGGGCAATCTTAAGATAAGCTTCATTTAGATAGTTTTCCGTCCAGGAAATACCGTCCCGCCATCCATTTTCCGCACAAAAAGCATCCGCCGCATAAATACCGGACTGGGCTGTCGTCAGAAGCTTTGCCCCAGCCTTTGTAAACTGTACAAAAACTTCCGTCTCCGCCCTGCTGTAAACGCCCCCCAGAAGAATTGTTACAGGGATATTTTCCCCTGTGATAATGCTGTCAACCATTCCCTCCGGTATGACCACTGCCGCATAGATATCTTCATCCGCGATTCCCCGTCTGGCTTCCTCCTCCGAAAGCCGGACAAAGGACACCGTATCCCTGACACTATCCATGGATTCCACAAACTTAAGGAGCATATCCGTCATTTTATCTTCTCCTTCTGACACAATGCCCACCCGGATTTCGCCGACTGCCTTTTCCCCATACACCGCCTTCGATGCATAAGCGCCCACGCCCAGAAGCAGCAGTCCAAACAAAACCGTTTCCAGTACAATGGCCGGAAGAAGTCTTATGAACTTTTTCATATTCAGCCAAAAGAATATCCATCTGCAATACATACTTTTACCCTATTTCATATATTCTGCAATGATTTCCGTCATCGTCATCGTCTCTGGCACCTCGAAAGCCTGCCCGTCCCTGATTGCCCACAGACGACCGCATGCCCCAATCTCCCCTTCATCATGGCTGCTGATCAGAACGCTTCCGCCTCTGCTGGTAAAGTCCTTTATATACCCCTTAAGTTCCTCCTTAAATACAAGGTCCAGAGCCGCGCTCGGCTCATCCATCAAAAGAAGGGCGGGATCGTGAATCAATGCACAGACGATATTGACCCGCTTATTCATCCCGCCGGATAAGTTCTTCACCTTCTCTTTCAAAAATCCCTCCACCTGAAACTGTCCGCACAGCCTTGCAAGATTTTTCTTATTTTCCCTGCGATCCCCAAACCCTGCCCAAAGCTTCAGATTGTCCTCCACCGTAAGTTCCGGGATCAGGATACTTTCCTGGGGAATATAGCCCACATACCGGGCCATCTCCCGGACAGGCTTATTCAGCTCTTTTCCGTCCACGGAAATACTGCCGCCTCCGGCCTTCTCAACCCCTGCCAGAATTTTAAGCAGGGTAGATTTGCCGCAGCCATTGGCCCCTATGATCCCTGTACACATGCCTGCCTGTACATACATGCTTACCTGCCGGAGAACCAGCTTTCTCCCATAACTTTTTGTGATGTCCTTTATTTCCAATTCCATACATTTCCCTCTCTGTCAGCACGATATCATGAGAATAGAGCAGTGAATGAACCACTGCTCTGTCATCATAATACCAAATTGAATTTCTGTCTAATAGGGATATAGATTCTCTGACATTTCCCAGAGGATATCATACCATTCATCTTCCGTCAGGCGCAGCACGTTTAGCTTCTCGCCTTCTCCGGGCTTCTCAATCTCTCCGCACTCATTGGTCAGATTGATCTCTCCGCTTAACGCTTCCTCCCCGTTTACCTTCAGGGAGTCTATATTTATGGTAAGCTCCGCCCCCTTCTTTACCTTTTCAATGTCACCCTTTATGGCCAGTTCATTATAATCGGCCGCAAGTTCAAAATTGAAATCGCCCTTTTTCTTATCATATTCCAGACCAAACCGCATGATCTCATAGTTTGAATACTCATCAGAAACCAGTTTATACTCTGCTTCGTAACTATCATTTTTGCTGTTATAGCTTCCGCTTCTGGTCAGATTGTAGGTAGTATAACCTGTGTAAACTTCCAGGTCCATATTTTCAAGGGGAAAGCTTCCTCCCATAATATCCCACTGGATATATTCCCCGTCCCCGGCGTCAAAATAAATCTGGGCAAGGGCTTTTTTATAAAGATAGAACTCTAATGTAAAAGGCCCGCATTCTTCCGCCACTTCCGCAAGTTCTTCAAAGACTTCCGCCACGTCGTAGTATTCCAAGAATTCCCTGCTGTCGGCAAACCCCAAATTATATGCCAATGCAGTGTCCATATAGCTTTTAAAGGCTTCATTGTTTTCATAGACATCTAAATATTTCAGCACAAAATCCGCAAACTGTTTTCCGGTAATGGTAACGATATATCCCTTGCAGCTTCTCTCCCTGCCGTTGACTTCCAGTTTCTTGTTCTGCGCCCTGCTTACCTGGGTCTGGTCAAAGAGGTCTTTGGCTGCAGCGGCAAACTCCGCTCCCGCCTCCAGCATCCCCTCCTCAAAAAGAGAGGCATCCTGGGTATCCTCATTCAGGGTCTGGGCATAATCAGCCAAAAACTCATCCATGTCGTATTCTTCTGCCCATGCCCTTAAGTCTTCTTCCATGGTACTTCGGTCTATATAGAATATGTAGTCGCTGACCCCCGGAACCCACAGCATAAATTCTTCCTTGTCAGCGTAATAATCTGCCTCCAGTGCAGACATACCATAGAGCTTGATATCCAGATATCCTCCGCAGGTCTCCTGATCAGATTCCATCTCCAGCTCAAATCCCACTTCCCGTCCAAAATTCAAATCAGCCAGCATGGTCATCTGCCCATTTTCAAACATGTCCTCGTAATCCTTCATTTCCCATACGTCCCCCACTGCCTCTGCACTCTGGGAAAAAGTATAGGTAACTGCTTTCATGATTGCTTTCTTTTTGCTTCCAATCACTCCTGTAGCCAGCGCCACCCCTACAAGAAGCGCCACAAGAATTACCAGAACTGCCGCCGGAATTATAATCTTAACAGCGCCCCCTGGCTTTTTCCCGTTTCCGGGCAACATACCACTTCCCACACCTGTACCTTGTGCGTCTGTACTTCCCGTGCCTGCACTTACCAAGTTTGTACCTTCCTGCTGTCCCTCAATTAAATTTCCCTTATTCATTCCATCCATATCTTTCCCTCCCGCCCAAAGGCTGACCTTCAAAGCTCCCCGAGCCAGCTTATTATAAAAAGAGACTGCCGGTTACCAGCAGTCTCCTATCGTAGCTTTAAGTAATGTCTGAATTGCAATCCTGCTCAACAATTAATCACAAGTATAAGGCATTAATGCAATATGGCGGGCTCTCTTGATTGCAACTGTAAGAGCTCTCTGATGTTTTGCACAGTTTCCTGTAATTCTTCTGGGAAGGATTTTCCCTCTCTCGGAAACGTATCTTTTTAATTTATTTACATCTTTGTAATCAATCACATTATCTTTGCCGCAAAATACACAAACTTTTTTTCTTCTGCGCATTCCGCCTTTTTTTCTCATGGGAGAATCAGACTTCTCTGTTTTATTATATGCCATAATAATTGCCTCCTGTCTTAATTGGACTAACTCTTAATTAAACGGCAGTTCCTCGTCTATTCCATCCGGAATATTCATAAAACCGTCGCCGGCTCCCTGGGGCTGTGGAGCGCTGTATCCACCGCCGGCATAGCCCCCGTCACTGCCAGCGCTGCTGCTGTTTTTGCTCTCGGCAAATTCCTGGTCTTCCACCACAACATCCGTGGTGTATATCTTCACACCATCTCTATTGGTATAACTGCCAGTCTGGATGCGTCCCGTAACTAAAACCTTGGTTCCTTTCCTGAAATACTTTTCAGCAAATTCCCCGGCCTTCCCAAAGGCCACACATCCGATAAAATCCGCAGTCTGCTCGTCATTATTACGGCTGAACCTGCGGTCTACAGCCAATGTATATCTGGCAACCGCCGTAGAGTTTTCCCCCTGTGAATACCTCACCTCAGGATCTCTTGTTAAACGCCCCATAAGTATTACTTTATTCATACCTGCCTCTACTTTCCAGCATATTTTACGTATACGTCTTATGCTTCGTCCTGTCTAACGCATAAAAATCTGATAACATTGTCCATAATGCGAACACGGTTTTCGATTTCGATAGGCGCGGTGCTTTCAGCGTCAAACTGGATAAAGTAATAGAAAGCTTCTTTCATCTTCTGAACTTCATAAGCCAGTCTTTTCTTTCCCCAGTCGTCAACATTGGTGATCGTACCGCCGAATCTCTCGATAAGAGCCTTGCACTTGTCAACAACGGCCGCTCTTTCCTCATCCTCGATTTTCGCACTAACAACAACGGCTAATTCATATTTGTTCATGCTTAAGTTACCTCCTTTTGGTCTCTGGCCCCCCATTTTCCGGGAGCAAGGAATGTGTCATTCACGCTGTGCGTAAATTATTACTACATATCACGAATTAATATGATACCATGTTTTCCCTCAATTTTCAAGAGTTTGTCCGGGAAATCTTTCGGATTTTCTTTTCTATCTGGCTTCTTGGACTCATGATCTGGTGTCCGCACCCTGTACATTTCAGCCGGAAGTCCGCCCCTACACGGAGCACTTCCCACTCAAAGCTTCCACAGGGATGCGCTTTCTTTAATGTAAGCCTGTCACCTGTCTGAATATCCATACATCCTCCCTCTCCAGCTTTACAGTGCGGCAAATATCTCCCCGATACTGCCCTGCACCACCAAATCCGCCGCACCATCCCTTGCAGTGGGCGTCTTATTGACCAGAACCAGTTTGTTTCCCCTATAATAATCGATCAGCCCTGCGGCCGGATAGACCACCAGGGAAGTTCCCCCTATAATCAGCACATCCGCATCCCTGATATACCGGACTGCATCCGAAAGCGTCTGGTTGTCCAGCCCTTCCTCATATAATACCACATCCGGCTTGACAGGCCCTCCGCATGCATCACAGCGGGGCACTCCTTTGGCCTGAAGCATGTATTGCGCATCAAAGGATCTTCCGCACCGCTCACAGTAATTCCGCAGCACGCTTCCGTGAAGCTCCAGCACCCTGCTGCTTCCTGCCGCCTGATGAAGTCCGTCTATGTTCTGGGTAATGACCGCTTTCAGCTTCCCCTCCTGCTCCCACTGTGCCAGCTTAAGATGTGCCGCATTAGGCTTAGCCCCAAGGCACAGCATCTTGTCCTTATAAAAACGGAAAAATTCTTCCGGCTTCTGTCTGTAAAAAGTATGGCTCAAAATAGTTTCCGGCGGATAATCGTATTTCTGGTTGTAAAGTCCATCCACACTTCTGAAGTCGGGAATCCCGCTTTCCGTAGAGACCCCTGCCCCGCCGAAAAACACAATATTGTCACTGTTGTTTACCATTTCCCTAAGTTTTTCTATCTGCCCCATATGATCTTCCTCCATGCCACTCCCTGTTTTGAAACCCTATACTTTTATTATACCATTTTCTCCTGCTTATACAAATCTTTTATTGAGCGGCTCACAGATTCCCCACCAAAAAATCTTTCACAACGCCCAAAAATTCCCGCATCATATTATTCCACTGCAAAAACGGCTCTCCCCGGGCCGCAATTCCATACACATTCCCATATCCTGCTTTTTGTGCGATCCCAACGGCGCGGAAAACATGAAAGTTGTTGCTCACCACCCCGACGGAATTCTTTTCCTTATCCAGAAACTCTGCTGAAAAGGTCAGATTCTGAAAGGTATTTTCAGACTGGTCTTCCATGATTATCCGCTCCGGCCCAATCCCTCTTTCTGTGAGATAATCGAACATCCCCTGGGCCTCCGATACCGGCTCATCAATCCCCTGCCCTCCAGAGACAATGACTTTGGTATCCGGGTTTTCTTCCAGATAGCATATGGCCTCGTCCAGCCTGTACTGCAGGGCTTTTGAGGGGCCTCCTGCTTTCATCTGGGCACCCAGCACCACCAGATAGTCAAGCCCCTGGGGCCCCTTCTGAAAAAAACCACTGATTATGCATCCTTCCACCACCAGAAACACCACACATCCCAGACACACCAGTCCCGTAAAAATCCTGCGGAACCAGACAGGCGTATGGGCGGCCCAGATTCCTTTTTTTAAGAGGACTGCCTGTATGATCGCTGCAAGGCTCAAAAGCAGCCATATAAAATAAAAATTTGTCCCGTGCCCCACCCAGAGGGCAATGCTTAAAAAGTACCCTAAGCATATCACACCTAAAATCAATAAAATAATATACATTTTCACCCTCCAAATCACTTTTACCATTGTACCATATCTTATTATGAAGGAAAATCCCCTGCCGCA
>ERZ808046.1387-NODE-1387-length-10956-cov-3.159482_pt1 | contig 10956 bp, 10 predicted proteins | sample MGYA00380196_ERZ808046 | MGnify/ENA primary metagenome ERZ808046 (study PRJEB31490, sample SAMN06133421) | mouse gut metagenome | isolation source: Z6_2 | host: mice | place: China: Chengdu | collected 2015-05 ...
TCACGTTGGGTGCGCAGAACGATCAACAGGTGACGTTTAATTATCTGTTAGCGCAAGGGGAGTACCGTATTTCCACATTGCTGGCGGTATTGTTTGCTGCGGGGTTTGCTATCGGTTGGCTGATTTGCGGCCTGTTCTGGCTGCGAGTTCGTGTTTCCCTGGCGCGCGCTGAACGTAAAATAAAGCGACTGGAAAACCAGCTTTCACCCGCGACTGACGTGGCTGTAGTGCCGCACTCGTCAGCGGCGAAGGAATAACTTTCTATGCTGGAGTTGTTGTTTCTGCTTTTGCCTGTAGCCGCTGCCTATGGCTGGTATATGGGCCGCAGAAGTGCGCAACAAAACAAGCAAGATGAAGCCAACCGCTTGTCGCGTGATTACGTAGCGGGGGTTAACTTCCTGCTTAGTAATCAACAGGATAAAGCGGTAGACCTGTTTCTCGATATGCTTAAAGAGGATACAGGCACCGTTGAAGCCCACCTTACGCTCGGAAACCTGTTCCGTTCGCGTGGCGAAGTTGATCGCGCTATTCGCATCCATCAGACCCTAATGGAAAGCGCCTCGCTGACCTATGAACAGCGTCTGTTGGCGATTCAACAACTAGGGCGTGATTACATGGCCGCCGGGTTATACGACCGCGCGGAAGACATGTTCAATCAGCTGACCGATGAAACTGACTTCCGCATTGGCGCGCTGCAACAGTTGCTACAAATCTACCAGGCTACCAGTGAGTGGCAGAAAGCAATTGATGTTGCCGAACGCCTGGTGAAGCTGGGTAAAGATAAACAGCGCGTCGAAATTGCCCATTTCTACTGTGAGTTAGCCCTGCAGCATATGGCCAGCGACGATCTCGATCGTGCCATGACCTTGCTAAAAAAAGGGGCGGCGGCAGATAAAAACAGCGCCCGCGTATCCATAATGATGGGACGCGTGTTTATGGCGAAAGGAGAATACGCCAAAGCCGTCGAAAGTCTGCAACGCGTGATATCCCAGGACAGAGAACTGGTCAGCGAAACGCTGGAAATGTTGCAAACCTGCTATCAGCAGTTGGGTAAAACTGCCGAATGGGCAGAATTCCTGCAGCGTGCGGTGGAAGAGAACACCGGTGCCGATGCTGAATTGATGCTTGCTGATATCATCGAAGCGCGCGACGGTAGTGAGGCCGCACAGGTCTATATTACGCGCCAGCTTCAGCGTCATCCGACCATGCGTGTGTTCCATAAGTTAATGGATTACCACTTAAATGAAGCGGAAGAAGGGCGTGCCAAAGAGAGTCTGATGGTGCTGCGGGACATGGTTGGCGAGAAGGTGCGTAGTAAGCCTCGTTATCGCTGCCAGAAATGTGGTTTTACCGCATACACCCTCTACTGGCATTGTCCGTCTTGTCGGGCCTGGTCAACCATTAAACCGATTCGCGGTCTTGATGGCCTGTAATTTTTAAAAAAATCCGACTTTAGTTACAACATACTAGTTATTGATGTTCCATTGTGCTCCGGCAACGACGGCGCAGAAAAAGCCTGCCAGGGGAAAAATCGCAACTGTTAATTTTTTATTTCCACGGGTAGAATGCTCGCCGTTTACCTGTTTCGCGCCACTTCCGGTGCCCATCATCAAGAAGGTCTGGTCATGACGTTAACTGCTTCATCTTCTTCCCGCGCTGTTACGAATTCTCCTGTGGTTGTTGCCCTTGATTATCATAATCGTGATGACGCGCTGTCCTTTGTCGACAAGATCGACCCACGCGATTGTCGTCTGAAGGTCGGCAAAGAGATGTTTACATTGTTTGGGCCACAGTTTGTGCGCGAACTTCAACAGCGTGGTTTTGATATCTTTCTTGACCTGAAATTCCACGATATTCCTAACACTGCAGCGCACGCTGTCGCTGCTGCAGCTGACTTAGGCGTGTGGATGGTGAATGTTCATGCCTCTGGTGGGGCGCGTATGATGACCGCAGCGCGTGAGGCACTGGTTCCGTTTGGCAAAGATGCACCGCTTTTGATTGCTGTGACAGTGTTGACCAGCATGGAAGCCAGCGACCTGGTCGATCTTGGCATGACACTGTCACCTGCAGATTATGCAGAACGTCTGGCGGCACTGACGCAAAAATGTGGCCTTGATGGTGTGGTGTGTTCTGCTCAGGAAGCTGTGCGCTTTAAACAGGTATTCGGTCAGGAGTTCAAACTGGTTACGCCGGGCATTCGTCCGCAGGGGAGTGAAGCTGGTGACCAGCGCCGCATTATGACGCCAGAACAGGCGTTGTCGGCTGGTGTTGATTATATGGTGATTGGTCGCCCGGTAACGCAATCGGTAGATCCAGCGCAGACGCTGAAAGCGATCAACGCCTCTTTACAGCGGAGTGCATGATGAGTGATTCCAACAGCCGTCTGGTCTACTCAACGGAAACCGGACGTATTGATGAGCCAAAAGCGGCCCCTGTACGCCCTAAAGGCGACGGTGTGGTGCGTATTCAGCGTCAGACCAGTGGACGTAAAGGTAAGGGCGTTTGCCTGATTACCGGTGTCGATCTCGATGATGCCGAACTGACAAAACTTGCAGAGGAACTGAAGAAAAAATGCGGCTGCGGCGGAGCAGTTAAAGATGGAGTTATTGAAATCCAGGGCGATAAGCGTGATTTATTAAAATCACTGCTTGAAGCGAAAGGGATGAAGGTAAAACTCGCAGGCGGTTAACATAAAAAGCCACGGATATATCCGTGGCTTTCGAATATTTTACTGTGCGTATTATTCAGTTATTTCGTACTGAACAGAATCAAGCGTATTATAATTGCGAGTCGATAATCGACATTTATTTACGATTATTTACCGACCTGGTGACCAATAACACCACCGACAGCTGCACCACCTAATGTACCCAACGTACTGCCATCGGTCAGTACTGCACCGCCTAATGCCCCTGCACCCGCGCCGATTGCGGTGTTGCGGTCCCGTTTAGACCAGTTAGAACAGGCACTCAGAGACATTGCCAGGGTAATTGCCAGAACAGCCGCGGTCATTTTTTTGCTCGTTACAAACATAATACTCTCTCCTGAATTTATGATTCACGGAAGTAAGCTCTCTATAACTATAATAGCTAAGAATAAGCCTGGTGAAATTATTCCGTGAAATCTGCTCGCGCGCAGGGTTATATCACGCAGGTGATAATGACTTCCTGTTATATCGCTGATAATAATTTTATATCTTGAGAGTGTTAATAACAGGTAAATAGTCTTAATTATCAACCAGGAATCATCTTAGAGCGGATGATTTGCCAAACTGCAAATCATCCGTAGAGAAGGGAAATGGTTAAATGTCAACGACGTGAACGGTGAGTTTACTGTGCTCAAGATGCATCAGATCGCTGGCGCGTATTTTCGAATCGGTAATCACGCGATTGAATCGCTCAACGGGACCGATGGAGTATGAATGTACAGCACCAAATTTCGAGCTGTCAGTCAGGACTATCGCTTCGCACTCTTTTTCCAGCACGGCATTGACCACATCGGTACGCATCATATCGCGACCGGTAAACCCAGTTTCAGGTTGCCAGCCATCAATACCAATAAATGCTTTGCTGAAATGTACCTGCTGGATGCACTGGCGTGTCAAAGGGCCAACCATACTTTCGCTTTTTTTCTGGTACACGCCACCGAGCAAAATGACTTCACAAGGCGCGTCTTTCAGCAAATGCGCAATGTAGCTGCTGACTGTGATGATAGTGACATTTTTCTTCTGTTCGCCCAGAGTCCGGGCGAGCAGGGCATTGCTGCTACCATTTTCGATAAAGATGGTTTCGCCCGGTTGAACCAGCGACGCGGCAAACTCGGCGAGTTCACGCTTCAGCGTATAGTTGCTCATCATACGGGTTTCGACGTCATCACTATCAAGCGAAACTGCAAAGCCATGTGCACGGCGGAGGTAACTCAGTTTTTCGAGTGTGTTGAGATCCTGGCGAATGGTAACTTCAGAAACTCCAGTGGCTTTTGCCAGATCGGTTACGCTAACCTGACCCTGGTCAATGACCATCTGTAGAATAGTTTGTTGTCGGGAATTCATCGCTGTAATTCTTATAACGTTATAATACTAAATAAAAAAATACTGACGCGCCGGGCATCCTCAAATAGGAAAACCTGAAGGCACGATTGTTAAATCTCCCACGGTGCCTTCGGGATGTCTGGCGTAGATTCAGCAACCTGGCGCAAGAGTTCTGCTTTAAGTATCTCGAGATTATGGATCGCAGAGTGGTAATCGCCTGCCACAAGGATATCTAACACAATATCAATACGTTCGGCAACGCGCTGGGCATCAAATTCAGACATCAAGGACATCCTTATAGCAAAAGTGGAAAATGAATAATGCAAAAATTGCCGCTAAAAGAGAAGTGTTTAACAGCAACGGCTAATTATCATCCAGGAATACGATATATAATGACGGGATATAGCGCTAAGTATATATATTCATCTACTTATGCGCGCTTCAGATAGCGTTTATACCAGCGTTCGAAGGCGACGGCGGGCATCGGTTTGGCAAACAAAAATCCTTGCCGCTCATTGATCCCGTTCTTGGTTAAAAAAGCATCTTCCTTTGCACTCTCTACACCTTCGGCGATCACCTGAAGATTCAATGCCTGGGCCACAGCGACGATCGCCCGGACCAGTGACTGCGAGACAGGTTGTTTGTGAATATCTCGAACAAAAACCTGGTCAAGTTTGATGGCATCGATCGGAAAGCGCGCCAGTTGCGAAAGTGAAGAGTAGCCGGTACCAAAATCATCCAGATGCACTTGCGCACCTAGTTGGCTAAATTGTTGAATAACAGACAGTGCCAGTTCATCATTCTCAATCAGACAACTCTCTGTCAGTTCAACATCTATAGGGCAGTATTCAAAATTGAGTTCCTGGAGAACCTGTTTCAGGGCGGTGAAAATGGTTTGATCGGCGAGCTGACGTGCAGAAATATTTACCGCCACTCGCAGGTTTATGCCTTTATCCCGCCACTTTGCCACCTGGCGTACGACATCGAGAATCACCCAACGGCCTAAAGGCACAATTAGCCCTGACTCTTCGGCGTAGGAAATGAAGTCCAACGGTGGAATCAACCCACGTTCAGGTGACTGCCAACGTACTAGTGCTTCCAGACTGCGCACTTCGCCACGCCAGGTGATTTTCGGTTGATAGTGAATAACCAACTGATCGTTTTCCAGTGCTTTACGCAAGTTGGTATCCAGCCAGAGATATTCAAATACCCGTTGATTCATTTCTGGAGTAAAAACGCAAAATTGTCCTCGTCCGCCTTCCTTCGCTGTGTACATTGCTGTGTCGGCGTGACGAATAATAGCCGTGCTGTCTGAACCATGTTCGGGAGAGAGTGCAATACCTACTGAACAGCTGGTATAAACTTCAATTAAACCAATGCGGAAGGGGAGTCGTAAGCGAGTCAAAATTCGTGATGCCATTGCTTCCAGCGCGCTTTGTGAGGTATTGGATGCCAGTACCAGAAACTCATCGCCACCTGGACGCGCCAACACCTGGTCATGTTCGAGACAGCTTAAAATAGCCAATGACACGTCGCGTAATAACTGGTCACCAAACAAATGCCCATAGGCGTCGTTGACCTTTTTGAAATTATCCAAATCAAGATACACAACCCCAACTTTATTGTTATCTGCATGATTAATAGCGTGATCGATTAAATCCTGCATTGCGTTACGATTCGGCAGTCCGGTGATACTGTCGGTATTTGCCAGAATACGCAGTCGCTCCTGAGCGCGGCGCTCTTCGGTAATGTCGGTGCCGGAACAGATTAAAAAAATCTCGTTTTTGCCACTGCCGCTGTGGACAAATTTATTGCGAAACAGAAACAGCCGCTGGCCTTTACGTGTTGGTATCCACAGTTCGACTTCATATGCATTGCCGCTTCGAAAAAATACACGGTTATTGCGCCTGGATGCCGCAGCTTCACGACGGCTCATAAACAGTTTAAACACGCTTTGCCCAATGACGTCGTGTTCTTTCAACCCTGTGTAATCTTCACATAACCGATTGAAGCGTTGGATATTCCCCCGGCTGTCGAGAATCACTATTGCGGAATGTGCTTCAGAAACTACCTGCTCAGCAAAGGAAAGCCCGTGTGATAAATCACGAGCAACCGCCGGTGTGTCATGCCATGCAGACGCGTTGCCAGCCCATTCCCGTTTATTGATTTTTCGTCCTACCAGATGCACAGAAAGATCGCTTTCATCGACGGTCAGACTCATCATCAGGCTGGAGGTGATGACCGTCATTTCCCTGATGCGAGCAGCCTGTTCGGCAGATAACTGCAATGTACGATCAGGTTCTGTGGTTTCGGTGGTAGAAAAGCGCAAAACATCGCTGCTTTCCGTCAACCGCCAGTATGGATTGTGCGATCCGAGAAAGTTGTACAACGTTGTGGACTCCCTAACGGTTTTCATGATGCATATCCTCCGGTTAACAGCGGAGTCCGCGGTTAAATAAAAGGAACAACATGACTTACATGAAATTAACGGCGGCTAAACGCATTGTTTTTTTTATATATTTATTTGTAATCCAGTTTTGGAAAAACGCCAGTTTTCAAACGAAAGTCAGTTAAAAAATCTGCCTGGATATAACGAAGGTAGAGCGGGGAAATAAACGGCCCATCCATGAGGAATGGGCCGTGAAAGGAGATTACGCGACCGGGCGCGCAATAATGCTGCGGGTTTCCATGCGGACTTCGGCAATAGTGACGTCAATAACGTCAGTCACTTTGTAAACCGTTTCACCTTTAATTTGTACAGTGCCGTTTTCCTGGCTGCAAACCAGTTCATCGCGCATAGCGTGTAAGAAAGGTGCCGGAATAAAGGCGATAGCGCCGTTATCAACCAAACGAACACGCATGCCGCCACGGCTGATATCGACAATTTCCGCCGCGAAACGGGTGTCGGTCCCGGCTTTGTCTTTCAGGAAGCGTGCGTATAACCAGTCACCAACATCACGTTCTGCCATCCGGTTGAGACGGCGACGCTCGGCCATTTGGACAGTGATTTCATCCTGTGGGCGCGTCGCAGTTTCGCCTTTGATAACCGCTTTCAGCAGACGGTGGTTGATCATGTCGCCATATTTACGGATCGGCGAAGTCCAGGTGGCGTATGCTTCCAGACCGAGGCCAAAGTGAGGACCGGGTTCAGTGCTAATTTCAGCAAATGACTGGAAGCGACGAATGCGGCTGTCGAGGAAACCAGTTGGTTGCGCATCCAGTTCACGACGCAGTTTGCAGAAACCGTCCAGCGTGAGCACTTCTTCGGCATCGACATGCAGACCGTGCGTTTTCAGCAACGCTGCCAGCGCGTCGGCATTCGCCGGATCAAAGCCCATATGCACGTTATAGATGCCAAAACCGAGCTTATCGCGCAGTACGCGGGCCGCACAAATGTTAGCGGCAATCATCGCTTCTTCGACGATACGATTGGCAATGCGACGAGGCTCGGCGACGATATCCAGCACTTCACCTTTTTCACCGAGAATAAAGCGGTAATCCGGGCGATCTTTAAACACCAGTGCGTGGTTATGACGCCACTCGCCGCGGCGTTGGCAAATTTGCGCTAACAAACGGACTTGTTCGGCAATTGCTTCACTTTCAGGCTGCCAGTCACCGGTATTTTCCAGCCAGTCAGAAACCTGGTCATACACCAGCTTCGCTTTGGATTCGATGGTGGCGGCAAAGAATTCGATATTATCTTCAATGGTGCCATCAGCGGAGAGCGTCATGCGGCATGCCAGTACCGGGCGGACTTCATTGGCGCGCAGTGAGCAGAGATCGTCAGAAAGCTCGCGAGGCAGCATAGGGATGTTGAAGCCAGGCAGATAGTTGGTGAATGCGCGAATTTTCGCGGCTTTGTCCAGCTTGCTGCCTTCAGCAATCCACGCGGTTGGATCGGCAATCGCCACAATCAGCTGAAGTTTGTCATCCGGCAACGCCTTAGCGAAAAGGGCGTCATCCATATCTTCTGTGCTGGCACTGTCGATGGTGACAAAATCCAGCGCGGTCAGATCTTCACGAACCAGACCTTCATCGAGCATTTCGGTAGCGACGCCGTCTGGTGCTTCTTTTTCCAGATTATGGCGCGCAAGGGTAACCCACCACGGTACAAAGTGGTCGTCACCAAAAGTGATGTATTGTGTCAGTTCAGCATAGAAAGAACGATCGCCTTTCAGCGGATGACGGCGCATTTCGGCAACCGCCCAGTCGCCTTCTTTAAACTCGTGGTTCAGGCCACGGGCTGCGCGGCAAGGAATGGCGTCTTTTAAGAGTGGATGATCAGGAACGATGGCCAGACGGTCATTTTTGCCCTGAACTTTACCCACGAAACGAGTCAGGAACGGTTCAACCAGTTCTTCTGGCTCTGCGGATTCACGTTCTTTTTCACTGTGGATCACCGCGATAATTCGGTCGCCATGCATGACTTTTTTCATCTGCGGCGGCGGAATGAAATAACTTTTTTGCGCGTCGACTTCCAGGAAGCCAAAGCCTTTTTCTGTGGCTTTTACCACCCCTTCAGCGCGTGGCGTCTGGGAATGCAGTTGCTGTTTAAGCTGCGCTAGCAGCGGGTTGTCCTGAAACATAATTGTCTATTTTGGTGGCCATTAGAGCGGCTGACAGTTTTACGCGAATCTGTCTGACGCGGCAAGGTTAATATGTCTCACCCAACGCGATTTTTAAGCGATTTATCCAGCCACACAGCCCGCTCCATACCAGCAGATTAATAATCTGCGTTGATGATTTTTCGTGTTCGAGTAAAGGGCTGAACTGGGCGGCGCTAAAGCGATCGGGTGCTCGGGTCAGCCATTGTATCGCCTGAACGGTAGCGCGCTCAACAGAATGACGGTCAGCCCATTGGTTAATTTCATTTTCGCCCTTGCGCATAAGGGTGCTGATTTTTTTATATTCATTTGATGAATCCATACAGGTGGCAAAACAAGCAGGACTGCCATTTATCCGCGCGCATAACAACGCCGCAAGCTGATTATCCGGCTGTGTATTGACCCGTGTGCTGTTTAGCAACTTTTCGAGAAGGGAAAGTGAAATAGGGTGGAGAGAGAGTGTTTCGGCCAGTTGGCAAAGTTCTGCAGTTGAACTTTTTGTGTGCTCTTCAGGTAGTTTTTCCACCTCATAGCTGCTTCGCCAGCGTATTGATTCATCAGCAAACAGTGACGCGTCGGCGTAGTTTTGTATTTCCAGACCGGGTAACCAGCGTACCGGGTGCCCGAGATAAGCCTGAAATGTCGCAATGGTCCGCGCCTGAAAGCCAATAAAACCAATGATTTGGTTAATGATCACACAGTCCCAGGCAGTAAGACCGACGTCATTCAGATGCTGGCGCGATCGGTTGTCGATAATAGAAGGCGAGCTAGCCAGTTGGCGGGCATATTGCGTGATTTGTGCCAACCTATGATTGCTTTCCCTGGAGGAATCAGGCCCGGGGAGCGGCGTAAGTCGCGCCGAATAGTAGTTACATAACCGCTGGACGCCGCAAACCTGAGCAACCGTCAGGGCCGTCGACAAGCGTTCATAAGCGGTGAAGGTCTGTGAACGGGTCACGGTAAGCTGGTCAGGGAACAAATCCACTGCAAGAACACGCGCAGGGTCCAGCCATGAAAGGAAGGGGGCCAGCGTTTCTTTTTCAAGGATCACGTCGAGTAGAAAGGGATCGCTGACCTTTGCGGCTTCCGGGACCAGAGGCAGAACGTCATACTCCGCAGTACTGGATTGCGTTTCATGATACCAGTGGCTTTTGCCGGTGATGTGGCGTTGTTCCATGGGCGCTCCTTGGTCGTAAAGGAAATCGTTATCCTGACGCAAGGCGGGAAGGGGAGAAAGACGGATCGGCGATAACAAATATCAGAAAGGTATAACAGAGATAACGGGCGGCAGAACGCCGCCCAATATTTACCAACAGAATGATTATTTCAATTCGAGTTCGTTCATTGCAGCGATGCTGAAACCGCCGTCAACGTGGACCACTTCACCGGAGATACCGGCAGAGAGATCGGAGCACAGGAATGCCGCGGAGTTACCCACATCTTCAATAGTAACGGTACGGCGAATCGGGGTAACGGCTTCGCAATGAGCCAGCATTTTGCGGAAGTCTTTGATACCGGAGGCCGCCAGAGTACGGATCGGACCAGCAGAGATGGCGTTAACACGCACACCTTCCGGACCCATCGCGTTCGCCATATAGCGCACGTTCGCTTCCAGAGACGCTTTTGCCAGACCCATAACGTTGTAGTTCGGGATAGCGCGCTCAGCGCCAAGGTAGGAAAGGGTCAGCAGGGCAGAACCCGGATTCAGCATGGAGCGGCAAGCTTTTGCCATTGCAACGAAGCTGTAGGAGCTGATGTCGTGGGCAATTTTGAAGCCTTCACGGGTAACGGCGTTAACATAGTCACCATCCAGCTGATCGCCAGGTGCAAAACCAATAGAGTGTACGAAACCGTCAAATTTCGGCCAAACTTTCCCCAGTTCAGCGAACATGGTGTCGATGCTGGCATCTTCTGCAACATCGCACTGCAGAACGATGTCAGAACCCAATTGAGCGGCAAATTCTTCTACGCGGCCTTTCAGTTTGTCGTTCTGGTAGGTGAATGCCAGTTCAGCTCCTTCGCGGTGCATCGCCTGAGCGATACCGTAGGCGATGGATAGTTTGCTGGCAACACCGGTTACCAGAATGCGCTTACCGGAAAGAAAACCCATAGCTTTAATCCTTATTGTTGATGCTTGTTGTGCCTGAAAATCAGGCGATTCGTCGTTTTAGTAAACAGTACGAACAGATAAACGGTTATTATAATCAACCTGGCTGTGAGTAGCTATAGTTGCCAGGTCCGACCGGAGCAGGCTGCGGCAGGGGGGGCGCTTTTCCCCTCACCCTAACCCTCTCCCCAGAGGGGCGAGGGGACCGTATTGTG
>ERZ808046.1389-NODE-1389-length-10948-cov-3.137430_pt1 | contig 10948 bp, 8 predicted proteins | sample MGYA00380196_ERZ808046 | MGnify/ENA primary metagenome ERZ808046 (study PRJEB31490, sample SAMN06133421) | mouse gut metagenome | isolation source: Z6_2 | host: mice | place: China: Chengdu | collected 2015-05 ...
GAAAAATCCAGTAAAATGATGGAGGGCCGAAGCGGCCGGTCCACAGCTTACCGCAGGGCAAAAAGGCCATTTTTATTCTGCCCGGAAAGAAAAAGTCCCGCTAAGGAATATCAGGAATAATTTTCAACAGCATCTGTCCGGACAGTGCCTAGTACTCTATCTAGTCAGGCATTGCTCCGGGAGGGCAGATGCTGAACTATAAAAGGAGGATATAGAAATGACTGTTTGCGCGGACTGCCATCTGCACACTTCTTTTTCCGGGGACAGTACTGCCCCCATGGAGGAAATGATTTTAAAGGGGATTGCCCTGGGCCTTACATCCATGTGTTTTACGGAGCATATGGATATGGATTATGTTTATATAGACCCAAAGGATGAAGGGATTTTTGAGTTGAATACGGATTCTTATCTATATGATTTTATAAAGTATAAGGAGAAATACGCCTCCCAGATCAAACTTCTTTTCGGCGTGGAGCTGGGGGTTCAGCCCAGCCTTGGCCCCAGACTGTCCGGTTATGTGCAAAGCTATGATTTTGACTTTGTCATCGCCTCCTCCCATCTATGCAATGGAAAAGATCCCTATTATCCTTATTTTTATGAAGGGCGGTCCGACGAGGAAGCCTACAGAGAGTACTTCCTGTCCATTCTGGATAATCTGAAAGGCTTTGATGACTTTGACGTTTACGGCCACCTTGACTATATAGTCCGATATGGAAAAGAAAAAGACAAAGATTACAGTTATGATAAATATAAAGATATTCTGGATAAGATTCTGGAAACCATCCTTGAAAAAGGAAAGGGGATCGAAGTCAATACAGGTGCAACAGGCTACGGCCTCCGGGATTTAAATCCCTGTACGGATATTCTAAAAAGATACCGGGAGCTGGGCGGAGAGATTGTCACCCCAGGCTCCGACGCCCATAAAAGCGCAGATATTGCACGGGCCTTTGACCGGGCGGCCGGGATTTTAATCTCCTGCGGCTTCCGGTACTACACGGTTTTTGAAAAACGGAGGCCTGCCTTTTACAGGCTGTAAGATCCCAAGGGGGGCGTTACATAATGGTACCGCCCCCCATCACATATTCCCCCTCATAAAAGACGACTGCCTGTCCCGGCGTCACGGCCCGGACCGGTTCCTCAAAGACACATTCCACCGTATCTTCGTCCAGCATCCGGGCCCGGCACCACTGGCCCTTGTGGGCATAGCGCACTTTCGCCCAGAGTCTGCGGGGTTCCTTTAAATCTTCCATGCCCATAAAATTGATCCGTCCACAGACAAGGGAAGTCTGGTATACGTCGCTGCTGCTGATAACCACCTCATTGGTCTGCGGACGGAGCCCGGAAACAAAGACTGGATGCCCCATGGCCAGCCCCAGCCCTTTGCGCTGGCCTATAGTGTAGTGGATGATCCCTTTGTGCTGTCCAAGAACAACGCCCTCCGGTGTCACAAAGCTGCCCGCTCCCGGAACCTTGTCCGGCACACTGCGCTCAATAAAGCCCCCATAATCCCCGTCCGGCACAAAACAAATGTCCTGGCTGTCAGGTTTGGAAGCCACAGGAAGATGATTTTCCTGTGCCATCTTTCTGATCTCCTCCTTGCTGTATGCTCCTACAGGCATCAGGGTGCGGGACAGCTGGAATTGTGTCAGATTATAAAGGGCATAGGTCTGGTCTTTCTTTGCCGTGACGGAATTGCGCACGGCAAACCTGCCGTTTTTAAGCTGCTTTACTCTGGCATAATGCCCCGTAGCGATATAGTCTGCTCCAATCTCCATGCTCCGGGCAAGCAAAGATTCCCACTTCACGAACCTGTTACAGGCAATACAGGGATTGGGTGTCCTTCCACTTAAATATTCTGCCAGAAAGTAATCCACCACCTTTTCCTGGAATTCCTTCCTGAAATCCAGCACATAATGGGGAATTCCCAGAACCTGCGCCACCCTTGCGGCATCCTCCGCCCCGGCCTGCCCGCAGCATCCTTCCTCCCCGGCCTGCCCTGCTTCCTCCCAGGTCCGCATGGTAATCCCTGTCACATCATATCCCTGCTCCTTTAAAAGATATGCCGCCACGGAAGAATCCACACCCCCGGACATACCTACTACTACTTTTTTCTTCATTGTACCCTCCTGCCATGTCTTTTGGCTAAAAGAAGCGATGGATCTGGGCCTATAACTCTATCCGGTCAGAAATTGAACCTTTGAGCTGACTGGATAGAGTACTAGAGCGTGTTTGAAAATCCATTCTCGCAAAAGCGCCTGTACAGGATGCTTAGTATTCTTCTCCGCCGTCCTCATGGATATCATTTCCCGGCTTTTGCAGCCCATCTATTTTTAAATTGTTTTTCTGTGCGTAATCCCACAACGCTGCGTGTATTGCTTCCTCTGCCAGTAAAGAACAGTGTACCTTCACAGGGGGCAGGCCGTCAAGAGCTTCCATCACTGCTTTGTTTGTCACCAGCAGGGCTTCCTCAACAGTCTTTCCCTTTACAAGCTCTGTTGCCATGCTGCTGGCAGCCACTGCGGCCCCGCAGCCGAAAGTCTTGAACCTGCACTGTCTTATGACCCGGTTTTCATCCACATCCAGATAGATCCTCATAATATCGCCGCATCTGGCATTCCCTACGGTTCCCACACCGCTGGGATTTTCTAATTCTCCCATATTTCTCGGATTGGTAAAATGATCCATCACTTTTTCACTATACATAAGCTTTTCCTTTCCCTTTGGCAAAATCCTCATAAAGAGGGGACATCTGCCGTAATCTGCCGACGATCTCCTTTATGGAATCCACCACATAATCCAGTTCTTCCCGCGTGTTTTCCCTGCTTAAGGTAAGACGCAGGGAACCATGGGCCGTCTCATGGGGCAGTCCCGTGGCAAGCAGCACATGGGAAGGATCCAGCGCCCCCGATGTGCAGGCGGATCCGCTGGAGGCGCAGATTCCCTTCTGGTCCAGCATAATAAGCAGGGATTCCCCTTCGATAAAGGAGAAACTGAAATTAACGTTGCCGGGCAGCCGCCTGGTCCTGTGGCCGTTTAAACGGCAGTAAGGGATTTCTTTTTCGATCCTCTCTATCAGATGATCCCTAAGCGAAGCCACATATCCGGCCTCCTGATCCATGCAGGCAGCCGCCTGGCTGGCCGCAATGCCAAATCCTACAATGCCCGGAACATTTTCGGTCCCCGCCCTGCGGCTCCTTTCCTGTCCACCGCCATGAATGAAAGAGCGGATGTTTACTCCTTTTCTGATATACAAAAATCCCACCCCTTTGGGACCTTTTAGCTTATGGCTGCTGGCACTTAACATATCAATGGAAAGCTCGTCCACATAAACAGGCACATGGCCGTAAGCCTGGACGGCATCGGTATGAAACAAAATATCGTTCTCCTTTGCGATGGCGGCAATCTCCTTTATGGGCTGGAGGGTTCCGATTTCATTGTTTGCAAACATGACGGAAATCAGTATGGTGTCCGGACGGACTGCTTTCTTTAAATCCTCCAGCTTTAAAATACCCTCCTCATCTACATCCACATAGGTGACCTCAAAACCCATTTTTTCCAGATGACGGCAGGTGTGCAGAACTGCATGATGCTCAATAGCTGACGTAATAATGTGTTTCCCTTTAGACGCATAGCTGCGGGCCGCCTCTATAAGCGCCCAGTTATCCGCCTCGGAACCGCTTCCCGTAAAATAAATTTCGGATGCGTCAGCATGGATGCTTTCTGCAATTATCTCCCGTGCCCTGGAAACCGCCTTCCGGCTCTCCTGCCCCAGACGGTAAATGCTGCTTGCATTGCCGTAATGCTCTGTAAAATATGGAATCATGCCTTCCACCACCTCCGGCAGCATCCGGGTAGTTGCCGCATTATCCAAATATATGACTTTATCCATAAAGGGCTCCTTTCATTATTCCTATATGTTTACTATGATTTGTAATGATAACTATAACATTTCTGTCCTGTTCTGTCAATGAGAAGGACGGCATATATTTATCAATAACTGTGAAATGTAACAAAAATGGTGGCAAAATATGATTCGAACACGCAAACACAGTCCTCTCATAACAGGAACCATCATCCTGACTCTTACCGGCTTTGCAAGCCGTTTTATCGGATTCTTCTACCGGATTTTCCTCTCCCGCCTGTTCGGGGCGGAAGGCATGGGCATCTACCAGTTGATCTCACCGGTTCTGGCCCTGTCCTTTTCCCTGACAGTTGCCGGAATGCAGACGGCCATATCCAAATATGTTGCAAATGAAACAATTACCAAAGACTATAAATCGTCAGCCCTGCACTTGTCCACCGGATTTGTGCTGTCCATGGCAGTTTCCATTTTATGCGCCTTAGGGATATACTGTTTTGCCGATGAAATTGCCCTTTACTTTCTGTTGGAGGCACGCACTGCCCCGCTGCTGCGCATAATCGCCCTTTCCATTCCCATGGCAACCGTTCACTCCTGTATTAACGGTTACTTTTATGGCATACGGCAGACCACCGTCCCTGCCCTGTGCCAGTTGTCGGAACAAATCATACGGGTAGGCAGTGTCTATCTGATTTATTATTTCTGCCAGAAAAACAATATGACTCCTACCATCAGCTTTGCGGTCGTAGGGCTGGTGATTGGGGAAAGCGCCTCCATGCTGGTTTCCCTGGTGGCAGTACGGGCTCATTTTGCAAATGTAATTCCTAAAAACTACGGGCTGCTGCTGCCTAAAAATCTCCCAGCATTTATTGAAGCCGGAAGACGGCTTTTGCGGCTGGCCATCCCCTTATCTTTAAACAGGATCATCATCAACTTCTTACAGAGTATCGAAGCCATCTTCATTCCAAACAGGCTGATGCACTACGGTTATGACAATGCGGCTGCGCTGGGCATCTACGGGGTTCTTACGGGAATGTCCCTTCCCCTTATTTTATTTCCCGGCGCCATCACAAACTCCATCTGTGTGCTTCTGCTTCCAATCGTATCGGAAGCGGATGCCGCCGACAACATTGGCACAATCAAAAAAGCCGTGCATAAATCTATACGCTACGGCTTTCTTTTAGGTATTATATGTACTTCATTTTTCTTATGTACCGGAAAGTTCCTCGGAAATGCCCTCTATCAGAGCAGCCTTGCCGGAAATTTCATTATCGTCCTCAGCTTTCTCTGCCCGCTGATGTACATTGCAAGCACTCTGAACAGTATTCTCAACGGTCTTGGCAAAACCGGACTTACTTTCGTTTACAGTATGTTAAGTCTTTTGGTACGGCTTGGATTTGTCTTTTTCGGTATCCCCCTGTGGGGCATCCACGGTTACCTGTGGGGGCTTCTGGCCAGCCAGGCGGTACAGACCCTGCTGTGCATGTTTGCAGTGCGCAGATACCGCTGACTAAGATACAATCCTTTGTGCACCATTATAGAACGCAGATACCGCTGGCAGAATTACTGCGTCTGTATTTATGCAGCAGGCCGATTCTGCCGGCAGGAGCCTCCGGTATACTTTATGCAAAGCCTTTAACCGGCCTTCTATTCATGCGCCCACTCTTAATCCACACGGAGTTTGAATTTTTCCACCATGTTCTTCAATGCGGCTGCCTGTGCGGACAATTCCTCACTGGTAGCGGAAGTTTCTTCGGCTGCTGCTGAATTGTTCTGCACCACTCCGCCAATGGCTTCAAAGCCTTTTTCTATTTCTTTAACTGAAACAGCCTGCTTGTCGGAAGCTAAACGGATATTGGCTACAGCCAGTACGATATTGTCCAGTTCATTGAGCACGTTGTTGAGGGATTCTGCTGTCTCTTCCGTTATTTCATTTCCTTTTTGCACTTCACTGATAGATTTGTCAATCAGTTCCTTGGTGGTAACTGCCGAACTTGCACTGTCCTCCGCAAGCTTTCTGATCTGATCCGCCACTACTGCAAAACCTTTTCCTGCTTCTCCTGCCCTAGCCGCTTCAATTGCTGCATTTAAGGAAAGCAGATTGGTCTGTGATGCAATTTCTTCTATGTCTACGATAATCTTGCCTATCTCGCTGGAAGTTTCCTTGATGGTCTCCATGGCTTCTGTCAGTTCTCTCATCTTGACCTGGCTTATCTTTGCCTGCTGGCCGATCAACTTCGCATTGTCATGGGCTTTATCTGTAGTTTTCGTATTTTCCTGAACCTGATTTGTAACCTCTGTGACAGTGGCTATCAGTTCTTCCACTGATGCTGCCTGGTCCGTCGCACCCTGTGCAAGATCCTGGGAGCTCACTGCAAGGTCGTTAGACCCTTCCGCCACCTGATCTGCCGCATTGTCTATATTTCTCATGGTATCGCTAAAGCCCTTCACCAACGCCACAAGGCCGTCAAGAAGGATTCTGAAATCCCCTATGTATGCTTCCGGATGCTCACTGCGCACGTTAAAATCTCCCTGCCGAAAAGCTTCCAGGATCCTTGTCACGTCTTTCAGCAGCGCTGTCAGCATATTGATAGTCTGCCTAAGGCTTCGCGAGAGCCTGCCCAGTTCATTGTCTGACTCATAGGTGACCTTCACGCTCAAATCACCTTTTGCAAGAGCTTTTACAGCAATATCCATCTCAAACAGCGGGTCCACAAAACGTTCTGCCAAATACCGGTATCCGAGAACGAAAAGCACAATAAGGACTAAAAGAATAATTAAATGAAAAGAAATCTGAAATACTTTATTTCCTATCCCAAGTATCCCCATAATTGCCGTGATTTCCGCCACTGCAAAAATACCGCAAAGTAACAAAAACAAACATTTTATGCTCCTTTTAAAGCTCCCTTGATCATTCATTGGTAAAAGCCTCCTTCAATTTATTCTGAATAATATGATAATTATATCTTTTTTTCCTGCAATTTACAATATCAATTGTGCTGAAATTTGGAAGCAGGTGCAAGAAAACGCTTTCCAAATTGCTTCTGCATGTCCCAGAGCGTGTTTGAAAATTGCTTTCCTTGAGATGTATGTCACAGTTTGTGGGAGACTAAGAGCATGAATGCTCTGCCAAATGAGGGAGGCGTAGCGGGCTACGTTGACCGAATTTGACGCAAATATCACGCAAAGTGGGGCGTGCAGATCGGGGAAATGAATTTTCAAACACGCTCGAGGAATTCTAAAACAGGTTCAATATATTTTTTATCCGAAATATCATAGGAGGAAGATATTATTTTTATCATTTCTTCCTCCGCCTGTGTCTTTCCCTTTTTCGCTTTAAGGGCTTTCACAAACATTTTCATCATAAGCTTCGACGGCCCGGACATCTTTTCATAATCCAGCCCGCCCGGACAGTAAAACACGTTTACCTTTTGCCACTGTTCCTGTGTAAAGTTCTGTTTCAGTGCCGGTTCAATTTCCGGGCTTTCAATAGGACTTGCGCCGACGCAGAAGACAATCAGCTTTTTATCCGCCCATTTATCCATATTTCCTTTAAACCAATTGAGCCCGGTGATGCCGCCGGCACGGGCCCAGCCGCCGAAAATAACCGCTTCATATGTGTCCATGCTGTTCTTTTTCGCCTCTGCCAGCTCCATGCAGTCCGCTCCAGCCGCCTTTGCTATCCACCCGGCATAGCGCTTTGTAAAACCAGTCTGGGAATTATAAATGACTATTGTTTTCATGGGCAAACCTCTTTTCCAAATGTTCAAGTCCCGCCTGCAGTTTTCACATAAGTTTCCTGTTTTTTCACAGCATCTGGAAATTACTTTTTAAATCTTCCAATTAGTTTCCCCTTACAGGTAACTTATTACCTTCTAAATTATGGCAACAAGTTACCTGTGTGTCAAGAGCCGCTACAGTATAAATCTGCTGATAGACTCATCCAGCGCATCCGCTTCCTGTTTCAGCCGCTCCACATTCCCGGCCAGATCTGCCACAATTTTCACCTGTCCGTCCAGCGCGGAAGTAATCTCCTGGGTGGCCACCGCTGCCTGTTCAGTCACCACAAAAATATGACCCATGGAGTTTTGTACCTGCTCTTTTTCACTGCCCATGAGCTGCATATTGTCGGCGATGGTTTGCAGCCCTCCCACAAGGGTTTCCACACACTGGCCGATTTCCCCGAATACCTCTATGGTCTCCCCAAAGGCCCGGGCCTGTCCGTCCACAATGTCCTCCGCTTCCCGTGCTGAGGCAGTGGTCTTTTGAGTCGTCGATACAATGCTTTCCACAATTTTCTTTATATTTTTTCCTGCCTCCATGGATTCATCCGCCAGCTTCCGTATCTGCTCCGCCACGACCATAAATCCCCTGCCGTTCTCCCCTGCCCTTGCCGCCTCTATGGAAGCGTTCAGGGAAAGCAGATTGGTCTGCCTTGCAATGCTGTTGATGGTATCGATGAATCCTTCTATTGCCGTAGAACGTTCCTGTACGTCATTGATATTTTCCACGAGAACTTTCGTGATCGCCACAGTGGTTTCCGTTTTCTGGTTCAGTGTATCTACAATCACTTTTCCTTTTCCTACTGCCGCAGTAGCCCTGTCGATGGTATTTCCCATTTCCCCGGCCCCGGTGCACACATCATCTACCCTATGGGCAAACCCGTTCATCATGCTGTTGCTCATGTCTGCTTCATGGGCCTGTCGCTGAGCGCCTGCCGCCACCTCATCCACTGCCTTGGAAATTTCCCGGATAGAGGTGTGTATGGTATCCGATTTTTCCGCCACCCCGTCCGCCATTTCCTTTACCTTCACCCCAAACTTCTGCATATCCTTCATGAGGATACGCATACTGGCCAGCATGTCGTTAAGACCGTTTGCAAGGATCCCGAATTCATCCCTGCTTTCCGTACAAAATTCCTGGGTCAGATCCCCTTGTGCTGCCCGGCTCATACCTTCTGTCATAGACTTTACCGCCCTGCCCATTTTTGTGGCAATTCTGCTGCCCGTCACAAAGGCAATCACACAGGCCAGAAGGATCATGGCAATGGTTAGATTCCGTATGGAACGCACTTCCTCTACAATATTGCTCTGGGGAATCAGTCCGCAGAGCATAATTCCCGTTTCTCCTGCGGGAGCAAACACATATAAGTATTTCTCCCCGCCATATTCCACATAGCGGCTTCCGGCCCCTCCGGCCTGCTTACTTTCCCTATAAAAGTCTTTGCCGTTAAAAACCTCATCCCCGGTTTCCATTACCGTGTTTTTATCCCCGCTCTGAATACGCACTATCTCCCGCCCGTCAGGAGAAACCATTGCCTTCATGCTGTTTTCCCCAAAATCCATTCCGGCCAGCATTTCCTCCACGGATGCCGTGGAAATGTCCAGCACCAGATAGGCATTGCGTTTAGGAAGTTTCTGGTAGAAGGAGACACCATACCGCTCCGGTGAAATAGAAAGCTGCTGGTCGAGAAAGCTGTGGCTGCCCAGCCATGCCGAACCCTGCGGCATATTTTCCTGCAGATACTTTCCCTCCCCGGAATCCATAAAGCCCTGCCATGCATTTTCATCCAGTTCGGAGGGCATGGACGTAAGTCCGGCACTCCCCTCTGCAATCAGATGGAAGCTGTAAATATATTGCACACTTGCCTCCGCCTGGATAAAGTCTTTCTTTACCTTATTAAGATACTGGGCTGCTTTCATCTGGTTTACTTTGGCATACTTCAAATAGGAGGAAAGGTTTTCTCCCACCGACATTTCCAATGCTTTGGCGGAGACATTTCCTGTCAGGAGACTGCAGTACATGCCCATGGCAGAAATGGTATTCCGGGAAGACTCCTCCACCTTTTTCTTGATCATATTGGTAGCCAGCAGACAGGAAACACTGCCCAGTATAATAATCAGGACAACAGGAACAAGAAACGCTTTCAGCAGGGTACCCTTTATGCCGGAGCCCTTTCTTTTCAGACCTTTTTCCCTGGGATCTTTCCTCCCGGCATGTTTCACTAAAGTTTCCGGCATCTTTGTTTTTTTACTGCTGTTTCTTTTATCCGTACCCTGAAGTCTCCTCCTGTTCCCGTTTTGATCCCGTCTGCCCACTGCTGCCGTCTGCTTATTTTTTCAGAATTTCACTCAGTTTCACCTTCCGGTCTTCATAACGCGACATGGTGCAGGCATCTGCCGTAGCAATAGCTGCCCTGGCTGCTTCTCCGGTCAGAAGAGGACTGAATTCCTCGTCTGCTTCTTCCCCATGCATAATTCCGTTAAAGTATTTCATCTCTTTCTTCATGATACTGTGCAGCCACATAGGCGGCTTTTTACCCGGCTTTCCGTACATGATGGCACCGTCCATCTCTGTTCCGTGGTAAAGTCTTGTCCTGTCGTCATCCTCCTCCTGAGATTCATGTACAAGGAAGTGTTCCTCTTTTCCGCCTACCTTGAGCATTCCCCCGCAGTTGCACATATCCAGCCTGATGGCACCTTTTGTTCCCTGGATCAGCACATAATGCTCCGGCCAGTGGAACGCCGATCCCCACTCCAGCACCGCATAGCGATTGTCGGGATATTCCATATTTACAAACAGCATGTCGTCCTCATCACCGAAATCCTCTCCCTGATGGGCCACATTTCCTCCGGTCATGGTAACAGTTTCCGGCATGCCACCCATCAGGAACTGCACGCAGTCCAGCTCATGAATATGGTGGTACAGATGTCCCCCGGATTTTGCCCTGATCTTCTTCCAGGAAATGCTGGGCTGTCTCTCCTCCCATCCGTTCCTTGCAGAATGGCAGTACAAAATCTTTCCGATAACTCCCTCATTGATCAACTGTTTTGCGTAATGCACCCCGTGAAAGAAATTCATCACATGTCCCGCCATAAAGATTACATTATGCTCCTGACACGCTCTCACCATCTCGTCACAGTCTTCATATTTAAGCGCAATGGGCTTTTCACAAAATACGTCCACACCATGCCGGGCCGCCTTGAGCACCGGCTCCTTATGTAAATAGTTGGGCGTTGCCACGATCACCGCATCCACATCTTCCCGGCTGTACAAGGCATCCAGATCGGTTTCCACATCACATCCAAG
>ERZ808046.1391-NODE-1391-length-10903-cov-8.203214_pt1 | contig 10903 bp, 14 predicted proteins | sample MGYA00380196_ERZ808046 | MGnify/ENA primary metagenome ERZ808046 (study PRJEB31490, sample SAMN06133421) | mouse gut metagenome | isolation source: Z6_2 | host: mice | place: China: Chengdu | collected 2015-05 ...
AGTGCATATTTATAAAAATATGCACTATCTAAAACAGACTGTGTTAATGTTGATTCGGCTAAGCCGTGAATTGTAACGTTTAAAATGTCCTCATTTCCTCTTCTCTTTCCTTTTTCCGCCGAAGATACACAATACGCTGAATGCTCTTTTCGGAAAGAAAGTACTTCCTGGCCAATCCCATCACTGAAATCCCCTGCAGATAATCTGCATATATAAGTGCATTTCGCTCTTCAAGCTCATTTTTAATATTTGTATTTTCTCCCCATTTTTTTCTTTCCGTTTCCTTCCGGGGAATGTAAAGGTAATCTCCGTCCACATATTGCTGTATCAGCTCTATTAATTCTTCCGGCAGAATATCCTGCGCACTTCTATAGCTCATTGTTGCCCTCCTGTTTTACCGCTTTTCAGTTCATTCAGGATCAGCAAAGGCTATAGCAATATTGATTTACTTATCTTTCATTGCAAAGCCTTCGCTATGCAACATAATTGGGGTCACCCATAATCATTTTCTCCTTTCTCTTAAATCCTCTCCAAATCCAGCATATATTTCTTTGCCTCAAGGCCGCAGGCAAAGCCCGTCAGAGACCCGTCCGCGCCCACCACCCGATGGCAGGGAATAAAAATCATAATCGGATTCTTATTATTTGCACCCCCTACGGCTCTGGCCGCCCTGGGATTTCCAACCTGCGCTGCAATCTCTCCGTAGCTTCTGGTTTCCCCATAGGGAATGCTGCGAAGCGCTTCCCAGACCTTTTTCTGAAACTCTGTTCCCCGGGGCGATAAGGGCAGCGTAAATTCCTTCCTTTTTCCCTGGAAATATTCCATAAGCTCTGTTCCTGCCCTTTTGAGAAGTTCGGTCTGCGGTTCATCCACAAAACCCATGGGAGGATTGTCTGCTTCTGTTTTTGTTTCATTTCTCCCTGCATGATACTGCTTCTGATATTCCCTGTCAAGATACAGGTCAGTGACTGCTTCCCCGTCTTCCTCTATGCAGATTATACCTATGGGTGTCCGGACATAACATTTATTTTTCATCTTCTGTCTCCTCATAAATTCTACGAATTTTTCCTCTGCATCATAAAGTCTCTGACTCGCTTCGTCTCTTCCCTGTCAAAAAAATATCCCAGCTTATCAGCCACATATTCCGCGTTTTCCGCGAAATAATCGTACATCAGAAACAGCTTTTGCCAGATATCCTCATACTCCCCACCCGGAAAAATTCCATGAAACCGCTTCATCTCCTCCTCTGTGAGAAAACGTTTTAAATATTTGCCATGGCTGCCCGTAGTCACCTGAAAGCCATGATCTGTCCCTATTTTCCAGTTCAGCATTTTCATAAACATCTTCATCACAGGACTGTCATAGGCATGTTTCGCATAATAAATTTCCTGACGGCATAACCCCTTGGTGATATAAATGGAAACCCATCGGAATTCATTGCAGGTCAGCGCGTATTCCTTTTCATCCGGCTTTTTTATATAAAAAACCTCTTCACTGTTTATCGGTACCAATTCTCTGAAGCCATCCTTATTCAACAGAACAATCCTTGGATCCCTGTTTTCCGTTTCTCCGGCAATATTCCTGATATCCACCAATGTCAAATCTATCCTGTTTCCGTCCTGAAACTGAATCAGCCATGCAAAATTCTCATGTCCTTCATAGTCATAAGGATGGTCATACCAGTCGTCAGGGCACTGCATGATCAGAATTTCACCAAAGCACTCCACCCAGCTTCTGTCCGCAGTAAACTCTCTGATATCACGCACATAATAACAAATGTCAAAGTCACTGTATTTATCATGAACCGCATTTTCATTAGCCAAAGACCCTTCCATGGTCACGGCCCTGATCCTCTCATCATTCCGGGCTTTTTCCAAAATCAGATTAAGCATTTCATCGCAGGTTCTTTTCATGATTCCTCCCTTCTCACGACGATCATCCCATTCCTGAAGCAAATGATACTCATCTACTATAATGGTTTAATATTTTACTTTCAAGTTCCCTGTGAGGATGGGCGGTATCTGCCTGAAACACCGCCACATGATCCGGGCTTGCACTTCTGCCAGAAAAAGAAGGGAACAAAAATCCGCATTCCGGTTTTCCAGGTTCATAATCTCCTGCAAGCGGACAGATTGCGCAGATCAGGTAAGTAAAAACCTCTTCCGACTCCCCGAGCCTTTCCTTATCTGCCGCCTTGACCGGCACATCATAGCTGTCATGAAACACAAATACCGCATACTCTTCATCCGTCCGATAGTGCTCCCCTACCAGCTCATAAAAAGTTTCCATCAGCGCGTCGTTTTTCAGTCCGCAGTCCTTCATTGCCGTTAAGAGCTGCCACATACTGCCCGCCCCATAGCCTTTTCGGAAAATTTGTATTCTTTTAGCTGTTCATTGGTTTTGGCGAAAGGAATGGTTTTGGCTATGGAAAGGTTTTTCTCCTTGTCCGCATGAGAGAGATTCAGAAAATTCGTGTTAAAGGTTCCATCAATCCCACCCTCCGAATCAAAATAGCACCCGGCAATCCTTGTAAAGGAAGTCCGCCCCGGAGTCATCCGCCGGGTAAGCTCCATCATATCTTCTCTGTTTATCATGTGTTCTCCTCATGTTAATGTTCAATATCTCAATAGGATTTTCTCATATTTGCCAATATATATCTACCTTTTCTGAAGCTTCTTTCTCATCCATGTTGCAATTTCTTATTATCTTTTCCACGGTCTCCTCTTTCGTTGCTCCCAGCTCTCTGCAAACGCGCACAAGCGACCTGGCCATATCCTTCTTCATTTTCTCCTCCATATCTTCCTTCAGCATCTGAGCTTTCTCCTCTGCTTCCCTTTTGGCCCTCTCGACCTCTGCCTTTGCTTCCTCACGCGCTTTCTCTGCTTCTTCCCTGGCTCTTTTCGCTTCTTCCTGCGCCTTTTGGGCTTCCGCCCTGGCCTCCGCAGTATTGCGCCGTTCTGCCTGTATATCCATTTTCTCTATGTTCTCAAACAAATATCCCATCCTGCGCTCCCTTACCCTGCTCACACATTCCTGCATTTCTTCTTCCGTAGCGCCGATCTTTACGCACAGACTCTCCATCACCGATACGATTATATCCAGGATGGCCTCCGGCGTATCTCTCACCATGTCATCGAGCTTTTCCTGCGGCAGTTTCAGAAATTTGGAAAGATCCATCATATCCTGTATCTTGTTAAAAAGCATAATCAGCGACATCTCATCCCCCCGTGCGAGCAGCTCCTCATTGCTGTAATCATGAAGCCGCACCACCTCATAGGTAAAATCCGGTACCCACCCCCTGAGCGGCTCTCCACAGGATATCCTTGCATGAAATTGACGGTCTGCTGTCCACAGAGCCTTCCCCTCATAATACACAATAGGGATGATGAGGGGATAACGGAAGCTTTTTCTTTCCGATGTCCCTTCTTTTTTCTGTTCCATTTCCTTCTTATAATCCAGCCAGATGCAAAGCATGTATTTTAAAAGCTGCATGGCTACATCATAGTCTACCTGGCTTTTATGTTCTGTTAATGAAATCAGAAAAAACGGTTCCTTCAAAGGATCATATTCATGAGCCTTCTCTGATCGTTGCTCCGAGACAGTTTGATCCTTATTTTGCCGATTGTGGAGATGAACCTTTTTTACCGTATCTGACTCAAATTCCGTCCCCAAATAAGGAATATAGCGTTCCGATACATCCTCAATATCCTCCGGCTGCACATCTTTCAGGAAAGGAATTTTGACATTATCCCTTAAAAATTGCGCATAGAGAATCGGATTCCCCAATACTTTCTTACTGCTGACATCACGTTTTAGGTTTGCTCCCTGTCTTTTTTCTTCCTTCATTCAATTCCTCCTGTCAGTAAATATTTGCCGGACAGGAGAATTTTCTTTTCGCCTGCCTGCATTTTCTTAATAGATTGCTTTGAATTAGTGGCGAAAAGCCAGAACTCAAGATTTTCATTTCAGATGCTTTCAGAAATGTGATTTTCATTTATATGTTTTATTGATAATATGTTTACTATAGCATTTCTATTCTTCTGTTGCAAGTATTTTTTATTATAATGCTTTTCAAAATGTTTTAAGGAGACTGCAATTAACTCACAGTCTCCCCTTTCCAGTATCTTGTCAAAGGATTTCCTAAACGATCTCCGTCTTCCAGAACCCATGCAGGTTACAGTAAGCATAAGCGGCCACTGCCTCATCTCCCTTTGACAGCACAAACTCCCCTACCGGTTCACTCGTCGGGTCAAGCTTGATAAACTGCCCTCCCCGTCTGGTTTCCAGAAAAATCCATCCAATGCTGTGTTCCTCCGTCATGGGGTGAAACACACTTCCCACCTTGACGGTAATTCTACTCCCATCCTTTTCCACCACCGGAAGGTGCTTTTCTCCGGCTCCCTCCGCGGTGCTGCTGTCGAGAAAGCTGTAGCCTTCCTTTAAGCAGTTTTTCAAATTATCCTTTTTCCCTGCTACTAAAAATAAAATTTCCTCACTGTTTTTCAAAAATACCGGTTCCATATTCTGCCTCTTTTCTGCGCCGCTTTTGGTATCACAAATTTGCGGATGCGGCGCGGACGCAAACTTGCAGATCAAATACAAGTTACTTACAACACCGGGCTCTGCGCCCTTGCCTTCAGTCTCTCAAATCTTCTGTCAACTTCCTCCTGAAGGCTCTCTACCACCTGGGCATAGCATTCCTTCTGCAGGTGCTTTGTCCGTCCCATCATGGAAAGCCAGTCAAGCACCGGAACCTTTCTGCCCATTTTCTCCGGATCGTAATTCAATGCTGTCTTGCCCCTCTCTACCTCATAAAGAGGGAAGTAACAGCAATCTACGGCGGTTTCAACCACCCTGCGCTCTGTGGCTGGCTTATCATTCCAGTTTAGGGGACAGGCCGAAAGCGCTTTTACGTAGGCCATGCCCTCGTTTTTGGCGTAGTAAGCCGCTTTCGCCGCCTTCGCCATAAAGTCTGTGGGATTGGATTCTGCCATGGTGGCCACATAGGGGATGCCGGTGGCCGCCATCATCTGGGGCATATCCTTGTGAAAAAAGGTTTTTCCATACTGATTTTTGCCCACATGGGAGGTGGAACTTCTGGCTCCCTTGGGGGTGGAGTAGGAAAGCTGGTAGCCCGTATTCATATAGCCGCCGTTATCATATTCAAACAATAGCAGCCTGTGATTGCGCAGGGCAGTTCCCAGCGCCGAGCCCATGCCGATATCCATACCGCCATCCCCGCTTACCATAATAAAGATAATATCCCCGGCAGGGATTTCTCCCTTTTTCTGCTTCCGATAGCAGATTTCCGCAAGACCGCTCAAAGTGGCCGCTCCATTCTGAAAAAGATTGTGAAGGTAAGGCACCTTAAAGCTGGTGCGCGGATAGGGTGTTGTCACAATCATGCCGCAGCCGGTCTGGAAAAGCAGCACAACGGGATCTTCAATCGCCCGCAGAAGGAGATTTAAGTTCACTGGAATCCCACAGCCGGGACAGGCGCCATGTCCGGGGGCAAGCCGCTTGGGAATGGCTGTGGTGGCGTTTAAGCTGTTTCCGCTCACCTGAACCTTTCCATCTTCGCCCTTTTGTACCTGGATGACGCCCTTCTTTGTCCGCTCCGAAGTAAGGGGGGCAAAGAAGGGCGTTTCATTCTGGTATTCTGCCACGCTTCTTCCCGCCGTCACGCCATAATATTCAAAATCCGGCGTATCGGGATTTTCGGCCCATTCCACCATTTTAACAGCGTCTTCCACAAAGAAGTCCTTGCCGCCAAGCCCGTAGACAAGGCTTTTGATCCGCATACTGCTGCCTGATTTCTGCATGGCAGAGCGCACCTCCAGAGAAAGATTACCTCCGCCTGCCCCATAGCTGTCCTGTCTGTCTGCTACCAGAAGATTGACTGCATTTTTGCAGCAATCCAAAATCTCTTTCCCCGGAAAGGGACGAAGTACAGAAATGGTGAGAGCTCCCACCTTTTTCCCCTCCGCCCGCAGCTGGTCTATGGCATCCAGTGCCGTCTCGTAGGAGGAGCCCAAAAGAACCAGTATGGTTTCTGCATCCTCGCAGCAATAGCTCTCCACGCTGCGGTAGCTTCGTCCTGACAGTTCCTCATATTCCCGGAAAAGATCGGGGAGGAGCCTGCCTGCCTCTGCCATGGCAAGATGCAGTTGGTATCTGTTATTGATCAGATCCGGTTCGTTCATATAAGACCCTACGGTGATTGGATGTTCCAGATCCAGGAAGGGATATTTTTCCTTCTTCTCACCAATAAAATTCCGCACCGTTTCTTCCTTTTCGAACCGCATACATCTTCTTTTCTGATGACTGGAAAAAAAGCCGTCATAGGCCACGATCACCGGCAGCCGTACTGCCTCCGCCAGCTTCAGCGCTATGATATTAAAGTCATACACATCCTGAACGCCGTGGGCAAAAAGAATGGGCCATCCTGCATTCAGCATGAACATGATATCGCTGTGATCCCCTTTGATGGACAAAGGCCCTGATATGGTACGGCACACCACATTCATGACCATGGGATATCTGGTGCCGGACTGTACCGGGAACTGTTCGATGGCATACAGAAGACCGTTTGCGCTGGTAGCGTTGATCACTCTCCCTCCGCCCACAGCCGCCCCATAGCAGATACCTGCCGCACTGTGTTCTCCCTCGGCGGCAATCATAATCAGATCCGTCTCCCCGTTCGCCCGCATGGTATCCAGTCCCTCTGCAATCTGAGTGGAGGGCGTGATGGGATAATACCCCATCAAATCGTAGCCAATCTGTTTGATGGCAAATGCCGCCATCTCATTTCCGCTTGCATATTCTGCTACCTGATTTTTCATTACACTTCTCCTCCTTCCATTCGCTTTTCTGTCAGATAGGATTCCGATGTGATATAACCGTCCGCTCCCGTTTTCTCATAATATTCCGGGGTGCGCAGAAGATCCTGGTTGGGAAGGAAAAAGTCTTTTTCAGGATGCTCTGTCTCCAGCCCTCTTACCAGGGCGTTTACCGGGCAGATCTCCACACACCGCAGGCACCCTTTACAGTGATAGTAATCCAGTCCCCGGTTCACCATCATCTCCCTGCCCTTGTATTCGCCTTTTGCAAACTGAAACACCATATCCGGGCAGGTGGAATCGCACATGCCGCAGTTGATGCATCTTTCCTTGATAAAAATGGGAATATAACCCTGTCTTGATGGGGAAAGGTCGGAGATTACCGTATTTCCAAAATGGGGATTGATACCTCCCAGAGGCGCTGTGGCATAGCCCCATTCTCTGGGCTTTTCTCTTTCCGGCGCCGCATTATGGCTTTGAGACCTGTTTCCATCTTCTGCTGGAGCATCCTGGGAAAGCTTCCGTATCTCCTCATACCCCCGCCGGATTCCCTTCAGATTTCCTTCCAGCGCATCCGGGTATTTCTTTCCCAATGTATCCGCACAGATTTTGTTCACATCCTCAAGCGCCGCAAATCCCATGACTTTTGCCATGGCTCCCAGCATCACCACATTGATACGGGAATGGGTTTCCATGGCAATTTTCTGTGCGCTTACCCCGTAAAGAGCCTTTACCTTTACAGGAAACAGCTTTTCGGGCTCCCCACATCCTCCTTCCAGACCTACGATTACCTCCGTATTTTCATTACAGCCGGCCCACACGCTCTCATCCCTCAAAAGTGCCTGATGGAACACCACCAGCAAATCCGGGGAAAGGATGGGGGAATGCACCCTGATTTCCTTTTCCTTTTGACAATACCTGACAAAGCCCTTCACCGGCGTTCCTGTCTTTTCCGAACCGTAGCTGGAAAAGCTCACACTGTTCAAATCCAGATATTTGACGCCCAGCTCTCCCAGCATTTTTCCACACAGATTGGCCCCCAATCCGCCAATGCTCTCCAGCCTGATCTCGTAATATCCGCCGTTTTCTATTTTTTCATGCATATAAAATCATTCCTTTCTCCGCTAAACCTAAAACCAGTATGTTCTTTTTCGAGGGAAATATGCAAAAATCCGCGCAATTTTCATGCGCGGATGCAAACACATAAGAAACATCATAAATTTTTGTCTCGCTTTGCGAGCAAGCTTACTGTAATCAAAATTATTTCATGCAGCCAAATCCTTCCTCCCATAAATCCCAAACGCCGCCAGAACTGCTGCTGCCATCACCACTATTCCTATCACGGCCAGACCGGCCTCGACCTTCCCACTGGTAAAAATATCCGTTCCGTTGGAAAAATAATAAGGCGTCACATATTTCATATTTTCCAGATCCGGTATCATCCGGCACATCAGATCGAGCACATACAAAAGAATTGCAAACCCCAACGCCGCGCCCACCTGCTTTTTTCTGCTAAAAGCAGACAAAAGAAAGCAGACACTTCCGATCTCCAAATGCATCAATAGCTGGGCTCCGTGAAACAACATCAGATTTTGCACCATCTCTTTTTTCTGCAGGGCTTCTCCCGCCAGCGCGAATCCGGCAAGCTCCCATATACTGCAAAGCAAGTTAAAGAGCAGAATCAGTAAAACCATGGAAAGAAATTTCCACAGCACAACATAGCTTCTTCCGAGGGGAAGGGTGTTCAAAAATTCCGACGTATGTCCTTCCTCCTCCTTTGCCAGCATACATGCCCCTGTCATTGCCCCAAACATGGCTCCGCCGATTGCGTAAACCAGCGCAACCTCCGTGGCATAAAATCCTTCTATGGTGCTGATACTGATCCTGTCAAGTCCAAGCGCTACCGAAAATGCACCCATCTGGCCGTAGGCCTCCGCCATCTGCGTCATGGATTCCTCCAGACTTCCGAACAGCCAGATACAGCCGAAGCAGGTAAATCCCACACAGACCGACCACAAGAGTAATGACTTTAAATTTTCTCTAAGCTCATGCTTTAGTAAAACCATTTTTATACCCACCTTCCTTTCCTTCTGTTTCCGTCTCATAATAATGTACGAAAAGCTCCTCCAGCGAAGGCTCCTCGATCAACAGATCCTCCACATTTCTTTCCGCCAGTTTTACAAGCAAGTCCTTCATATTTCCGGTGTAGGAAAATTCCTTTACCTCGCCATCCTCCTTCAGCTTTACCAGGCGCAGATCCGATTTGGAGAGATTTTCCACCGTATCTGCCCGCAAAACGGAGCCATCCTTTATTATGACAGCATTTTTGCAGTAGTTTTTCACCTCCGAGAGCACATGGGAGGACAAAAAACAGGTGGTTCCCTGACGGTTGTATTCCAGAAGCAGTTCAAAAAACACCTCCTGCATCAGAGGATCCAGCCCGGAAGTTGGCTCATCCAGAATCAGAAGACGGGGCCTGTGCTGCAGGGCGCAGACGATGCTGACCTTTTTGCGGTTTCCCAGAGAAAGCTCCTCTATCTTCCTCTCCCCGTCCACCTGTAAAAGTCCGCAAAGTCTCTCCGCTTCCTTCATGCAGTCCTTTTTTCTTGCCCGTGCAGCAAAGCGAATCACATCCTTTACCTTCATGGATGGATAAAACATTGCCTCCGAAGGCATATATCCTACCTGACTTAAAATTTCTTTCTGCTGTTTTCCGGCTTCCATGCCAAGAAGTCTTACTTCCCCTGCCTGATAATGAATCAGCCCCAGCATACTCCGTATGGTGGTGGATTTTCCCGCGCCGTTCGGGCCCAAAAATCCAAACATATCCCCCGCCTTTACTTCCAGAGAAATGTTTTTCACCCCTCTGTGTTTTCCGTAAGACTTGGTAAGGCCTTTGATCTCAATTGCGTTTTCTGCTTTATTACCCGCCATCTCTCCCGTGGTCTCCTTTCCCTCTTCGTTCATTCCTTTCAATTTCCCGAAGGATTTTCCTTCTTGAATTCTGTCAACATTTTATTCAGATTTTCCGTATCTACCGCCCGTTTGATCTTATTTGCCAGATAAACAAAATAGTGTACAAACAGCATATAAACCAGAAACAGCAGTGTCGCCGCAAAACTTCTGTCAAACCATGCCAGTACATAGGAAGCGCCTCCATACAAAGACGTACAAAAGATAATCCCCAGAATATCTCTTCCCTCCAGCCTTTCCGCCTCATCAGAATTGTGAAACAGATATATCTGCGCATATCCCGCCCCGTAAGCGGTAAGTATCATCTCAAACAAAAATGCCATACTTGCCAGGTAAACTCCCTGGCAGAGCAGATATGCAAAATAGAAAAACACAATACAGGCAAAATACAGGCATGCCTTGTACTCAATCACAACCTCCCGGCTCAGGATTCTTTTGAAGCTCTCCCATCCGCTATTCCTCATCTTCCTCTGACCCTCCTTTCAGCCTTTGCCGAAGTCCCCTGGCATACCTTCGGGATATCATCACCTGCTCCCCGTTCTCCATGGTGGCACAGATCCTGCTGCCCGGCTCGCTTTTCAGATGGTTGATCTTATACATATTAATCACCATAGACTTGGAACAGCGGAAAAAACCTCGTCCCTCAAATCCCGCCGCCGCTTCCCAGAGACTGATCCGAACACGCAGAACCTGGTCTGCCAGGTAGGCATAGGTAGCTCCATCCACACTTTCCAGGTACAAAATATCCTCCGGCGTTAAAAGAAGAGTCTGCCCTTCCGAAAAAGCACTGATCTTTTGTCCATATCCCTGTACCATTCCCACGATCGCCTCTATCTGCCCGTTCATCTGGCGGTATCTGATAATCACCTCATCCTCTCCCTGGGAAATCCTGCTCATCGTCAGTTTCATTTAACCGCTCCTTTACGTATACTGTTAAATGTATTGTAACAGATTTCTTTTTCTGCGCAATGGGACAAGGGCTAAGATGCACTTCCAAAGGTTTAAGTTACCGTCTGATCGGATAGGGGAGATTTGACCCTCCCCTTCCACACCACGTAGCGTACCGTTCGGTACTACGCGGTTCAATAGTT
>ERZ808046.1392-NODE-1392-length-10898-cov-3.200721_pt1 | contig 10898 bp, 9 predicted proteins | sample MGYA00380196_ERZ808046 | MGnify/ENA primary metagenome ERZ808046 (study PRJEB31490, sample SAMN06133421) | mouse gut metagenome | isolation source: Z6_2 | host: mice | place: China: Chengdu | collected 2015-05 ...
GTAGTCGCTGTACATATCCAGCATTCCATGAAAGTTGCTTCCCAGAAAACCAAACCGCGCATTGCCCAGTGTTTTTTTGACTCCCGCAGCACGGCACCATTCATACATCTCTTCATATGCCTTGACTGCTTCCGGACGCGCTGCCGTATTTTCATTTGCCACTGAAATTTCAGGAGTATAATCAAGCCCCAGAAGACCACTGATCACACGGAACGGTATATTTGCCCGATGGAACGCATTGGAAATCTCCGGCACCGGACAGGCACCGCAGTGTGCCAGCCATTCACCGGTCCATGTCTCTGCATAATTTACCTGTGTTGTCGGCTGCAGATTCAGGATAATTGCCGGCGCTGTACAAATCTGATGAACCGGAAGTACTGCATCTGATGAAACATAAGTACCTGTATGACAGAAAACCAAATCCACATCCTGCTCTTTAAACCACTTTCCTGCTTTATGCCCTTCGTCCGAACAATCTACAAGTCCATAATTATATACTTCCGCATACGGTTCCAGCTTTTTTGCAATAAAGTCGACATATTCAATAATCCGCTCTCTTAATCCCGCAAACTGCGGCCAGTATGCTTTTAATCCTACTGTATAGATTCCTACTTTCGCCTTCTGTATTTCTTTTATTCTATTTGCCTGTCCCATATCATTTTCCTCCATTTTTATTTTTTCTTGATCATATCTGCATAAATTGCCAGCAGAATAATAATTCCTTTTAACACTTCCTGGTAATAAGATGGTACATTCAAAATATTAAGACCGTTATTCATAACGCCAATAATCAAGACACCTAAAATTGTTCCCAACACCTTACCGAAACCGCCTGAGAAACTGGTTCCGCCAAGCACTGCCGCAGCAATCGCATCCATCTCTGCGCCCTGACTGGATGTAGGCTGGGCAGAATACATCCTGGATGCCAGAATAATACCTCCAAGCGATGCACAAATCCCGCCGATTACATAGACCAGCATTTCTATTTTCTTAACATTGATACCTGAATAAACTGCACATTTCTTATTCCCGCCAACTGCATATATATACATTCCAATCTTTGATCTGTGCAAAATAAGATATATAACAACTGCTACTCCGATAAAAATCAATACAGGCACCGGAATCACCCCGACATACCCGTTGCCGATCATATTAAAGTTCTCATCAATAACACGGATCGGCGATCCCTGACTATATATATATGCGCACCCGCGAACCATCTGCATAGAAGCCAGCGTTACAATAAACGGAGGCATTCCTACATGTGTCACCATGAATCCGTTGAACAATCCAAATCCCGCCGAACACGCTATTGCGATTAGAATTGCAATCGGAAAAGGGATCCCCGATGACGCAATCAAGCCACAACAGATGGTGCCTGCAAACGCCATTACTGACCCTACCGACAGGTCGATTCCACCACTGATTATAATCAATGTCATACCAAGTGCAATTATTCCGTTTGTAGAAACTTGCCTGAGTACATTAAAGAAATTATCCATCGTAAGGAATCGGTCTGAGAGGATTGAAAAGATTGCAACAATTACTAAAAATGCAATTATTCTTATATACTTTGACGCAAGTTCTTTAATCTTTATTCCTTTATCCATTCTTTCAGCCTCTTTTCTGTATAAAATGACATCGGGGTCAAACGCCCCCGGCTATGATACCTACAGATTGTATTGCATATTGGAAGATTTTCTCCTGACTAAAATCTTTTCGTTCAACCGTTCCCGTAATCTCTCCTTCTCTCATCACGGTAACTCTGGTGCACAAATTTAATATTTCCGGCAATTCTGAAGATATCAGGATAATACTTACTCCTTTGTCAATCAACTGGAAAATCAATTCATAAATCTCCGCTTTTGCTCCGATATCAATTCCTCTTGTAGGTTCATCTAATATAAGAATCTCTGGCTCTGTCTCCAGCCATTTTGACAAAACGATTTTCTGCTGATTCCCTCCGCTCATGCTTCCTGCCAGCTGGCTGCTGTCCACATACTTGATTCGTAATTTATCTTTATAATCAGCAAGTGTTTCCTTTGCTTTTTGCTTATGTATCCGTAATTTCTGCATAAATTTCGGCAATGCCGCAATAATGGTATTAAAATAAATCGTATTTTCTAAAAATAAGCCTTCCACCTTCCGGTCTTCCGGCACTAATGCAATTCCATGATCCATTGCCTGTTTTGTTGATTGCAGCGTAACAGGCTTTCCCTTTATAAATATCTCTCCATCATAACGGTCCAGCCCAAACAGAATTCTTGCCAGTTCCGTCCTGCCTGCCCCTATCAGACCATACAGGCCATGTACTTCTCCTTTCTTCAGTTCAAATGTAATATGATTCACATATTTATTTGACACATCCCTTACTGAAAGTACACTTTCCCCTACAGTCTTTATTCGATAGTGAAACATTTCTTCTACCTGTCTTCCCACCATCATCTCTATAATTTCTTTGAGAACCACAGAATCCACCCGTCTTGTTCCGATATACTTCCCATCCCGCAAAACAGATAAGCGGTCTGCAATCTGCGTAATCTCTTCCATCCGGTGTGAAATATATATAATACTGATTCCTCTGTCTTTTAATTTACGAATTGTCTTGAAAAGCTTTTCGGCATCCTTTTCAGATATAGATGCAGTAGGTTCGTCCATCACAATCAGCCGTGCCCCTTCTACTGCCAACGCTCTGACAATCTCTACAATCTGCTGCTGTGCAATGCTTAATTTGTTCACCATAACATCAACATCTATCGAATACCCCAGGTCTTGCATCACTTTCTCTGCCATTTCCCGGCGCCTTTTGTTATCCAGAAAGAACTGATTCTTTTCTGTTCCAAGCATAATATTATTTGCCACACTCAAGTCCGGAACCAGTGATATTTCCTGATGTATCACACTGATTCCAAGATTTTTTGCATCTGCCACAGACAATATATCTACCTTTTTCCCGTCTATCAAAATCTCTCCGGCATCCTTTTTATATATTCCTGCCAGTATTTTTATCAGCGTAGATTTTCCTGCCCCGTTTTCTCCTAACAGCGCATGCACTTCTCCCTTTCGCACATCAATTCCAACCCCGTCAAGCGCTTTTACACCGGAAAAGGTTTTTACAATCCCTTTCATCTCTAACAATGCATGTTCAGGCATATCTGGATTCCTCCTTTTTGTTCTGATTAAAAATGGCCTAATCCGGCCATTTTTAATCATCCTTTCATCAATATGCGTTTGTTTCCTGATATTCTTCTACATTGTCTTTATTAATCCATTTTTCTTCAATATAGATAATATCTTCTTCCGGCTCATTTCCGTCCAGAATATTATAAATCTGATTCACAACTTCTTCTGCCAGCAGGCTTGGATACTGAGCTGCTGTTCCAAGGAACTTTCCGTCTTTAATCAATTCACACGCATCTTTCGCCCCATCAATCCCCACTACATAGGTACTGTCAAGTTTGTTTGCACTGTCAAGCGCCGCGATTGCACCAATCGCCGCCGGATCGTTCGTTCCAAAAACAGCATCGATTTTTTCGTTTGCCTGAAGCATGTTTTCCATAATCGGAAGCGCTGCCTCTACGGATCCGTCTCCATCCTGCTGTGCTACAATCTTCATGTCAGGATACTGTTCCAGAACAGACATAAATCCTTCCATTCGATCCTGCACTGCCATGTTTGTGGACAAATCGATAATTGCAATATTTCCTTTTCCGTCAAGCGCTTCTGCTAACGCCTCCGCACAAAGTTTACCACCGAGTACATTATCTGACACAACCTGTGTTGCTACCAAATCCCCGTCATAAACTTTTGTATCAATTACGACTACCGGAACGTCTCTTGTATTACACGCCTCCAGGGCCGGTTTAATCCCTTTCCAGTCATTAGGGCTGACAACAACTGCACTCACCCCTGATGCTACCGCATCTTCTATCTGCTGAATCTGTTTTTCCAAATCTAATTGGGCGTCATATGTAATTAATTCTCCGCCCCTTTCTTCGATTTCTTTTTTCAGCACTTCATTTTCTGCTATCCAGAACGGATTATTCAATGACATGAATGATGCAGCAATTTTTACCCCTTCCCCTTCTTGTGCCGGCTTCTTCTCTTCACTTTCTGCCGGAGATTTTGCCGTACATCCCGTCATCAATGCCATCATCATAATTCCTGCCGTAATCGCTGCCGCCACCCGCTTCATTTTTTTCATTTTTCTTCCTCCTTTATTGTGCGCATCTTCTGCACGTTATCTCTTTTTTACCATATTTTGCCCTTTTTTAAATAAATAAAAATCTTATGTCTTTTACCGTCTCCCCTTTCTTTTTCCTTATATTTCCCTCAATTTTCTCAGAAAACATATGCATTTCTCATATATTTTCTTTTTATTGACTATATGATATACTTATATTATACTCAATTCAATCCGACAGATTGCCGTTACATTACTATATATTGCTTTTATCAAGGATTCTGTTTTGAAAGGAGAAGTTATGTTTGAAAGTCTAAATGTCATTATCGCCCCCGCCTCTGTATGGCGGACTACGACCCCGCTTTCATATACTTTAGAACTGCCATTTTATCTTCTTGAATGGGGTCACTTTGTCGCTTTGGAAAAGTACTATACAGCAAGAGAAAATTCCAATCGATATCTCCTCTTTTATACAGTCAGCGGTCAAGGCCATATACGCTATAATGGAAAAGATTATACTCTCGCCCCGAACACAGTCGCTATTATCAACTGCAACGCTCCGCACCAATATGAAAATCTTTCTAAAGATCCTTGGAATTTCTACTGGTTTCACTATAACGGGAGCGCCGCAGATATTTATTACAAGCTTTATAATGAAAAAGACCTATACCTTCATGAAATCTTTCCTACAGGACAGGAAGCCGAATATATTTATAAAATTACAGCCTGCTCTGATCAATATGATTTCAAAAAAGATTTAAAAGTCAGTCAATGGATTTCAGATTTAATGACACTTTGTATTGTCTCCAAACAGCAGAAAACACAGCAGGAATCTTCTGCCACCACGCAAAAACTAAAGGCTGCCATTCAATACATGTCAGAACATCTCACCGATAAAATATCTGTTTCCGACATTTCACAGTCTGTCTTTTTATCTCAGTACCATTTTTTGAGAGTATTTAAAAAAGAAATCGGAATTCCCCCTTATGAATATCTGATTCATCTCCGAATCAATCGGGCGAAAGAACTCTTGATTTCTACCGATATTCCTCTGGATGAAATAGCTGCCCAAAGTGGTTTTTCCGACAGTAAAAATCTGATTTATAATTTCAAAAGAATTGTGAAGTCCACACCGAACGAATACAGAAAAGACTCTGCTTTACTATAAAAAAGCAGAGTCTCAGACTGTATTCAAGATGCTGCGCTACAGAAAAGACAAGCAAAAACTACTGGATTATATAAAGGAAGACAAAAGTTTTTTGAGGATGTGGATGAAGATACCGCAGCGTACCCTTGATGGGAAGTACAGTAAACCATCTGCGCAAATATATCCACGAATTTCACGGAGATACTCCTGATCTTTCTGCGCCTCTCTTTTACGCTGTCACGCATGGGCGGATACACAGTCTTTCTGATGACTGCGTACAGAAGGTACTAAAGAAATATACAAAAAATGCTGTATCTGGTCAGTGAAAATGTGGTAAAGAAATGGACGCAGAGATATCGGAACTGTAATCAGATACTGAGCCAATTGATCGTTCTCTATATGATGAAAGGATTACATACTATCTGTAAGAGAAATGACGGAATAGCGTCTCAACCAAGACCAGCCATCCCATCCTTATTCCATCGGCATCTGTATTATTGCTAAAAACCCAGCCTTGCCGTCTGGCAAACCGCTTTGTTCTCAATCATTATACATGACACTACATATTTTATCTTGAATACTCTCCTGACAATATGCCGGGTTCAATCTTTTCTTTGTATATTTCAAATATGAATCCTCTGTTTTTTCAGTCAAGAGCACGGTAAAATATCTCTCCCAACTCAAATATTTATCTTATTCTATATAATCCTGAGGATTCTCCAGTATCATCCTAATTTCCTTGTCATTTAAAATACCTGATTTTAAAATTAACCATTCAAATGATTCCGGCAAATAAAGCATAATATTATCCTGATTATGCAATAATTTCATTATTCGATCCATTTCAGCTCCAAAAGCTGCTCCATCTGCAATTACAAGAATTTTTTCTGTTTGCAGATTATTGAGAATTTCTGCAAATATATTAGATTTCCCATTTGCACTTTTCACACTCCAGCCTTTTCTGTCTGACAAGGATTCATAAAACTCAAATCCTGCATTTGAATCTTCTACTATCAGTTTTGCAGTCATTGTGTTTTTGCCGTACTCTGAATTCCCATAAATATGGTACATCTCATTGTAAGTTTTCTTTAACGTTCCATATTTACCAGACTCCCTTATTCCATAAATCTCATCCACACTATATGGAAGATTAGCCAATCCTTCCCTTGTTACAATTACATAATAATTATCCGATTGCTGTACTGCCCTTGCAAATTCCTTTGAATGGACAAAAGCATTTCCTTCATCGATAAATACAATTTTATCTTTCATAGTTGATAAAATAACCGCCCACTCTTTTCCTGAAATGACTGCACATGATTTCTTACAACTTAATTCAATTCCGCTTGACTCTCCATTTTCATAGTGTTCTCGTATCATCTCAACAAGAGTTGTCTTTCCTGTTGCACTGTCCCCTTTAATAATCGTGATATTTCTTTTAATCTCAAAATCAAAGCGCACAGCTGCATTTTGAACAACAATTCTATAACTGCCTTTCATATTTCCCGTTCCTCCTATCGTACGAGCATTCCGGCAATTGGAACCAGCTCCGCCATACTGTGCACCACCTGATCCGTATTTATAATTCTAATAGAAAATGTATTCTCTCCAAAGTCCATGAGATGTCTAAGATTAATAGTAACCTCTCTTTCTTCCCCCATTTTCAGCAACCATTTAGCACAATTATCACCACATGTTGACACATTAAAAATCTTTTCCTGGACATGATGAACCAGTATCAATGTTTTTACACCACCCGATAATTCCCTTGGTGTAATTCCTCCAAGTACCGGACTGTCAATGATTCTCGGTCCTACTACAACAGATTTATCAATATCCAGAATCATTGCTTTTGTAAAGTCATCTGTAATCCACTCATCCTTATACGTGTTTTTAAAATAAACGGCTGGATTATAAATCGCCTCCTCCATTTCCCCATAATATATATTCAGCATAACCTGCTCCTTCCTTCATTTTCTCCTTACATCTGTTCCATTGCTTCTGCAATCTCCGCCTCGCAGGAGCGCATTGCAAGAATCGTCTTTTCAAACAATTCATCCAGCTCCCAGCCAAGCTGCTCAGCCCCGGTGCGGATGATATCGCGGGAACAGCCGGCCGCAAAACGTTTATCCTTGAACTTTTTCTTCAGACTGGACAGCTCCATGTCCGTACAGCTTTTAGACGGACGCATCCTGGCGGCAGCCCCGACCAGTCCGGTCAGCTCATCACAGGCAAACAGAACTTTTTCCATCTCATGAACCGGCTCTATATCCACACAGATCCCGTAACCATGACTGCATACCGCATGAACCAGCTCTTCTTCCGCATCGATCTCCGCCAGCAGTTCCGGCGCCTTTTTGCAGTGTTCATCCGGATATTTCTCAAAATCCACATCGTGAAGCAGTCCGCACAGCCCCCAGAAATCCGGATCCCCATGCCCCAGCTCCTCCGCAAACCACCGCATCACCGCTTCTACCGTACATGCATGCTGTATATGAAACGGCTCCTGGTTGTATTTCTTTAAAAGCGCCAGCGCCTGTTCTCTTGTTACCTTCGTTGTCATTTTATTCACCTCTTAATTAATGATTTTGTATCTCTCTGCCCGATTCCCCTCGGCAAATATACCCTGTCATGAACAGATCTTCCTGTAAGACCCATTAAAGGGCGCCGGTCCTGTCTAAAGCAGAACCGCCGGCAGCACATACATCCCGACCAGTGCATACAGCAGCAGGTGTACCGGATAGAACCAGTAGAAAAACCATCTGGGCTGCCTGCCCCGCTTTCCATTATAGAACCAGATCAGTATGAATGCCAGCGGAGCCGTCGTCTCCCATGCACAGCAGATCGCTCCCAGGATGCACTGCCAGGCCTTTTTATCCTGCAGAAGATACAAAAGCACGATCAGCGCAATCCCAAATGCACCATAATCTGTGCCGAGCAGTTCTGCCAGCGCCGCCCCGGCAAGCAGCCCTGACACCCTGGCCCACAGCCGGTTGTTGAAGCTTTTCATAAACCAGACGGCAAGAAGTCCGATCAGCAGCGTAAAAAACACATTCTGATGTTTCCAGTAAAAGGGCGTGACCCGCAGCGCAAGGTCAAAAGGAATCTCGCTGGCCAGTGCGAAAATCCCCAGCCGGACCGCATATTTTTTCACATTGCGGGTATGGACAAACCCCTGCACCAGCAAAAAGCAGAAGATGGGAAACGCCGGCCGGCCGATGGTCCGGATGACCTGATCCACCATAAGAAGCTCATCCCATTTTTCCAGAAAAGCGCTTCCAAGCGGCGAACTGCCCCATGCATTCATCACGTAGGCCTCCAGAAGGCCGGCCCCCGCATGATCGATCGCCATTATAAGAACTGCCATCCATTTCAGCATGCTTCCGCTGATGCCAAAGCCGGATGTCTGCATGCTTCTGACGGCACCCGGTTCAGTCTTCATGTTTCTTCACAACTTCTCCCTGTTTTTTATAGATCGAATGTTCCGAAACCACGCCACGGACGGAGGACAGCGGATAGATATTGCTCTCCCTTCCCACCACCGTTCCGGGATTCAGGATGGAACCGCAGCCTACTTCCACACCGTCTCCGATCATGGCGCCGAATTTTTTGATCCCCGTCTCGATATCTCCTTCCGGCGTATGGACGCATACCAGCTTTTTATCCGATTTCACATTGGATGTAATGGAACCGGCCCCCATATGTGCCTGATAACCCAGTATGGAATCCCCTACATAATTATAATGGGGCACCTGCACCTTGTTAAACAGCACGACGTTTTTCAGTTCGGTGGAATTGCCGACCACAGCTCCTTCTCCCACCAGTGCATTGCCGCGGATAAACGCGCAGTGACGGACCTCTGCTTCTTTTCCAATGATTGCCGGGCCGTGGATATAAGCGCTTGGAAATACCTTTGCAGATCTGGCGATCCATACATCCTCGCCGACCTTCTCATACTCCTCCTGGCTTAACGTCTCCCCCAGCTTCCTGATAAAATCTCCGATCTTCGGAAGCGCTTCCCATGGATAGGTAAGCCCGTCAAACAGGTCTGCTGCAATCGTTTCATTCAGATCATACAGGTCTTTGATTGTTATTTTACTCATCTTTCACTCCTTATTGTGATTCTGTTTTCACTGTTTTCTTTTCCGGTTTTTTGTGCCCTTTCCCGCAGAAGTCTTTCCTGAATCCTTATAATAGGACGCCGCTGCATCAAAATACGGGCGCATGGCATAATGCTGCCTGCTGCCAAGCACCTGCTCGGTCCGGCTCCTCACAAAATGCTCCAGCTTTCCCATATATTCTTCGGAAGTGATCTCTCCGTTCGCCACATAGGTGAGCCCTTTCTCCCAGCTTGCCGTCAGTTCCGGATTCAAAAGAGAACGAATGGACACATTTACCACATCAAAAATATTCTCGCCCAGCAGGGTCGGTGTAATGATCTGGGTCTTCTTATTCAGGGCAATGTATTTGATATGGACCAGCTTTTTCAGGATCTCCGCCCTGGTCGCGCTGGTACCGATGCCGCTTCCTTTGATCTGCGCGCGCAGGTCCTCGTCCTCAATCAGCTGTCCTGCATTTTCCATGGCAAGAATCATGGAACCGGAATTATAACGTTTGGGCGGAGAGGTTTCCCCTTCCTTCAGCTTCGCATCCTTTACCGGAAGCTTCATTCCCTTTCGAAGCTTCTTCAGAGCCTCCTGCATGTCTTTGTCGCAGCCGGTCTCTTCCTCTTCTTCCTCTCCCTTTTTCTTCTTACTGTCATATGTATTCGCCGTGACCTTCAGGTATCCCTCTTCCTGCAGCACCCGGAAATTCGAGAAAAACCGCTCCTTTTCCATCTGGGTCACCAGCGCCGTCTTCTGATACACCGCCGGCGGATAAAAGATGCTTAAAAACCGGCGGACGATTGTCTCATACACCTGCTGTCCCGTGGGCGATACGCTTCGAAGCGCCGAAAGCCCCTGCCCGGTGGGAATGATCGCATAATGGTCTGTGATCTGTTTGTCATTGGTATAACGGCCTTTTCCGATCCCTTTGTGACTTCCAGCCGCAAGAATCTCCTGTGCAAAGGAAGCAGCCGGCGCATACTGCATAAGCCCCTTAAGATTCCGGTCGATCTCCTTTGCCACCGCACTGGACAGCACTCGGGCATCCGTTCTCGGATAGGTCACCAGCTTCTTTTCATACAGTTCCTGCGTAAGCTTCAGCGTTTCATCCGGACTGATCTTAAAACGTTTCGAACATTCGTTCTGGAGTTCTGCCAGGTTATACAGAAGGGGCGCATAACGCGTCTCCTTCTTCCGCTCCACAGACAGAACCAGCGATTCCTGCGGAACGATTCCCTTCAGTTTCCCAATCAGCGCTTTTGCATCTTCTTCTTTCTTAAAGCCGTTTTCTTTATACAGCAGCGGAGACTGATAGTAGGCGCTGCCTTCCACTGCCCGCCATTCACCGGCAAACCGCTTTCCTGCCAGCTCCTGAACCAGAAGCACCCGGTAAAACGGCGTCTTTACAAAGCTTCGGATCTCTCGTTCTCTGCGGACCACCATCCCCAGCACACAGGTC
>ERZ808046.1394-NODE-1394-length-10876-cov-4.520419_pt1 | contig 10876 bp, 12 predicted proteins | sample MGYA00380196_ERZ808046 | MGnify/ENA primary metagenome ERZ808046 (study PRJEB31490, sample SAMN06133421) | mouse gut metagenome | isolation source: Z6_2 | host: mice | place: China: Chengdu | collected 2015-05 ...
TCCTGCTGGCGGTGCTGGCCCGGCCCTGGGGGCTGCTGGTGGCCTGCATGGTGGGCAGCGCCACTCTGGCCATTCCCTGGTGGGGGATGGCCCTTCTGGGGGCGGCGGGGCTGGCGGTGTTTCTGCTGGCCATGAAGTATGGGGACAAAATCGAGGACGCCGTCATGGAACGGCTGAGCAAATGAATCACGGGCCGCTGCGGTATGCAGCGGCCCGTCTCTCATTTTTGGTTGCGCACAAATACCTGGGTGCCCTGGTACTTGGCGTTGTGCCGCTCGTCGATTTCAAAGCCGCCCAGGGCGGCGATGAACCGGGAGAGCTTGGCGTAGCCGTAATTTCGGGCGTCGAAGTCGGGTTGCTTTTTGATGAGCAGAGTGCCCAGGTCGCCCAGGTAGGCGTAGCCGTCCTCGTCGGCCAGGTCCTCGATGGACTGGGCGATGAGGTCCTTGACGGACAGGGCGGGGGACTCCGCCGGAGGCGCGGCCTTCTTTTTCGCGCTCTTGCCTACGGGGGCGGGGGTCTCCGGCTCGGCGGCCTTGAGGGACTCAATGTATACAAACTTGTCACAGGCCACGATGAAGGGCTTGGGCGTCTTCTTCTCGCCCATGCCGTACACCTTCATCCCCGCCTCCCGCAGACGGGTGGCCAGACGGGTGAAGTCGCTGTCGCTGCTCACCAGCACAAAGCCGCCGCAGTTGCCCGAATAGAGGATGTCCATGGCGTCGATAATCATGGCCGAGTCGGTGGCGTTTTTGCCGGTGGTGTAGCTGTACTGCTGGAAGGGGGTAATGGCGTGCTCCAGCAGCAGGGGCTTCCAGCTGCCCATGTTGGGAGCGGTCCAGTCGCCGTAGATGCGTTTGATGGTGGCTGAGCCGTACACCGCCACCTCCGCCATAATCTCCCGCAGGGCGGTGCGGGGGGCGTTGTCCGCGTCGATGAGGACGGCAAGGCGCAGTTCGTTTTCCATATTTGGGCCTCTCCTTTATGCTTCGTTGCGAGAACAGTGAAAATAGTATATCATAGGCGTCAAAGCATTTCCAGTAAAAATTTTTCCGCCGTCCGCAACAATCGGCGTGGCCGGGGCGTGTTATAAGCAGAAGGGACCTCCGCACAGCCCCCCTTCAGGTTCTGCGGAGGTGAAAGGAGGGATGGAATGGATCGCTCCAACCGGTTGGAAGAATTAGTAAACAAGTATGAAAACACCCTGCTCCGGGCGGCCCTGGCTATTTTGGGCAACGCGCAGGAGGCGGAGGACGCAGTACAGGAGACCTTCCTGCGCTACCTGGAAAAGCGCCCGGAGTTCCGGGACAGAGAGCACGAAAAAGCCTGGCTGTTGAGGGTGACAGCCAACCACTGCAAAAGCGTCCTGCGCCAGCGCAAGCGCCACCCGGCGGTGGAGCTGCTGGACATATACCCCGCCCCGGACCAGGGCAGCCGGGAGCTGGTAGAGGCCATTCTGGCCCTGCCCGCCAACCAGCGCTGGGCGGTGCACCTGCACTACTACGAGGGGTATTCCACCGAGGAGATCGCGTCCATTCTGGGCCAGCGGCCGGGGACGGTGCGCTCCCACCTGAGCAGGGCGCGGAAGGCCCTTAGAATCTATCTGACTGACAACGAAAAGGAGGATTGCTGTGAAACAATACCGTGAGTATATGGATGGCATCCAGGCATCCGATACGTTCCACTGGCGGTTGCTGAATCTGGAAGCGCATAAGTGCCGCCCGCGTAGACTGGTCCGTGCTGTACTCGTCGCAGCCTGTCTGTGCACGACGTTGATTGGGGGCGCGTTTGCCATTCAGCTGATTGGCGGCGACTTTCGAACCATAAACTTTTATGAACACGAATGGTGTCCTCCTCCTCCTGGCAGGGAGGATGTCATCGGTCAATCCTTCAGCGGCTATGTTTTGTGGGGTGGCGCGATTACCTTCTTCCCCGTCTCCTCCTTCTCGGAAGAAGTGCAAGCGCTCACTCTGGAGAACGGCGCAAATATCGCGTATCTGTATTTTGACAGTTTGGACGCGGCGGCAGAATATACCGGGATGGAACTGCCTAAAAACACCGCGCTACGTGACTTGCCGCCAGCCCGATGCGAAGTGCAAATCGACAGTAGCGATGACGGGCTTACCCGTCTTACCTTTAATGAGAGCTTTCGAGCTTTGAATGATTGCGATGGGTTGGACTTAAATGTTCGGATTACCGCATTAAGTGAGCTGATGTACTCGCCTGATTTCGAGATGTGGTTCGACTGCGGTTTCCCTGACAGCTACACATATACCACTGAGGAATTTCATCAAAACGGCGTAACTGCCATAATCTCCTATGCAGTATATCAGCATGAGGATTCACCTTCCGGCCCTTACGGAGAAGAATATTACCGCGCAAACCTGATTAGGGATGGTGTAGTCTATGAAATCGGAGTGAAGTGCTCCGACAGTCCAAAGGAGGGTAGGGCTATTTTAGAAAAGGTTTTGGCGGGATTCTAAGGCGTTTGACTATTACCGAGCATTTCAGAGGCTGTTTAAATTTATATGGAGGCGTTTACAACGATGAAAAAATTCTTAAGTATGCTGACCGTGCTTGTTATGATAACCATTTTGGTTATTCCCGCAACTGCGCAGGAAGCCAGGGGGGGGAAATGCGTGCCCCATGTGTGGGGAGAACGGCATGGTGACTGAGTATTCCTATACTGGCTGGGTTATGTATAACAAGCCGACAGTTTGCGGACATGGTGATATGACGGCCACCGATCAACAGTATACCCGTGACGTTTCCGTCAGGCATATATGCCAGCTTTGCAAATGGGGCGGCGGATTCACAAAGTATTGCAAGGAAACATATACCCACTGCAATAAAGATGGGAGAGACTATCCCATCACAAGAACCTATTATTAATAGTCTATTTTTGACACTGTAGAGTTCTTTCACACTTAGTTGATCAAAACCTCTGAAATGCGTTTGCCATTTATAAACAGCGCAAAGGTTACTGGAGCGCAAAAAAGGAAGACTGCCTCAGCAGTCTTCCTTTTTGCTTCAAGCCTCCGCATTATGCGGCAAACGAGCTGTTATATAGGTCGATGCAGTCGGAGAGCACCTCGCCCACAAAGAGGAGGCTGCCCAGGTAAACCCGGCCCGGGTCGCTGCTCAGGGTCTGATTCTCCACCTGGCGAATCATCCACTCCAGCGCCTCAGCCATGCGGTCCATCTGAGTGCCGATGTGGTAGGCGCCGTCGGCGGTCATGGACTCGGCCATGAGCTGGTTGTTGTCCTCCGCGGCGGCCTTATAGGCGGCGATGGTGTCCAGCAGCTCCTGGTACAAGGGCCGGATGGGGGCCAGGTCCAGCTCCAGCAGGTTATAGTCGTCCACCTCCTGGGCATAGCACTCCGCCGTAATCTTCTTCACCACGGTGATGGAGTGGCTGAAGCCGTAGGCCAGCAGGAGGCCGTCGTCCTGCATCTGCTGCTCCTCCGCCTCCACCCGCAGGAGGCTGCGCTGCTCCACCGCGTCCATGTACTGGAAAGCCAGGTCTTCAAACAGGGCGGCGTTGGGCTGGATGGCCTTGTGGTACTCCTTGGGCCCGGCGTACTGGTCGGCGGCGTAGTCATAGTCATGGTAGATGTCGGAGAAGGCGTCCATCAGGGCCCGCATGGGGTCCAGGATTTCCAGGGTCAGGGCGTCCAGCTCCTCAAAAGCGGGCTCCAGCGTCGCCACGTATTCGGCGTCCTCCAGCAAGTCGGTGTTGTAGGGGGAGATGTCATACTTATAGGTGTATTCGCTGTCGGTGCGCAGGGCGAACTCGTCGGCGTACTCCACCACCTCGTAGTAGCTGTACAGGGTGTCCAGCACGTCCACAATCTTGTTGTTCATCTCCACGTAGACATTGTACTTGATTTTGTCCACCACCTCCGGGTCCAGGGACTCCTCGGGCTCGTCGGGAGCGGGGGTGGGCTCTTGCGTGGGCTGAGCGCTGGCAGGGGGTTGGCTGTTGTCGTCGGTTCGGTCTGCGGGGTCGGACGTGGAGCAGCCGGCGCACAGCAGGAGGGCCAGCAGCAGGGCCGTGAGTTTGTGGGTCTTTTTCATCATCCATTGCCTCCCAAAATTTTTTCTCCGGCGGGGGCGCGACGGCCCGCCGCCTTTGCCGAAATGGAGAGTTTATATATAAAATCGGCAGCTTTGACAATAAAATAAGGGGCCGCAGGGGAAATCGGCGGAGATTTTAACCGAGCGCAAATTCTGCGGGGCAGGGAAAAATTCCGCCCGTCCCTATGTTCAAACGGAGAACGCTGTGATACAATAACTATGCCTATACCGGCCGCGGCGGCCGGCCTAAGATATGATTTTCACACCGCCCCGCGGAGAAAGGAACAGCCTATGAAGCTCATTGACGCCCACGCCCACGTGGTACAGTGCATTGCCGGAACCGGGTCACAGGGAGAGCTGCGCCCCTGCGGCGGGGGGCGGGCGGCGTACGCCACAGGCCAGACCTTCCAGATTCTACCCTCGGAATTTGGGGAATATGAGGCCACGCCGGAGGCCCTGCTGCGGGTGATGGACGAGCACGGGGTGGACAAGGCGGTGCTGCTTCAGGGGAACTATTTCGGCTTCCAGAACCTGTATACCTATGAGGCGGTGCGCGCCTACCCAGACCGCTTTGCGGGAGCGGCATCCTATGACCCCTTTTCCGCCCAGGCGGACAAGATCAAGGCCCATCTGTTTGACGAGCTGGGGTTCCGAATCGTCAAATTTGAGGTGAGCAGCGGCTCCGGCCTGATGGCCAACCACCCGCCCGTGGACCTGGACGGGGAGGTGATGCACCGGGAGTACCGCTACGCGGCCGACCGGGACCTGATTTTCGTCATCGACATCGGCAAGCCCCGCAGCGTGAGCTGGCAGGTGGAGGCCCTGAGCCGAGCGATTGCCCGCTACCCTTCCATGCGCTTTGTGGTGTGTCACCTGCTCTCCCCCCAGCTGGGGGACGCAGAGCTGCTCCGGCAGTCCCTGGGCAGGCTGGCTCTGCCCAACGTGTGGTTTGATCTGGCGGCGCTGTGCCTGAACTCCAGGCCGGAGACCTTTCCCTATCCCACCGCCCAGGGCTATGTCCGGGACGCGGTGGATCTTGTGGGGGCGGACCGCCTGCTGTGGGGCAGCGATATGCCCTCCGCCATGACCAGGGACAGCTACCGGCATTTTATCGACTTCATCGCCCTGCACCCGGATTTGAAGGAAAGGGACAAGGAAAAAATCCTCTGTCACAACGCCCAAGGTCTGTTTTTTCCGATGACCTGACTCCATGAAAGGTGGATAAACCATGCTTCTCAACAGTTTTCTTTTGTCGATTAACGCCATAGCCTCCATTTTTGTGATGATGGCGGTGGGCTATGGGGCCAAGCGGCTGCTCCAGCTGAAAAAGGAGCACGTGGCCCGTTTCAACTCCCTGGTGTTCCACACCCTGCTGCCGCTGATGCTGTTTTATAACGTCTACAACTCCGACATCCGGGGCGGCGTGAATTTGCGCTGTCTGGGGCTGGCGCTGGGGGTGCTGGCGGCGCTGTTTGCGTTGACCTGGGCGCTGGTCAAGCGGGTGGAGGGGGAAAACAGCCAACGGGGGGTGATGATTCAGGCGGCCTTTCGCAGCAATTTCCTGCTGCTGGGAATGCCCCTCATCCGGGAGCTGTGCCCCGGCGCGGACCTGGCCACCGTGTCCGTGATGCTGGCCATTGTAGTGCCCTGCTACAATGTGCTGGCGGTCATCACCCTGGAGACCTTCAGCCGCAAGCAGATCGACGTGAAGAAGATTTTGCTGGGCATCGCCAAGAATCCGCTGATTCTCGCCTCGGCGGCGGGGATTGTCCTCAACCTGTCCGGTCTGCGTCTGCCCACCTTCCTGGACAACCCCATCTCTCAGCTGGGCACTTCCGCCTCGCCGGTGGCGCTGCTGCTGCTGGGGGCTCAGTTTGAGTTCCAGGATGTGCGCAGCCACCGGCGCAATCTGGCCATCTGCACGGCGCTGCGCCTGGTGGTCTTCCCCGGCGTGGCCCTGCCCCTGGCGGCGCTGACGGGGCTTCGGGGGCCGGAGTTTGCGGTGCTTATCTCCATGTTCGCCACCCCCACCGCCGTCAGCTCCTTCAGCATGGCGGCCCAGATGGGGGGCAGCCCGGAGCTGGCGGCCAGCGCGGTGACTGTGACCACGCTGTTGTCCGCCGTCACCATGTTTTTGTGGACGTTTCTGTTCAAGTCCCTGGGAATGTTTTAGAGACTACATAGACGCAAAAAAGGGAGCGGCTGCGCCGCTCCCTTTTTGATGGTTACTCCTCGTACAGCCGCTGTAAAAGCTCCCGGGACTGCACTGCGTTATCATTGCTGGTGTTCTCTAAGGTGGCCTGGATGTAGGGCTTGCGGGCCTTCAGGAAGCGGAGAATGGGAGCGTAGTCCATCTCGCCCAGGCCGGCGGCCACGGCCCGCAGCTCCTCTCCCTCCCGCGTGAAGTCCTTCAGGTGGACCACCGCGATGTGCTCGGCCAGCGTGTCCATGGCGTGCTCAATCACCCGCTCTCGGTTGTCCGCGTTCCCGGCATACAGCAGGTTTACCGGGTCAAAGATAATGCGCAGGTTGGGGCTTTGAATGGCGCGCAGCACCTCCATGGCCCGGTCCGCGTCGTACACGATGTGCTTCCACACCGGCTCAATGGCCAGCGACACGCCCAAGCGCTCGGCCCGCTCCACCACCGGAGCCAGGTTGCGGACAAAGGTGTTCAGCGCCCCCTGGGTGTGGGTGGCCGCGTCGGTTTTGTACTCGGGGTTGGGGGCGCCCGTCTCGGTGCCCACCACCCCCGCCCCCATGAGGGCGGCCACGCGCAGGTGGCCGTAGTACCGGCTTTGGATGTTCCGAAGCAGGTCCGGGTCGGGATGGGCCAGGTTCAAGTAGCACCCCAGCACCGCCGTGTCCAGCTCGTTTTGGGCAAGAACCCGCCGGACGTGCATGGCCAGCCCTTCGGTGAGGGCGCACTCGTCAAAGCTCACGCCCGGGATTACTTTGGACAGGGCCAGATGAACGCAGGAAAAGCCCTCCTCCCGGGCGGTTTGCGCCCGGCGCTCCAGGGTTTGGGCCTGCGGGGGCAGGGCGCTGTTTACGTCGTGCAGTCTGATGCCAAGCTGCATGGTTTATTCCTCCCACTCTGCTTTGTGTTGTCTTTTGAAAATAAGGGATAAAAAAGAGGGCTTTCTGAATCGAAAGCCCTCCGGTGCCGTTTGATTGAGCCTATCAGGCGTTGCCGCCCAGATAGGGATAATACGCAAAGTAGACACACGCAAACCCGACTTCCTTCGGGCTATCGGAAACGCCTTCCGTTTGCTGCGCTCCGCCAAAGAGGTCCATAAGTTCCAACATTTGGCCTACCTCCTTTCTGCGTCCAGTATATCATGGGAGCAGAGAAAAGGATAGAGCTGCATTGGACAATATAGCCAATTTGAGTGGTGCATTTTTGTGCATAAAGTCAGTCTTGGGCTGCGCCGCACTTTCACGCAGTGAATTGGAATCTTCGGTTCAGCCAAGCTTTGCACAGCACCAGCCATGGACGACAAATGTCGTCCGGCGTCTCAACCTCCTGGGTGCAGGTGGAGATGCCGTGGCCCCCGCTTCCAAATAGGTGGTACTCAAAGGGGACGGCGTGCTTCCGCAGCTCCACCGCCAGCAGCAGGCTGTTTTCCGGGGGCACGCAGTCGTCCTCTCCGCCGTGCCACAAGAATGTGGGAGGGAAGCCGGGCGTGACCCGCTGGAGCAGGTTGAGCTTGTCCCGGTACGCCTCGTCCCCGCCGGAAATGTTCTGCGCCGAACCCTCGTGGGCAAATTCCCGTGTGCTGATCACCGGGTAGCACAGCACCAGCGCGTCCGGCCGCGTTCCGTCCGGTAGGCCCACCGCGGGGTCGTTCCAGAACGCCCCCAGGCTGGCAGCCAGATGGCCTCCGGCGGAAAAGCCCAACACAGCGATTTTCCCTGGGTCGATATGCCATTGCTGACAGTGCTCCCGCACCAGGCGTACCGTCTCCCCCAGCTCACGCAGGGAGCGGAAGTTGGACATATCCTGGGGATAGCAGGTGTAGTCCAGGATAAACACTTGGTATCCCAGGGACAAAAACTCAAGGGCGGGTGCATCCTTTTCCCGGGGCGAGCACCAGTGGTAACCGCCGCCGGGACAGATGATGAGGGCAGGGCGCGTCTTGTGGGCGGCGAGGGTGTCGTAATCGTCCCAGAGATACCCCTTTACCTGGGCGTCCAGCGCCTGAAACGTGACAGTTTCCATTACGGCTGCTTGCCGATATAGGCCAGAATGCCGCCATCCACGTACAGAATATGGCCGTTGACAAAATCGGAGGCGGCGGAGGCCAGGAACACCGCCGGGCCGCCCAGGTCGGAGGCCTCGCCCCAACGGTTGGCCGGCGTCTTGGCCAGGATGAACTGGTCGAAGGGGTGCTTGGAGCCGTCGGGCTGCACCTCGCGCAGCGGCGCGGTCTGAGGCGTGGCGATATAGCCGGGGCCGATGCCGTTGCACTGGATGTTATACTGGCCGTACTCGCTGGCGATGTTCTTCGTCAGCATCTTCAGCCCGCCCTTGGCGGCGGCGTAGGCGCTGACCGTCTCCCGGCCCAGCTCGCTCATCATGGAGCAGATGTTGATAATCTTGCCGCCGCCCTTTTTGATCATGGAGGGGATGACGGCCTTGGACACGATGAAGGGGGCGTTCAGGTCCACGTCGATGACCTGACGGAAATCCTTGGCGGACATCTCCACCATGGGGATGCGCTTGATGATGCCGGCGTTGTTCACCAGTACGTCGATGACGCCCACCTCGGCCTCGATTTTGGACACCATGGCCTGGACCGCATCCTCGTCCGTCACGTCACAGACGTAACCGTGGGCAATAATGCCCTGCTCGGCGTAGGCGGCCACGCCCTTGTCCACCAGCTCCTGCTTGATGTCGTTGAATACGATGACGGCGCCCGCGTCCGCCAAGGCAGAGGCGATGGCGAAGCCGATGCCGTAGGATGCGCCGGTGACAAGCGCCACCTTGCCGTCCAACCGAAAGCTCTTATCGTCAATCATTTGGATGTCCCTCCTTAAATCAGTGTTTTGATATAGGCGGCCAGCTCTGCGTCCTTGCAGCCTTCAAAGAACAGCTCCTGGAAATGAGCTCCCGCCACAGCGCCTTTTACCAACTCCTGGTCGATGTCCTTCAGGCCGTCCACCAGGGGGCGCAGGGTCTTGGCCCGCACCTCGTCCAGAATGCGCTTGTTGCGCATCTCCGGCTCCACCCGCTCCGGGGGATAACCCTGGCCGTGGCCGAAGCCGAACAGCTTCTCAAAGACGTATTCCAGATTCAGCTCCCCACCCCAGCCGAAGCCCTTGGCGAAGGGCAGGGCCACGGCGTTGCCGTCGTTCACGTGGGCGAAGGTGTAGGCGTCTACCGGGTCCTCCACGTGGCCGCAGATCACCCCGGGGAAGCTGTTCATGGCCAGCATGGCCCCCTCGCCAGTGCCGCAGCCGGTGATGACGAAGTCCGCCGCGCCGCTGTTCAGCAGGATGGCCCCCAGGATGCCGCACTGCACATAGGTGAGCTGGGCGTCGTCGTCCGCAGCATACATCCCGTAGTTGTCCACGGTGTGGCCCATGGGCTCCACCACCTTCTTCAGCGCCGCCAGGATGACGCCGTTCTTGGCGGCTTGACTATTCTCGTTGATGAGCGCGATCTTCATGGATAGATCTCCTTTATTAGATAAGATGTTAAAGGAGCCGCCGCCGTATGGCGGCGGCCCCCGTTTTCAGCGTATCCGGAAGGTCACTTGACCTCGGCCTTCATAGCGGTCAGCTTTGCCTGGACTCCCTCCATGGTGGCGTTGTCCAGCGTGTAGAATTTCATGGCCACGATAGACATGATAAAGGCCACAATGGGAAGTCCCATCCACAGCACCATGGAGACAGTCATCAGATTGCTCGTGACCGGATCCCCCATCTGGGGCAGGGAAGTGACATAGCCGATCCCCGCGTAGGCGAAGCCCACGATAGTGGTGGCAAAGGCCACGATGGTCTTGTCCACCAGGGAGTAGGCCGCGCTGATCACGCCGGCGATTTGTTTGCCGCCGTTCCGGCTCATCTCATAGTCCGCAACATCAGCCAGCATGGGCATGCGCAATCCGTTGGTTACGGTAAAGCAAGCTTGATAAACGCAGTGCATCAGAAGGAACGCCACGGTCATCGGGATCGCCCTGCCGATCTGTGTGGGATCGCCCAGGACGAACAGGGCAACCATTGAGCATGCCGCCACCATAGAGCCGATGCTGAAGTTTCGCAGGGCCGTCCGTTTTCCCATTTTGATGGCTACTTGGTTGCCGAAGATCGACACCAAAATATTGGGGATGAACACGATCAGACCCAATTTCCCATAAAATTCGTAATTGCCGGCGATAATGCCCCAAATAGCCATCATAACGCTGGTGTTTGAGGCAACGTTCATCGCGATACGGTCCAAGGCACAAGCTACCAGGATCATCTGGAAGTTGCGGTTGTTCTTCATGACCTTGAACATATCCGAGGGGGAGACCTTCTTCTCGCTCAAGCTGCGGTAGTTCTCCGGAACGTCACGATCCCAAATGCTGATTACGGTAATCACCAGGATGATGAAGCTCACTACCAGCATGGTCAGGCACAGTTCCTGCATGGTGCCCAGGTCGATGACACCGCCGTGCTTGGGAACAAGGTAGTTGGTGTTGTAGAACGTGAAACACACCGAGAAAAGGCTGGTGAGGATACCCATAAAAAGGCCCAGCCGGTTGCGCTGAACAGGCTCATTGGTGAAGGCCACCCGCGCGCCGCCCTGAGAGGTCA
>ERZ808046.1397-NODE-1397-length-10853-cov-3.394117_pt1 | contig 10853 bp, 17 predicted proteins | sample MGYA00380196_ERZ808046 | MGnify/ENA primary metagenome ERZ808046 (study PRJEB31490, sample SAMN06133421) | mouse gut metagenome | isolation source: Z6_2 | host: mice | place: China: Chengdu | collected 2015-05 ...
TGGAAGTCCTGCCGGCACCACCCGGTGTCGGTGTACGCCAAGCAGGCGACTCAGGGGAAGCTGCGGGAGCAGTGCTGCAAGTACGAGATATTGGCCTGCCAGCGGCATTTGGACGACCTGCGGCGGCAGGGGACGGACGAGTTCCCATACGTCTTTGACACCACCCGGGCGGACCGCATCATCCGCTTTTTCTCCCACTGCGTCCAGACCCGGGGCGTGGAGGCGGGCCAGCCCATTCAGCTCCAGCCCTGGCAGGTGTTCGACCTGGGCTGCACCTACGGCTGGGTGGACCGGGAGACCGGGGCGCGGCGGTTCTCCAAGACGTATAACAAGCGGGCACGAGGGAATTTCAAGTCCACCGAGAAATCCGGCCAGGCGCTGTACCATATGTGTGCCGACGCCATGCACCCGCCCTACCGCCCGGAGCTGGCGGTGTTCGAGCGGGAGCCGGAGGTGGAGTGCGCGGCGGTGGACCGGGGCCAGGCCATGCGGGTGTTCGGGGACGCGAAGAAGATCGCCCTGGCCAGCCCGGACATCGCCCGGCGGCTCATCGTTCCCCGGTCCAACCCGGTGGTGCACCGCACCAGGGGCGGGTTTATGCGGGCCTTGTCCAAGGACACCAGGAACAAGGACTCCGGCGCGCCGTCCTATTTCGTGGTGGACGAGTACCACGCTCACCCCACCTCCATGATCTACGACCTGGGGATGAACAGCTTCGGCAAGCGCCCCCAGGCCCTGCTGGACGTGATTACCACGGCGGGGGACGACGCCCAGTCCAAGCCCTGCTATACCCAGGAGACCTATGCCAAGCAGGTGCTGGAAGACCCGACCGTGTCGGACGAGCACTATTTTGTCATGATTCGGGAGCTGGACGAGGGGGACAACCCCCACGATGAGGCCAAATGGAGCAAGGCCAATCCCTGCCTGCGCTATCCCAACGACTACAGTCGGTATCTGCTCAAACAAATCCGCGATGAGCACACGGAGGCCTACGGCTCCCGGGACCCGGACAAGATACGGGCCTTTCTCACCCGCCGGATGTGCCTGTGGCAGACGGGCAGCGTCAACCGCTACCTGGACGAGCACTGCATGGCGCTGGCCAAGGCCGCCCAGGTTTCCCAGGACGAGTTCACCGCCCTGACGGATGGCCTGCACTGCCACTGCGGGTTTGATCTGGGCAAGCGCATCGACCTGTCCGGGGCGGGGGCGGTGTTCCCCCTGCCGGATGGGCGCGTTGCCATCAAGGGCCACGGCTTTATGCCGGAGGGGGGAGCCCAGCGCCACGAGCACACCGACCGGGTGCCCTACACCGCTTGGGCCAAGGGCGGGTATTGCACTCTGACCCCCGGCGATGTGACGGACAACAGCTATGTGGACAACTGGATTTGCGCCGGCGAGCGGGACCACGGCTGGCAGGTGGACGAGGTGGACTACGACGGGCACAACGCCACGGACCTGGCCATCAAAATGTGCCAGGAGCGCAACAACGAGGACTTCTGCGTGGAGGTGGCGCAGACCTGCGCGGGGCAGAATCTGGCGGTGAAGGGGTTCCGGGAGCTGCTGCTCCAGGGGAAGATCGTGCTGGAGGAGAGCCCGCTGCTCCTGTGGTGCCTGGCCAACGCCATTGAGGTGCAGAACAACTACGGGGATATCAAGCTGTCCAAAAAGCACAAGGACGATACCCAGCGCATCGACGTGGCGGCGGCAATCATGAACGCCCTGGCCCGGGTGCTGGTGAAGCGGGAGGACAAGCCGGACCTGAACGCCGCGCTGGAGCGCGGAGACTATACCATGTGAGAAGCGCGTCCAACGTGAGCGTGACAACGAGGAGGATTGAGATGGAACGGCATGACGGAAAACAGTGGGACCGCCCCCGGCTCCGGGAGCGGTTGGCGGACTGGCTCCGGCGGTGGGGCGCGGACGCCATGCTTGCGGCAGGGAGCCTGCTGGTGAGCGCCGGAGTGGGGTGGATATTTCCGCCGGCCGGATTGATTGCGGCGGGGGTGCTGCTCATCGCCGGCGGCGTTCTCTGGGGCCGAGGTGGTGATGGGCTGTGATTTTCGACAGGGCGCTGCGTAAAAGCAGCGCGGGAGCGGGCCGCTCCACGGGCGGCGTTCTGACCTTGGACAGCTCCGAGGGCTGGACCGGTTGGACCAGTGAGGACTTCGTGGCGCTGAGCAGGGATAAGGCCATGAAGCTGTCTACGGTGTCCCGGTGCGTGGAGCTTCGCGCCAACGCCATGGCCATGCTGCCGGTCTACCTGATGAACGAGAGCACCAAAGCCCGCCCGCGGGATCATCCCCTGGGACCCCTGCTGTGGGGAGCGCCCAATGAGGTGATGAGCCGGTTTGATTACGAGCGGCTGATGCAGTGCAATCTGGATTTGTGCGGCAACGCCTACGCCTGGATTGACCGGGACCGGCGGACGGGCCGCCCGGCAGAGCTGATTCCCCTGCCGCCGGACAGCGTGACCCCGTACATCGACGGGGCGGGGGCTTTGTGGTACATCTACACCAATCCGCGCACCGGGGAGATGACCCGGCTGGCCCCGGAGGATGTGCTGCACTACAAGGCGTACAGCACCGACGGCATCACGGGCATCTCCATTCTGGCGCGGGCGTCGCAGGCCATCTCCACAGGGCTGTCCGCCCAGCGGTATCAGGCGGACCTGTACGCCAACGGCGGGCGGCCCTCCGGGGTGCTGAAGACCGACACCGATTTGGGCAGTACGGTGGAGGTGGTGAACAGCGCGGCATCAGCAAAAAGGAGGAGGTCCGCCGGGCCTGGGAAAAGGTGCACAGCGGACCGGGAAAGGGCTTTCGCGTGGCGGTGCTGGACCACGGCCTGAGCTACACCCCCACGGCCATGAACAACGCGGACGCCCAGTTCGTGGAGTCGGAGGAGTACCGGGTGGCGGATGTGGCCCGGTTTTTCGGGGTGCCGCTCTACCTGCTCAACGCGGGGAAGCAGGCGTATGGGTCCAACGAACAGAACAGCATCGACTTTGTGAAGCACACTATGCTGCCCCTGGTGGTGCAGCGGGAGCAGGAGGACAGCAGGAAGCTGCTGCTGCCGGCGGACCAGGCGGCGGGTCTGCGCATCAAGCGGGAGCTGAAGCAGCTGCTGCGGGGGGACACCGCCGCGCAGATCGCATGGTACAAGGGGATGCGGGAGATTGGCGCGTACTCGGTGGACGATATCCGCGCCCTGGAGGACCTGGAGTCTGTCCCCGGCGGAAGCGCCCGCCAAGCCAGCCTGAACTATGTGCCGCTGGAGGATTGGCGGGAGCTGAGCCGCCTGCGTGCGCTGCAAGGACACAAAGAAACGGAAAAGGAGTGAGGCGGATGGAGGCAATCTGCAAGGCCGCAGTGGTGCAGAAGGCGGCGGAATTGGGAGAGGAGGAGCTGGCCCTCATCAATGCGCAAACCCTACGGCCCATGACGGCGGAGGAGGTATTCGCGTTTAAGCTGGCCGCCTGCGACGACCAGGTGGACCGGGACTTCGAGCGCTTTACCGGCGAGGCGCTGGAGCAGATGGCCAAGCTGTATGTGGGCAGGCCGGTGCTGCGGGACCACGCCTGGATGGAGGGGAGCCAGACGGCCAGGGTGTATGCCGCCGGGGTGGAGCAGTGCGGGGAGGGCAAGCGGCTGGTGCTGCGCTGCTATATGCCCCGGACGGAGGGGACGGCGGAGACCGTGGCCGCCATTGAGAGCGGGGTGCTGCGGGAGTGCTCGGTGGGGCTGCGGGTGGGGAAATCCATCTGCTCTATCTGCGGCGCGGTGCAGCAGACGGCCATGTGCCGGCACTACCCCGGCCGGGAGTACGGCGGGAAGCTGTGTCACTTTGATCTGGACGACATTCAGGACGCCTATGAGGTGTCGCTGGTGGCGGTGCCCGCCCAGCCCGAGGCCGGAACCATCAAGAGCAAACGCTATGGCGCTCAGGAGCCGCCGGCAGACAATGCAAAGGCGCTTCAGGTGGCAAGGGCCCGCCTGGCGCTGGAAAAAATCAGATTTGGAGGTAATTGACATGGAAAAAATCAGCAAGCAGGCTCTGTATCAGCTCAAATCCGACCGGGCCAAGGCGTTGGAGGAGGCGGAGACGGCGCTGAACGAGGCGCGCATGGAGGACCACGCCGCCAAAATGGCCCAGGTGGAGGAGTTCAACAGCAAGATCGCGGCGGTGGAAAAGACGCTGGCGGAGCGGGAGCGGTTCCGCGCGCCGGAGCGGGAGCCAGCGGGCGTGCCCCACCCGGAGCAGGAGCCGGCGGCCAAGGGCTATGACGCGGCGGTGAAGTCCTTCGCGGCGGCGGCCCGGGCGGGATTCCCGGTGAGCAAGGCGGCGGGAGACCTCATGTCGGAGGGCGTGAACGACGACGGCGGCTATACTGTGCCCTCGGATATCGTCACCAAAATCATCAGCCTGCGGGAGAGCAAGGAGAGCCTGCTGGGTGAGGTGCGGGTGGAGACGGTTACCACCAAGGACGGCATCAAGAAGCGGGGCCAGCACCAGGGCTTTGCCACGGTGGCGGAGGCAGCCAAGTTCGGCAAGACCGCCACGCCTCAGTTCACGGTGCTGTCCTATACGATTGAGAAGCGGGGCGGCTATCTGCCCGTGACCAACGAGCTTTTGGAGGACAGCGACAACAACATTGTGTCCATTGTACAGGAGTGGCTGGCGGACGAGGCCCGCGTCACGGCCAACAAGGAGATTCTGGCCGTTATCCAGGCCAAGACCGCCCAGGACCTGAAAAACCTGGACGGCATTCTCACCGCGTGGGTGCATCTGGGCAGCACGTTCCGGGCTACCTCCAAGCTCATCACCAACGACGACGGCCTGCTGTGGCTGGGCACGCTGAAGGACGGCAACGGGCGGTATCTGCTCACTCCCAACCCCGCCGATCCCCATCAGCTGCGGCTGTGCGTGGGGCCCCATACCCTGCCGGTGAAGACCTATGACAACGACACCATCCCCACTGCGAATGGCAAAATCCCCATGATTCTGGGCGATTTGAGGGAGGGCGTGGTGTACTGGGACCGCCGGCAGTTTGCGGTCAAGGTCTTCGATCAGGCGGTCATCGGCGATTTCAACGCGGCGGAGCAGGACCTGATGCTGTGGCGGGGCTCCCTGCGGGACGACTGCACTGCGCGGGACGACGAGGCGTTTGTGAACGGGTACATCTCTGTTTCGTCCAGCGGCCAGCAGGGCGGCGGCACGCAGACGCAGGAACCCCAGGGTTAAGGAGGTATTGAACATGGCGAAGGCGAAAAAGAGCACGGCGGCCGCTGAGACCGCCCAGGAGACGCGGGAAAGCCAGGAAATGGCCCAGGACATCCAGGCGGCGGAACAGGCCGCACAGAGCGGCCCGGAGGAGGAGAGCGAGCTGCTTGGCTGCCAGGATGAGGCGGAGCGTCAGGAGGGCCTGCTGCTGGAGTACGCGGTGACGGCGGAGAACGGGCTGTATCTCCGGGCGGGCCCCAGCGCGGACAGCGCGGCGCTGGCGGTGCTGCCCTGGGGCGCGGGGGTGTTCGCCGAGGGCGGCGGGCCGGAGGCCGGATGGCTGCGGGTGCGCACGGGGCGGCTCGCGGGGTACATGATGGAGCAGCACCTGGAGGCGCTGCCGCTGCCGGAGCTGGGCCATGGCGCTGAGTGAGGCGCGCAGAGCCTCCCTGCTGGCCTACTGCAAGCTCACGGAGCTGGCGGACGACCCGGAGGTGGCGGCGCTGATCCCGACGCTGTATGAGGCGGCGGTGGGCTATCTGGCCGGGGCCGGGGTGGGTGTGCCCGAATCGGACACACCCCGCGCGGCGCAGTATGACCTGTGCGTGAACTACCTGGTGCTGGACGGCTGGGAGCGGCGGGAGGCATCGGTTGCGGGCACGGCAGTGACGGATAATCCGGCTTTCCAGCGGACCCTCAATCAGCTGAAGATGACGGAAACCCCTTTGAATGTGGTCTGAAGGGAGGGCTGAGCTATGGCGAAGCGGGTAAGCGCGGGGGAGCTGCGCACGCGCATCTATATCCGAAGGACGGCGAAGGACGCAGACGACGAGGGCGTGGCCAGCCGGAATGAGGAGACGAGCATATTTGAGGACGCCCCCGGCCGGCCGGAGCGGATGTACCACTGCAAATGGGTGAACGCTTACGGCGCGGAGGTGCTGACCGCCATGCAGCTTGAAATCCAGGAGCCCGCCACGCTGACCATGCGGTATTCGCCGCTGATCCAGCCCGACCAGCTGGTTTACAAGGTGGGCGACCCGGTCCCATACGAAATCGTCAGCGTGAACGATGTGGAGGACCGCCACTGCTGGCTGGAGGTCAAGGTGCGCAGGAGGAGGGCGGCGCGATGAGCGTGGAGGCGAGGGTGAAGGCGGCGCTGGATACGTTCGGCGACCCGGTGGAAAAGTCCTTTCTCTGTGCGGCGGCCGGAAGGCGCCCGCCCCGGTACTACACGTTTGCCTGTACCTCCTTTGGCGACGACTACGGCGACGATGCGCCGGGCTGCGAGCGATGGCTGATTGGGGTGCATCTCTTTGCGCCGCTGGAGGAGAACTGCCTGGGGCGGGTCCGGGCGACGAAGCGGGCGCTGTTTGCCGCCGGCTTTACCTGGCCGGAGTGCACGGACGCCTCAGACCAGGATGGGCAGCACTATGTGTTTGAGTGCGAGACGGTGCAAGGATTGGAGGTGGAGTGATGGCACGGATGGAGGTGGATGGGGCTGATGCACTGATAGAGGGTTTATCCCAGTTGGCTCAGATGCCCTACGAGGTTATTGATGACATACTCAATGCAATGGCGGATGTGATTGTCCCAGCCCAGCGGAAAGAGATTGAACGCCGTTGGAGCGGGCCGCACTCCATGGGAATTTCGGCCGAGGCCATCAAAAAGACCGGCACCAAAAAAGAGCTGGATGGCAGCTCTATCAGCGTCTACCCCCAGGGCACCCGGAAGCGGGGGAAAAAGCGCATCCGTAACGGTGAAATCGCGTTTATCAATGAGTACGGGGCGCCGGGACGGGGCATTGAGGCCCGGCCGGCCATTATGGCAGCAACCGCAAAAAATGAGCAAAAGACTGTGGATGCTGGCGAGCGGGTCTATCACGCCTACCTGGACAGCAAGAATCTGTAAATTTTAGGAGGTATTGAAATGGCACTGTTTGGGGCGAAATACATCAAGTTCAACCGCATCAAGGCGCAGCCGGAAAACGCGCTGCCGGTCTATGACGAAAAGGGGCCGGTGCAGCTGGGGCGGCTGGTCAAGGCGGACCTTACGATTACCATGGCGTCGGGCAAGCTGTACGCCGACGACGAGCTGGCGGAGAGCCTGGACGAGTTCTCCTCGGGAGCGCTGGCGGTGGAGACGGACGACATGGAGGACCCCGTGGCCGCAGAGGTATACGGCTGCGAGGTGACGGAAAAAGAGGTGCACTACAAGTACGGCGATACGCCGCCGGAGGGCGGGGTGGCCTACTACAAGGTGCTGGTGCGCCGGGGAGTGAGGTCCTTCAAGGGCTTCTTCTATCCGCGGGCCAAGGCGGTGCTGGGCAACGACACAGCCCAGACCCGAGGGGACAGCATCACGTTCAGCACGGCGTCCACCAGCTTCACTATTTTCACCTGTAACTGCGGGGATTGGCGGATCACCCATGAGTGCGCCACCGAGGCCGAGGCGAGAGCGTGGGTGGATGAGAAGCTGAGCGGGACCGGGACGAGCGGGGGCGGCAGCCAGCCGGAGGGCTGAGGCGGGAGGACGCTATGAGAGCAGTCAAAATCAACCTGGCGGGCCGGGAGCTGCACCTGGCCTTTACGGTGGAGGCCATGTTTCAAATCCAGGATAAGTTCGGCGGGAGCGGCGAGCTGGTGGAGGCCATACGGGATGGGGGCCGGGAGGGATTCCGCGCCGCCTGCTGTGCGGCGGCCATTCTGGCCGAGCAGGGGGAGCTGGCCCGGCGCAGCCTGGGCTATGACCCGGAGCCGATGGCGGACGCGGAGGCCATCGCCGCCTCCATGACGCCCAGCGATATCCCCGTGCTGAAAACGGCCATTCCAACCGCGCTGTCCCTGGGGTATGGGCGGGACGTGGAGGCGGAGGATGAAATCGACCTGGGGCTGGCAGAGCTGAACGCGCAAAAAAACCAGGTGACCCGCGCCCACTACATTCGCATGGGGGCGGCCTCCGGGCTGTCTCAGAGGGACACGCTGCTGTCCGCCCCCGGCGAGGTGAGCGACCTGTGGGAGCTGTATCTGCGCGCCCACGGAGGGAAGCGGCAGGAGACGGGAGAATGAAACCGCCCCGGCACGGGGCCGGGGCGGGCGGGATCATACCTGGATTTTCGCGATCAGCGCGTCCTGCAAGACCTTGGAGAAGTTTAGCCCCATGGACACCGCGCGGTCGTTGAGCCAGGAGGGGATGGTCAGCGTTTTCTTGACGGCCTTTGTCTCTTTGTACTGGTCGATGTCACAGGACACCAGGGAGGGGAAGCCGTCGTCCGGGTGGAATGTTGAAAGGTCGGATGGCGCGGCTATGGGCCGGCCCTGCTCCAGCAGGGTGAGCAGATAGGCGGACAGGGCCTCCTGGGCGGCTTCCATGGTCTCCGGGATGGAGCCGCCGAAGGTGTGGCAGCCCTCCAAGTCGGGGAACTCCACCCAATAGGAATCCTCCTCCTTGTGAAAAATAGCGGGATATACAAACAGCATTGTATTGACCTCCTTTGGAGAGCGGGGCTATTTCAGCCCCGTCTCCTTGAGAATTTGATTGAGCAGGCCGGTGGGGACATCTCTGCCGTGTATGGGAAGCACGGTTGTCTGTTCTCCCTTTTGAAGTACGTGGTGGCTTCCGTTTACCCTGGCTACGGTCCACCCGTTCTTCTTCAAAAGTCTTAGCAGATCCTTGTCTTTCATGCCCTCCCTCCTTACAAAAATATAATAACACGTATTACACGTATTGTCAAGAGCGAAAACGCAATTTCCAGAAAAACTTTACTCGTCAGAAGGGAGCCTGCCATGTCCACGCGAACCATAGCCACCCGGCTTGCCATTGAGGGCGAGACAGAATACAAGGCAAAGCTGAAAAATATCAACGCGGAGCTGGCCCTGCACAAGTCCGAGCTGGAGAAGGCGCAGGCCCTGCACAAGAGCGACGCCAACAGCTTGGAGGCGCTGTCCGCCAAGCATTCCGCCCTGAAGGGGCAGATGGAGGCGCTGAACCAAAAGCACCAGGAGCAGGCAAAGCAACTGGAAAAGGCCCAAGAGGCCCAGCAGAAATTTGCCGCCCAGGCTGAGGAGCTGAAGGGAAAGCTGGCGGAGCTGGAGAGCTCCACCGCGGACACGGCGGAGGAGGAGAAAAAGCTTCAAAAGGAGCTGGAGGCCGCCGAGGCCAGTATGCAGAAGGCGGCCAACTCGGTTACGTTCTACCAAAAGCAGCTGAACAACACCGAGCGGGACCAGGCCAAGCTGGGGGCGGAGCTGGGGCGGACCGAGGAGTATCTGGACGAGGCCAAGGCCAGCGCCGACCACTGCGCCCGTTCCATTGACCAGTATGGAAAAGAGGTCAAGGAGGCGGGAGAGCGCTCAGAGCAGTTCGGCCAGGTGTCCGCCCAGGCCGTCAACCAGCTGGCGGCCGCCCTGGCCGCGGCGGGCGTGACCAAGACGGTGAAGGAGATTGCGGACGCGCTGATGGACTGCGTGGACACCCTTGCGGGCTTTGAGGCCCAGATGTCCGCGGTGGGGGCCATCTCCGGGGCGGACGAGGGCCAGATACCAGGCGCGGGTGGCGCAGCTGGAGGCGGACAACGCCGGGAAGCAGAACACCATCCGCGAGCTGGAAAACCGTCTGGCGGAGGCGGACGACATGGTGATTGTGCTGTATGAGCAGATTGCGGCATCCGAGGCCCCTGCGCCCCCGGACCAGGAGGAGGAAAGCGCAGAAAGCAACGGAGAGGAGGAGCAGGCATGAACGCGGTGGCGGTAAGCTATTGGCGCAGCATCAAGCGGGGCGTTCGGACGTATTTCAACACGCCGGACGCACTGCGCGGGGATGTGAAGGAGCTGGCCCGGATGGACGTGGCCAACGGCGCGGTGAGCGCACAGGAGTATAAGCGGCTCATCGGCGAAGATTACCAGTAGGAGGAAACAAGCATACAGCGGGTGTGTCCGAATCGGACACAAGAGAGCGGCAGATTTTACAAGATCGAGGAGGATGTACAATGGACAAAACAATCAACAGCATCAAAGCGGCGGCGGCCGCGGCAGTGGGCCTGCTCACCGGCCTGTGGGGCTGGCTGGGCTGGCTGGTGGTGGGGTGGATCGGGTGCATGGCGCTGGACTACCTCACCGGCTCGCTGGCGGCGGCCAAGGAGGGGGAGTGGTCCAGCGGCAGGGCCCGGGAGGGCATCTGGCACAAATGCGGCATGATTGTGGTGGTGGCGGTGTCCGCGGGGGTGGATCTGCTGCTGTCCCTGGTGCTGGCCAACCTGCCGCTGGTGGAGCTGCCCTTTCAGTACGCGGGGCTGGTGTGCCCGGTGGTGCTGGTGTGGTACATCGTGACGGAGCTGGGCAGCATTGTGGAGAACGGCGCGGCCATGGGGGCCCCGGTGCCCAAGTGGCTGGTGAAGCTGCTGGCCATGAGCAAGAGCGCGGTGGACGGCGCGGGGGACAAGCTGGGTGGTGACGGCGTTGAATGACGGCCTGATTTGGGACAGGCTGCTGGCCGCCGGGTTGACGCCGGCCGGTGCGGCGGGGCTGATGGGGAACCTCCAGGCGGAGAGCGGGCTGAACTCCAGGAACCTGCAAAACAGCTGCGAAAAGAAGCTGGGGTACACGGACGCCTCCTATACGGCGGCGGTGGACAGCGGG
>ERZ808046.1398-NODE-1398-length-10848-cov-3.318355_pt1 | contig 10848 bp, 7 predicted proteins | sample MGYA00380196_ERZ808046 | MGnify/ENA primary metagenome ERZ808046 (study PRJEB31490, sample SAMN06133421) | mouse gut metagenome | isolation source: Z6_2 | host: mice | place: China: Chengdu | collected 2015-05 ...
ATAATATTACAGTCTGCAATGACTGTATGCACAAAACCATGGATACAGTGAGCCAGTTTGACTATCAGGGAATGTTAAACAATCCGTCTTTTGTGGATGATCTGAACAAGAATTTAAGCGGGAAAGGGTATCCCAATATCCGGTTTTTAAATATTGCGGATCTGCAGGGAGAAGGAGGCATCCCCAATAAGCAGAGGATCAAGAAGAAAAAACCGAAAAAGGGTGAGGAACCGGTGCTGGATATCAGAAAAATTCCGCCCCCGCATAAAATCAAAGCCCAGCTTGACGACTACGTAATCGGTCAGGAACATGCAAAGAAAGTGATTTCCGTGGCTGTGTACAATCACTATAAAAGAGTTGCCACAGACACCATGGACGATATTGAGATTGAGAAATCAAACATGCTGATGATCGGGCCTACCGGGTGCGGCAAGACGTATCTGGTAAAAACGCTGGCAAGGCTTCTGGATGTGCCTCTTGCCATTGCGGACGCCACTTCTTTGACAGAAGCGGGGTATATCGGCGATGACATTGAGAGCGTGATTTCCAAACTTCTGGCCGCTGCCGACAACGACGTGGAGAAAGCGGAGAGAGGCATTGTATTTATCGACGAGATTGACAAGATTGCCAAAAAGAAGAACACTACCAGCAGGGATGTCAGCGGCGAAAGCGTACAGCAGGGGATGCTCCGGCTCTTAGAGGGGGCTGATGTGGAGGTGCCGGTTGGGGCAAACAGCAAAAATGCCATGGTTCCCCTTACCACGATCAACACCAGGAATATCCTCTTTATATGTGGAGGCGCTTTTCCTGATTTGGAGGAGATCATCAAGCAGCGTCTGAAAAAGCAGACTTCCATCGGTTTTAATGCAGAACTGAAGGATAAATTTGATAAAGAAAAGAACATCATAAGCCGTGTGACGGTTGAAGACTTAAAGAAATTCGGCATGATACCAGAGTTCCTAGGCCGCCTTCCGGTGATTTATACATTGGCGGCACTGGATAAACCCATGCTGGTGAAAATTTTAAAAGAGCCCAAGAATGCAATTTTGAAGCAGTACCAGAAATTGCTGGAACTGGATGAAGTGAAGCTGGAATTTGATGACGGGGCGCTGGAAGCCATTGCCGATCAGGCCATGAAGAAGGATACCGGGGCAAGGGCCCTGCGGGCAATCATTGAAGAATTTATGCTGGATATTATGTATGAAATTCCCAAGGATGATAATATCGGCCGGGTGACGATCACGAGGGAATATATTGAAGGAACCGGAGGCCCGGTTATTGATATACGGAATATTCGGGGGGAAAATCCCGATAATTTAAGGCAGATAGAGGATAAAAGCCAATAAGTCCCTGTGCAGGATGATTTTTCAGGCAGTTTTTGTAACAGTTCAGCTTCCGTGAACTGTTACAGTTTTTTAAGGACCTTTTAGGAAGAACTGTCATATAGTAAAAGAAAACAGCGGCAGGATTTTAGATGACAGACAGGGAAAAAATCATATCCAATGATTATTATGACCTGATTACGGATTATTTCCTTCCGGGAGGGGTGGAGCCATATTTTGAGGACAGGGTGTTCCAGCCAATCGATGGGGAATTGGGAATTGCTTATATAGACAGGGCGGATGTTATGCCGATGAGCATAAGCAGCTTTAACTATCCAAGAATCCCCAAGCTGTACGGACTGATGCAGGCGCCGGAGACGATGAACTTTGACCCTACGCCGTTAGTCCGCAGCGGGATCACGCGGGTCCAGAGGGACGGGCTTAGTCTTACGGGAAAAGGCGTGGTGATAGGATTTCTCGATACAGGTATCCGTTACGAGGAGGAAGTGTTCAGGAAAGAGGACGGGAGCACCAGGATCTTAGGGATATGGGACCAGACCATACAGACAGGAGAGCCTCCGGCAGGCATTTTATACGGAACGGAATACCGGCAGGAGATCATTGATCTGGCATTGAAAAGTGAGAATCCAAAGGAGATCGTCCCAAGCAGTGATGAAATCGGCCACGGCACGGCCCTTGCCAGTGTGGCGGCCGGAAGCCAGCTGCGCAGCGGGATAGGATTTCTGGGGGCGGCGCCGGAGGCGGATATCGTTATGGTAAAACTGCGCCAGGCCAAACCATACTTAAGGGAGTTTTATCTGGTGCCGGAGAATGTTCCGGCCTATGCGGAAAGCGATATACTGGCAGCATTGCGGTATCTGGAAAGTTATGCCGTTTCCCTTTCAAGGCCGCTGGTGATCTGCTTTGGGTTAGGAACCAGCATGGGGGATCATGAAGGCCATTCCATTATGGCAGGATATTTAAACCAGATTGCCACCAGACGCAGCCGGGCGGTGGTTGTCTGCGGCGGAAATGAGGGTAACAGCTCCCACCATTATGAAGGGACCTCCATAGAAGGAGGCCGGGAAACCACGGACAATGTGGAAATCAGAGTGGGGGAAAATGCAGGGGGATTTGTGGCGGAGCTTTGGGGCAGCATCCCAGCCAAACATGCCATATCTATCCGCACCCCGGGCGGGGAAGTTACGCCCCGGGTGGATTTCAGGGAGCAGAGCAGCAGGGAATTTTTATTTATTTTTGAAAAAGGAAGGATACAGGTAGACCATGTGCTGGTGGAACAGGGATCGGGCGAGGAGCTGATATTTTTCCGGTTTGTGGATCCAAGCCCCGGTGTATGGACGATTCAGGTGACGATCAGTGACGGAAAGGCCAAAAGCCCGTTCCATATCTGGCTTCCCCTGACAGAGTTTCTCCGGAGCCCGGTTTACTTTTTGAAGCCTTCCCCGTATACCACCCTTACAGAGCCGTCTAACGTGTGGGAGGTTATCACTACCACCGCATACAATGATGAAAACGGAAGCTTCTGGAGTGAGTCCGGCAGAGGGTTTACCAGAACCGGACGCATCAAGCCAGATATCTGTTCCCCCGGGGTGGATGTGGATACGATACTTGGAAGCAGGACCGGCTCAAGCATATCGGCAGCCTTAGCGGCAGGAGCGTCGGCGCTTTTTCTCCAATGGGCAGTGGTGCAGAAGAACCAGCCCGAGGTGGAGAGCAGGGAACTGAAGAATCTGCTGATACGGGGGGCGGAGCGGACAGAGGAGGAAATGTACCCCAACAGGGAATGGGGGTATGGGAAACTGAATATTGCAGGCACTTTTAATGTGCTTGCGGGGGTATGACCAGATAAAACATAGAAAATACCCGTTTGAAAACAACTCCTAAAAACAGGAGTTGTTTTTTGTGCGTTTTGAACAAAAATAAGCTATTTCATTTATTTTTTGATAAAATGATTTACAAAAGTCAAGATGTATGATATAGTCTAAAATGTACATAAAAACATACAAATCTTAGCCTGTTATGGGCAGGAGGCACAAAAATGTCAATTTACAAGAAGACAGCAAGTTACGATATCATTGTAGTAGGCGGAGGTATGGCCGGAATGTGCGCGGCTATTTCGGCGGCCCGGGGAGGAGCGAAAACTGCAATCGTGCAGAACCGTTCCGTGTTTGGGGGAAATGCCAGCTCGGAGATACGCATGCATATCTGCGGCGCAAACTGCCATTCGTCCAAACCCAATTTGAGAGAGACCGGAATTGTGGAGGAGATACTGTTAGAGAATAAGAGCAGAAATCCATACGCTTCCTTCCATCTGTTTGACATGATTTTATGGGAAAAAATTTATATGCAGGAAGGGCTGGATGCCTACCTGAATACGAACATGGATGACGCAGTTGTGGAGGATGGGGAAATCAAAAGCATTATCTGCCACCAGAATTCCACAGAGACGGAATATACCTTGTCCGCCAAAATATTTGTGGATGCCACCGGACACGGGACTCTTGGTGTTTTGGCAGGGGCGGCCAGCCGTGTGGGCAGTGAAAGCCGTCATGAGTTCAACGAACCTACAGCGCCGGAAGAGGCCAATAACTATACCATGGGCAACACATTGATGTTTGTTGCAAGGGACAGGGAAGAACCTGTTACCTTTATCCGTCCCAAGTGGGCGTACCGCTTTAGTGAGGATGATCTGAAATACCGTCCCCATGAAACAGGCATTACGGCCCACGCCGACGGCATCGGAATCGTGGAAGCGGAAGAAGGAGAAAACTTCCTGCCGGAGATCACCAGTGTGGATTCGGGTTATTGGTGGATCGAGCTTGGCGGTAATTATGACAATATTGTCAGCCAGGGGGAAGAAATCCGGGACGAACTGCTCAAATGTATCTACGGCGTATGGGATCATTTGAAAAATGTAGGCGACCACGGGATCGGCAATTACGACATAGACTGGGTGGGGATGGTGCCCGGCTACCGGGAAAGCCGCCGTCTGGACGGTGACTACATCCTTACAGAAAACGACATCCGCGCCAACCGGATATTTGATGATGCCGTAGCTTATGGGGGATGGCCTATGGACGTACATGTACCCGGCGGCCTTTTAGATTTTGACAGCCCTGCCTCCCATGTTTACAACTTTGAGGGCTGTTATACCATTCCATACCGCTGCTACTACAGCCAGAATATTGGAAATCTGATGATGGCAGGGCGGGATATCAGTACCTCCAAGATGGCATTCAGTTCTGTCCGGCTGATGGGTTCCTGCTCGGTAGGCGGACAGGCGGTAGGGACAGCGGCAGCTCTGGCGGTCCGCTACGGCTGCTCACCCCGGGAAGTGGGACAGTCCCACATTGCCGAATTGCAGCAGCAGCTTTTAAAAGACGACTGCTATATTCCGGGATTTGAGAATCAGGACACAGAAGATCTGGCCAGAAAGGCAGCCGTTTCCGCTACCAGCGAAAGTGTCCACGGCCCGGCAGTCAATGTGATCAACGGTGTTTCAAGAAGCGTGGGGGATAAGACCAATTTCTGGGAGTCTGCATCTGTTGGGTCCCAGGGCGAAACTTTGACCCTTAAGCTGCCGGAAGAAAAATCCCTTCGGGAGATAAGGTTAACATTTGATACGGATTTAAGCCATGAGATCATGCCTTCCATTGTCAGGGAAGTGCGTGAGCGCCAGGTAAAGGGGATGCCCCATGAACTGGTGAAGGATTATAGGATTTCCCTGTACAGTCAGGGAAAGAAAGTCTGGGAGAAAACCATTTTGGATAATGTACAAAGACTGAATATCCATCCGCTGGAAGATATCAAATGCGGCCAGGTAGAGGTCACGGTTTTGGGAACCCATGGACTGGAAAGGGCGAGAATTTATGAAGTCAGGATTTATTGATCCTGCCCTGGCGCAGGAAGATGCTTCCCTGCTTGGGTGGAAAAACCTTTTTATGACGATCTGGCGGGAAATTTTTACGCTGGTAAAGGCAAACCTGTGCTTCCTGCTGTTTTGTATTCCTATTGTTACTATGCCAGCGGCCTTATGTGCCCTGCATGGCGTGTGCGTGGACGTTGTCCGGGGAAGGGACTGTAAAGTGATGAGGACCTTCCTGCACACAATAAAGAGCCAGCTTCTTCAATCGTGGGCGGTATTTTTGTTACTTGGACTGCTTGAATTTATATCCGCTTACGGCGCGTGGTTTTATTTTTCCCACTGTAAGGGGAACTGGCTGCTCCTGTTAATGGGGGTGTTTATGAGCGGTGCGGCAGTGATCACCTACTTAATGATTTCCTATTGTTACACCATGCTTGCAAGAGTGGATCTGACATTGGGAAAGGTACTTAAAAATTCATTCCTGCTGACGTTTTTAAACTTGAAGTTTAGTATTTGCAGCGGCGTTATTACCATTGCAGTCATAGTATTGTGTAGTTTGTTCTGGCTGCGCGTATTTCCTTTGCTGCTGCTGTGCGCTTTTTCCCTTGTGGCCTATTTTGCCACATATTTCTCTCTGTTTGGTCTGGAAAAATATGTCCTTACAGAGAATCTGTAAACGATTTGCGAAAGAGAGGATCAAAGTATGAAAAAACAAACGAAAAAAATGATGACCCTGTTTTTGGTATTTGCCATGCTCCTTACCATGCTGGCAGGATGCGGCGGAAAGACAGAGGAAAGTTCCAATGCAGGATCAGCGGCTCCTGCTGAAAGTGAAGCCGGGGAGACAGCCCAGGCAGATGCATCCGGCGATAAGGTCCAGTTAACGATTGCCATGTGGGGGGATGAAGCCCGTGCAGAGGCATACCAGAAGACACTGGCTCCTTTCTGTGAAGCTAATAACTGCACGGTAAAGATCGAGCTGGTTCCCATCGGCGATTTCTTTGACAAACTTGCGTCACAACTTGGAGCAGGCACAGCGCCTGATGTATTCTGGCTGGCAGACGCAAAAGAAGCAACCTTTATCCAGGGCGGATGGTGTGCAAACTTAAAAGACACACTGACCGCTGATGCTTCCTACAATTTTGATGATTTCTATACGGATGCCATCACATCCACCGATTACGGCGATGGTGGTGTATACGGGGTACCTTTTTCCTTCGGTGCAAGGGCAATCTTTTATAACAAGACCATGTTTGAAAATGCAGGGCTTAAGACGCCCGATGAATATGTAGCTGAAGGGAACTGGACTTATGAAACCATGTTTGACCTTGCTTCCAAGATCAGCGCAGCAGATTCTACCAAAGTCGGCTTAAAACTCTGGTGCGTGGGACAGGCAACCAACGGTGTACAAAACTTTGCTGATATTCTGCCCGCTTACGGCGCAAACCTTTTAAATGAAGATTCTACCGAGTTTATTCTGGACAGCCCGGAGGGCATCAAAGTGACACAGATGGTTTACGATTCCATGTACACCAACGGCGGACATGCGAAGCCCGGCGACGATGTTGCATTTGTTTCAGGAAATGTAGGTATGGCCCGTGAATGTTATTCTTACATGAAATCCATGGTAGAAGGAAATGTTGATTTTGAATGGGGCATTGTTCCCCAGCCTTACGGTTCTAAAGGCGCTGACGGCAAGCAGTATACCGGTTACGCTTACTGGTGTGCAAATGAGACAAGCGCAAACAAAGATCTGGCTGTTGAACTGGTGAAGTTTGTTACCAATCCCGAAAACCAGCTTGCATGGTGCTCCACATTTATGTGTCCCCGTACTTCTGTTATGGAATCTGCCGAGATCTTAAATCCCGGTGAAGGATATCCCGCAGCAGAGGACATCAAGGCTTCCTTCGTTGACTGTGTTGCAGAACGCGGCCTTTTCTCCTACCGCGGTACCAGTGACTGGAACCTGCTTTCCAATGCAGTAGAACAGACTTATGAGATGATCTGGGCTGGCGCTTACTCTGTAGAAGAAGGCGTTGCAGAGATGAAAACAGCGGTTGAACCGTATCTGAACTAAATATTTATACAAATCAGACAAATGGGCTGCCGTTTACTCTCGCTGACAGACAACGGCGGCCCTTATTTTAAAAGGAGTTCCATATGACAAATGAAGTGAAAACGAAACGCCGGAAAACGCGTTCCCTTGAATATTCCGACAGCGTCTGGGGCTATGCCTTTATTATGCCAATGCTTATCGGATTTTTGATTATCACAGTCTTGCCGGTCATTATGACATTTGTGTACAGTATGACAGACAAAAACATGATGAGCCGGACCACAAACTTTATCGCAATGGACAACTTTGTTAAATTATTCAGCGATAAAACATTCCGCAGTACCATGTGGCAGACCTTAGAGTTTACGGTGCTGTTGATTCCTTCCAATATGATTCTGACCCTTGGCCTTGCCAGCCTGCTGAAAGATAAATTCAAAGGCTGCGGATTTTTCCGTACAGCAGTGTTTACCCCGGTTGTAACCTCTGTAGTTGTATGGGGTGTTTTGTGGAAATACATTTTCCAGACAGACAATGGGTTAATCAACTCTGTATTAAAGATGATGGGAATTACAGGGCCCCAGTGGCTTATGAATCTGAAAATGGCTATCCCGATCTCGGTGTTTGTGACCCTGGTCAAAGGTCTGGGCATGAACATGGTCATCTTTATCGGCGCCATGCTGGATGTGCCGGAAGATTATTACGAAGCGGCAGAACTGGACGGCGCCAACAAATTCCAGCAGTTTTTCAAGATCACGCTGCCCAATATTGCGCCCAGCATTTTCCTGGTGCTTATTCTGACAACCATCGGTTCCCTGAAAGTATTCGGTCAGGTAAAGGCTTTGACCAACGGCGGTCCCGGAACTTCCTCTTACGTTATGGTGTTCTACATTTACCAGATGGCGTTCCAGAGTTATAAATTCGGTTACGCATCGGCAGCTTCCGTCATCCTGTTCCTGATTATCGTGGCACTTACGATTTTACAGTGGAAAATGAGAAAGAGGTGGGTATTCCATGAAGACTAACGGTTTAACAAATAATGATTATGCACGTCGCAGAAAAATGCTGAAAAAGACAGGGAAGTACATTGTGTGCATCATAATTGCAGTCATCATGCTGTTTCCCATGTACTGGATGTTTACCACTTCCTTTAAGACTCCTATGAATGTGGCCAAATATCCGCCCCAGTGGTGGCCCAATCCCTGGACCCTTGACAACTTTGTGGAACTGTTTGTAAAACGTCCGTTTTTAAAATATCTCTGGAACAGTGTTTACATTGCAGCGCTGGCAACACTGGGGGTAGTGGTGTTCAGTTCCCTGGCAGGTTATGCATTTGCTAAAATCCGCTTCAAAGGGAGCAATATTCTGTTTATGGTAATTCTGTGCGGCATGATGATGCCCATTGAAGTAACGATCATCCCGATTTATACGGCTCTTTCCAGTTTAAAACTTGCGGACGGCCATCTGGGGCTGATCATCTGTCCCATGTTTGGCTACTGCGGCGCTTTCGGAACATTCCTGATGAGGCAGTATTTCCTGACAGTGCCCGGTGAACTGGTACAGGCGGCAAAGCTTGACGGCGCCAACCAGCCCAGGGTTTTTATGAAGATCATGGTGCCCATGGCGATTTCATCTATCTCCACCCTGATTATCTTCACCTTCCTGCAGAGCTGGAACGACTATCTTCTGCCTTTGGTATTGCTTTCTTCTTCCGAGAAGTTTACGCTGCCCCTTGGCCTGACTCTGCTTTCCAACGAGGACGGCATGAAATGGGAACTGGTCATGGCGGCAGCTACCTTCTCAACCCTGCCGATTCTGGTAGTGTTCTATATGTGTCAGGAGAAGTTCATGGCTTCCCTGTCCATGAGCGGAATGAAATAAATAGATGGAAATGAGGTTTAAAAATGAAACAATTTACAATATCGCCGCTGCTTCCAAGCGGCGGTGAGCTGACGGGTTACCTTCATGACCCGGACGACGAGTTTATTTTCCGGGGAAAACGTCCCGCAGTCCTGATCTTCCCCGGCGGCGGCTATCAGAAGCTGGCCGGGCGGGAGATGGACCCTGTGGCATTTGAATTCTATGCGGCCGGATTCAATACCTTCTTTTTAAAATACTCCATACACGGTGAAAGCCACCCGGAGCCTTTGGGGATAGAGCCTCTTTCCCAGGCTTCGGAAGCCATCCTGCGCATCCGGGCCAACGCGGATGCCTGGAATACAAGGGAAAATCAGGTGGCGGTCCTTGGATTTTCAGCAGGCGGGCATCTGGCCGGTTCCTGTGCGGTCCTGTGGGATCTGCCGGAACTAAAGAAGCTGATAGATACAAAGGGCGGAAAGAACAGGCCGGATGCGGCCATTCTGGGTTATGCAGTGACAGTTACCGGGGAATATGCCCATACGGATTCCATACAAAACCTTGTAGGGAATCTTGGAGAGGCAAGGGAAGAACTGTTTAACCTGCCCGGCCATGTGACCGCAGATACGCCGCCCTGCTTCCTCTGGTCAACAGTGGAGGATGAACTGGTACCGGTAGAAAATACATTGTTGTTTGCCAATGCTCTGCAAAAACATCATATTTCCTATGAACTGCATCTTTATACCCACGGCAGGCATGGACTGACGCTGGGCATGATGGAAACCAACGAGTCCCATCCCCATCTTGCATCCTGGGTGCGGCTGTGTAAGGAATGGCTGGGGGATCTGTTTGACTTTCCTGTAAGCATGTTGTAGGGGCTTGGGGGCCGGTTTATTGAAATAAGAACGAACAGCGCATGATCTGCGCAGAAATGAGGTAGTAATGAAGAACTATAATATTGTATGGTTCTGTGCCGACCAGCTCCGTTATGATACCATAAGCGGATACGGAAACACACATATCCATACGCCAAATATAGACCGTCTGATGGAGACGGGTACGACTTTCCAGCGCGCCTATTCCCAGAGTCCTGTCTGTACGCCCAGCCGGGCCTCTTTCCTGACCGGGCGCTATCCCAAAAGCTGCCGTTCCAGCATTAACGGGAATAAAATATTTTCAAGGGATGAGACACTGATTACGAAAACCATGCGGGACAACGGGTATGTATGCGGGCTTACGGGCAAACTTCATCTCACGTCCAGCAGTGCGAAGGATCATCAGGAGCTTCGTGCCGACGACGGTTACAGTTATTTTGAATGGAGCCATATGGGGTACGATCTCTGGAATCCGGGGGTAAACAATTATATGGACTGGCTGGAGGAAAAAGGGGTGGACTGGCATGCCATGTACAAAGCCCCGGTAATCGACTGGCCTCCTAAGTCCAACTATCCCATTCCTGCCCGTATCCAGAGTATGCCGGATGAACTTCACCAGACTACGTGGTGCGTGGAAAAAGCTATGGAATTTATAAGCCGCAGCAAGGCAGAGGACGGGGAACGCCCCTGGTGCATCAGCATCAATCCTTTCGCACCGCATCCGCCCTTCGATCCGCCACAGGAATTTAAGGACAGATTGAATTTGGAAGATATGCCGCTGCCTCTCTGGAAAGAAGGGGAGCTGGGCAACAAGCCCCAGAGTCAGAAAGATTCCTATTATAGAGGTGCACAAAG
>ERZ808046.1399-NODE-1399-length-10833-cov-3.934176_pt1 | contig 10833 bp, 10 predicted proteins | sample MGYA00380196_ERZ808046 | MGnify/ENA primary metagenome ERZ808046 (study PRJEB31490, sample SAMN06133421) | mouse gut metagenome | isolation source: Z6_2 | host: mice | place: China: Chengdu | collected 2015-05 ...
AGTTGAACAGTAACAATAGTAATATAGATAAGAAGAGATGATGAATTTTAGATTGACATTTGAAAAGAAACGGTGTAGAGTAATCTTATCAGAAACAGAATAATGCAACTTTCTCTTATTCAGAGCAGTGGAGATACAAAGGATCTGTGAAGCTGCGGCAACCCCTTGTAAAGGAAGGTGCCAGCCTGAGCGATAAAGTCGAACAATAAGGGGATTGTTATAGAATATAAACAGTCCGTTTTTTGCGGGCTGTTTTTTAGGTCATAAAGAAGACATGAAAATAAAGACAGTAACAGTTCGGCTGAAGGCTAAACAGTTACATTATTCTGGCGGGAAGCTGTCGTGGCCGGGAAACCTGTCTGGAAGCTCCCGAAGAAAAAATACTACGAAAAGAAAAGGAGAATGCAAATGGAAAAGATTTTATTTACTTCAGAATCAGTAACGGAAGGTCATCCGGATAAGATGTGCGACCAGATTTCAGACGCCATTCTGGACGCTTTGGTAGAGCAGGATCCGATGAGCCGCGTTGCATGCGAGACATGCACGACTACAGGTCTTGTAATGGTCATGGGAGAGATTACAACCAAGGCTTATGTGGATATTCAGAAAATTGTCCGCGATACAATACGAGAAATCGGATACACAAGGGCAAAATACGGATTTGATGCAGAGACCTGCGGTGTTGTTACGGCAATCGACGAACAGTCGGCGGATATTGCCCTCGGGGTAGACAAGGCTTTGGAAGCTAAAGAAAATCAGATGTCGGATGATGATGCCATTGAGGCGATCGGTGCGGGCGATCAGGGCATGATGTTTGGATATGCATCTGATGAGACAGAAGAGTATATGCCATATCCGATTGCTATGGCACATAAGCTGGCATTGCAGCTTACCAAGGTGAGGAAAGACGGAACGCTTACTTACCTGCGTCCGGACGGCAAGACACAGGTAACGGTAGAATATGATGAGAACGGAAATCCAAAGCGTCTGGAGGCTGTTGTACTTTCTACACAGCATGACCCGGAAGTGACACAGGAACAGATTCACAAGGATATTAAGGAATATGTATTCAAACCGGTTCTTCCGCCGGATATGGTAGATGAGGATACAAAATTCTTCATTAATCCGACAGGCCGTTTTGTAATCGGAGGACCTCACGGAGACAGCGGCTTGACAGGACGTAAGATTATCGTAGATACATACGGCGGTATGGCAAGCCATGGCGGCGGCGCATTTTCCGGAAAGGATTGCACAAAGGTAGACCGTTCCGCAGCTTATGCGGCGCGCTATGCAGCGAAGAATATCGTGGCGGCAGGGCTTGCAAAGAAATGTGAGATTCAGCTGGCTTATGCGATTGGTGTTGCACAGCCCACTTCTATCCGTGTTAATGCTTATGGAACAGGGGTTGTGTCTGATACGAAGCTGGTAGAGATTATCCGTGAGAACTTTGATCTGCGCCCGGCAGGCATTATCAAGATGCTGGATCTTCGCCGTCCGATTTATAAACAGACAGCAGCATACGGACATTTCGGCAGAACAGATGTCAGTCTTCCATGGGAGAAGCTGGACAAAGTGGAGGATTTGAAAAAATACCTCTAAACTATTAAATTTAAATTAAACAAGCAGCGGACATCTTGCGATGTCCGCTTTATTTTGGTACTGTTAATGGTAGAGACTGGAGGCGGGAGGATGAAACTTAGGACAAAATTGATTATATCTTTTATGGTAGTGGTTACGCTTACCATTCTGCTGACTACTGTGGGAATGCGTTTTTTTCCGCCAAAAGCGGTAGGGGATATCCAGCAGATGTACATGATCGTTATTTTCGTGACGGCGGCGCTCTTTGTTTACTGGATTTATCGGACGATTTCGATTCCCCTTGCCAAGCTGCAGCGGGCGGTGCGCAATATAAAAGAAGGCAATCTGGATTTTGAGGTGCATGCTGAGGCGGATGACGAGATTGGACAGCTTTGCCAGGATTTTGAGGAAATGCGTCTTCGCCTGAAGGCAAACGCAGAAGAAAAGATTGCATATGACAGGGAAAATAAAGAGCTGATCAGCAATATTTCCCATGATCTGAAGACTCCGATTACGGCGATTAAAGGGTATGTGGAGGGAATCATGGACGGCGTGGCCGATACGCCGGAAAAGATGGACAGATACATTAAAACAATATACAATAAAGCAAATGAGATGGACCTGCTCATCAATGAACTGACTCTTTATTCTAAGATTGATACCAACAGGATTCCGTACAATTTTACAACGATTTCGGCGAAGGACTATTTTTCCGACTGTGCGGAGGATCTGTATATCGAGCTGGAATCGAAGGGGGCGGTTTTTGAATACCATAATTATATAGAGGAAGATTCCAAGGTCATTGTAGACCCAGAGCAGCTTAGAAGAGTCATCAGCAACATCGTTTCCAATTCTATGAAATATACAGATAAGCCGCAGCGGAATATTACGATGAACGTCCGGGACGTAGGCGATTTTATTCAGATAGAATTGGGCGATAATGGCAAAGGGATTGCGGCGAAGGATCTGCCGAATATATTTGACCGTTTTTACAGGACGGACGCGTCGAGAAATTCATCCAAGGGCGGCAGCGGAATCGGGCTGTCTATTGTGAAAAAGATTGTGGAAGAGCACGGCGGTAAAATCTGGGCGGTCAGTGAAGAAGGGAAAGGAACAACAATGTATTTTGTTGTCAGAAAATATCAGGAGGTGCCGATGAATGAGTAAACGGATTTTGATTGTTGAGGATGAGGAGAGTATTGCAGATCTTGAGAAAGACTATCTGGAACTGAGCAATTTTGAAGTAGAGGTTGCCAATGATGGACAGACAGGACTGAATCTGGCGATGAACAGTGATTTTGACCTGATTATTCTGGATTTGATGCTGCCGGGCGTAGACGGGTTTGAAATCTGCCGTCAGGTGCGCGGCAGTAAGAATACACCGATTATTATGGTGTCTGCGAAAAAGGATGATATTGATAAAATCAGAGGTCTGGGTTTAGGCGCTGATGACTATATGACAAAACCGTTCAGCCCAAGTGAATTGGTGGCACGCGTGAAGGCGCATTTGGCCAGATATGAGCGTCTGATTGGAAGCGTGGTGGAGGAAAACGAGATCATTGAAATCCGCGGACTGAAAATCGATACCACGGCGAGACGCGTATGGGTGAATGGTGAGGAACGTTCTTTTACTACAAAGGAATTCGATCTGCTTACATTTCTGGCGGGGCATCCGAATCATGTGTACACGAAGGAGGAACTGTTCCGGGAAATCTGGGATATGGAATCTATAGGGGATATTGCCACTGTAACTGTACATATCAAAAAAATCCGTGAGAAGATTGAATATGATACATCCCATCCACAGTACATTGAGACAATATGGGGAGTGGGATATCGATTCAAGGTGTAGTGGCCTATAAACGCAACAGCTCAGGAAAGTGCAAAGACCTAAGCTGAATTGTCACCTATAAACTGCATAGAGAAAGAATGAAAATACATCCGGAGGCTTTAAATCCGGATGTATTTTTGTTGTTTTTTGTGATTCCTATACAAGTGGAAAAAGTGTATTTGTGTTTTTTTTATTCATTTTTTATAATTAGGATAGTTCATATGGTTCGTGATGGATTCTGAAGTGCACAAAAAACCGGAGGAAACGGTAATCAGGTCTGTTACGGGCGGAACCAGGCCTTTGTCGACAGGGTGTTACAATTATTCTAAGGAGAAAAACTATGAATTCCAAGTTTCAAGACACATTAATGAAGTACATGATGCCTATCGCCAATAAAGTGGAGCAGCAGAAACATCTGCAGGCGATTAAGGACGGCATGATTTCGATTGTTCCGATTATCATAGTTGGATCTATCAGTCTTCTTCCGTTGGCGATTGCCAATCTGATAGGAAGTGGTCCGGTGTATGATTTCCTGAATGCCCATATGTCAGTATTTACGTATGCGGGGATGTTTACTACCGATATGCTGTCTATTTATGCAGCGATGTTTATCGCAATTGCGTTGGCGAAGAGCTATGGCATCTGCGGCAACTTGACGGGCGCTACCGCAATTATGGTACACTTGATTTTAAGCGGCCTGTCCATTGAAGGCGGGATGGATATTTCCTATTTGGGAGCGTCAGGGCTGTTTACCAGCATCGTATCTGCCATCCTCAGCGTAGAGGTTACACGGATCCTGAAAAAGAAGAACATTATCATTAAGCTTCCGGACAGCGTTCCTTCCATGGTTGGGGAAAGCTTTGCGGCCCTGATTCCGCTGATTATAAATGCAGTGATTGCGGTAGCGGTTGCAAATATCAGCCTTGCGGCTTCAGGAAAGGTATTTCCGGCATTTATCATGAGTATCCTGGCTCCGGCCATCAGCACCATGGATACGCTTCCGGCACTTTTGCTTGTAATCTTTTTGACTCAATTTTTATGGTTTTTCGGTCTCCATGGACCTTCTATCACTTCTGCGGTATGGGCATCCTTTGCGATTGCCTATGAGGCGGAGAACATGGCAAATTATGCGGCAGGCGCACCGGTAGAGCATATCTTCACATTCGGCCTGTTCTATGCAGTCCTTCAGGTGACTGGTTCTGGTTTGACGCTTGGCCTTGTGCTGCTGATGATGCGCTCGAAGGCGCAATCCTTAAAGTCCATCGGAACGGTGGGAATTGTTCCAAGTATTTTCGGAATCAACGAGCCGATTATTTTCGGCGCTCCGATTATTTTGAATCCGTTCCTGTTCATTCCGTTCGTATTCGGTCCGCTGGTAATTACAGTCATTACTTATCTGTCCATGACGAGCGGTCTGATAGGAAAGCCAATCGCAGGACCTCCGGGATTCCTTCCGCCGGGAGTCGGTGCATTCTTGATGACACTGGATTGGAAATGTGTGGTTCTGGTATTTGTAAACCTGATTATTATGACCATATTCTATTATCCATTCTTTAAAATGATGGAAGCAGATGAGCTTAAGAAAGAACAGGGCGAAGCAGCTTAAAGGAGCATCGGGTGATATATATGCTTACGAGGAGACAATCGAAGTTACTGGAAATGCTATTGAATAATGTACAGGGATTTACGGGTACGAAACTGGCAGAGTATCTGGAGGTGTCTTCTCGTACTGTTCGGAACGAAATCAGCGAGATCAACCGCATCTGGGAAGACAAAAACGTTATCAGGTCTTCCAGGCAGAGGGGGTATTTCATTGAACCGGCAGATATGAATTCGGTGAGGGAGTATTTTCTGGCTGCGGGAAACAGCAAGACGGAGGAAGAGCTTTCGGACCGGGGCTGGATGATTCTTGGTATGGCGCTCCATAAGGGAGAGACGGATGTTTACGATATCGGAGACTGGCTTGCTTTATCGGAACCGGCAGTGTATAAGGAAATCAGCCGCTTCCAGAAGAAGCTGAGGAGAGAATATCAGAGCAGGATACTACAGATGAGCGGTGAGCGGCTTTGGATTGAAGAAGAAGAGGCGGATATACGCCGGACATTGTTTCGGATTATTAAGAATGAAACTCAGAGCCGGACAAGGAATTATTCCTGGTTTTTGCGTACTTTCCTGCAGAGCGGTTTTGATCAAGGCGAATACGGCGCTCTGCTGAGCCTGGTGAAGGAATATTTTGACGGGCAGTGTATCCAGATATCCGATGACAGCTTATATATGACGGCCAGCGCCGTTTATCTTACGATTGTAAGAAACCGGGAGAGCCATAGAGTAAGAGAGCCGGAAGGAGCTGAAGCTGTAAAGGAAGAGTTGAAGAGGTTTTTTGACTATCTGAAAAATCAAGGGATTGAGCTGGGAAACGGCGATATCCAAGTGATGGAAGGGCTTCTTCATGGATTTAAAATGACGGCGGAGGTCTCGGCCGATAGCGGGATTGATAGCTTAAGCATCCAGATTCTGGAGGATTTCTGCCATGATGTAATGGAGAAGTACAATTTTGATTTGTGGCAGTCCCAAGAGTTCTACGAGAATATCCTGATCCATATAGAGTATATGATGCGGAGGCTGGAAACCGGATATGAGGTGAAGAACCCAATCTTAAATGATGTAAAGAAGGAGTATCCTTACGCTTATGAAATTTCCATGTTGATGGTATCCATTGTGTACAAGTACAAGAACTGTTATATACAGGATGACGAGATTTCTTTTATTGCGATATTTGTCGAGCATTTTCTGGAAAATGTGAACCAGAAGCTAAAAGCTGTGATCATCAGCTCCACAAGATTCAGTGTGAATAGTATTGTGAACAGTTGGATCCAGACAAATTTCCGGAATCAGATTGAGACGGAGGTCATGCTTCCCAAGCATAAGCTGGAGCAGTATTTGAAAGAACATCAAGTGGATATGATTATTTCGATTATGGATACGTTTGTCCATCCTTATGTGGCAACCTTCCGGGTAGACGGAATACCGAACCAGTATACACTGACGGCGATGAATGCCATGGTTCACAAGATTCGTATGAATTATCGGTTCCGTGAAATAATAAAGGAATATTTTAACAACAAAATAATTAAAATCTACAGAGAAAAAGTGGGATTTGAACAGGTGATTTGGGAATTGTCGGAAGCGCTTAAGAGAGAGGAATGCATTTTTGACGTGCGGGAATTTGCAGAGGATGTACTGCAAAGAGAGGTAAATTATCCTACCTTTATCGGCGACTGGTTCATGCTGCCGCATCCGCTGGCAACCTTTGCCCAAAAGACCGCTATAGGTGTTGCCGTATTGAAGCAGCCGCTTAAGCTGCAGGAAAAGGAGATTCACCTTATATTTCTGTTGGCCATGGAGTGCATGCAGAACGATCAGATTGGAGTCCTCTTTGAATTTTTCCGGCACATGGCTCTGGAAAAATCGGCAATCCGCAAACTTGCGGCGGTAGAGACGGAGGAGGGGTTCACAGACATCCTGATCCAGATTTCAAATTCTCTTGAAATCTGTTGAGTCTACAAAGGAAATCTGAAAAATTTATGGATTTGAAAATCTTTATGAAAGGTAAGGACAAAGTGCTGTTTCGGATTCTGCTTTTGTGTCTGGGCAATCTGATCCAGGGGCTTGGCAATGCGGTCTGCCTTCAGACAGGCCTGGGGGCGGATCCGCTGAACGTGCTGTTTCAGGGAACAGCGGCATTTCTTAATCTGTCTGCAGGGACAGCCAGCCTGGTGGTTGCGGGAGTCATGGTAGCGGCAACTTGTTTTCTGGATATCCGGCAGCTTGGGATTGGGACGGTTTTGGCACCCTTCGCCTGTTCTTTTGGGATAAGCGCGGGGATGGCAGTGGTTCCGGCATGCACGTGGTTTCCGGCAGATTATGGAGTGATGTTTCTGGGGCTTTGTATTCTGGCTTTTGGAATTGCACTTAGCATCTATGCAGATTGTGGGAGAAGCTCTTATGATGCATTGATATACGGTTTTATGCGCCGGACAAAATGGAAATACCACCAGATAAGGTGGGGACTGGATCTCTTGTTTCTGGTGACAGGAGTCCTGCTGGGCGGCAGGATGACCCCGGCTACTGTGATTGCAGTCATTGTGACAGGGAAGATCGTTACAGCATTTTTACATCTGCTAAATCATACAAACATGTTAAAAAATGAATAAGATAAAATAAAATAAGATTGAGAAAGGATGGTTTTTATAATGAGAAAGTTTTCAATTGTGATTGCGGGGGGCGGCAGTACCTATACTCCGGAGATTATTTTGATGCTTTTGGATAATTTAGACAAGCTTCCGCTGCGTTCTATCAAGCTTTATGACAATGATGAAGAGCGCCAGAACAAAGTGGCGAAGGCATGTGAGATTATCGTGAAGGAAAAAGACCCTTCTATCGAATATCTAGCGACGACCGACCCTGAGACGGCGTATACGGATGTAGATTTTTGTCTGGCACATATACGTGTAGGAAAGCTTGCAATGAGGGAACTGGATGAAAAGATTCCTATGAAATATGGTGTGGTAGGTCAGGAGACTTGCGGTCCCGGCGGCATTGCTTATGGAATGCGCTCCATTGCCGGAGTATTGGAGAATATTGACTATATGGAAAAATATTCTCCCGACTGCTGGATGCTCAATTATTCCAATCCGGCAGCAATCGTAGCAGAGGCATGCAGACGGTTAAGGCCAGATTCCAGAGTGATTAATATCTGTGATATGCCAATCGGCATGGAGCAGAGCATTGCCAAGATCCTTGGGTTTAAGGACAGAAAAGAGATGGATGTACGGTACTTCGGTCTGAATCATTTCGGATGGTGGACTTCTGTTAAGGATAAGGATGGAAATGAATACATAGACAAATTAGTGGAACACCAGCTTCAGTACGGCAATTGTCCGATTGATTCTTCAGAAAAGGATTATACGGATGATAGCTGGCATGAAACAGCAAAGAAGGTAAGGGACATCGTGTCGGTCGATCCTACTATGGCGCCAAGCTCTTATCTTCAGTATTATCTGTTCCCGGATGACATGGTAGCGCATACCGATCCAAATTATACCCGGGCAAACCAGGTAATAGACGGAAGAGAGAAGAGGGTATTCGGAGAGTGTGCAAAGATTGAAGAAGCGGGAACGGCGAAGGATACGAAGTTAGAAATCGGTATCCATGCATTGTTTATCGTGGATCTGGCGACGGCGCTGGCATTTAACACCCATGAGAGGATGCTTCTGATTGTGGAGAATAATGGGGCGATTGAGAATTTCTCACCGGATGCTATGGTCGAGATACCTTGCATCGTAGGCAAAGACGGCTACGAGCCTTTGAGCATCGGTAAAATTCCGACCTTCCAGAAGGGATTGATGGAAGAACAGGTGGCAGTGGAGAAGCTGACCGTAGACGCATGGATGGAAGGAAGCTATCATAAGCTGTGGCAGGCACTGACGCTGTCAAAGACAGTTCCGAGCGCGGGTGTTGCAAAGAAGATCCTGGACGATTTGATTGAGGCAAATAAGGGCTACTGGCCGGAATTGAAATAAGAATCTGTAAATAAGGTGTTACAGAAAGGAGATTATTATGAAAATATTATTGTGTTGTAATGCGGGAATGTCCAGTTCTATTCTGGTGAAGAAAATCCGTGAGGCGGCGGAAAAGAGAGGGATGGAGATTACAATTACTGCTGTTCCAAGCGCGGCCATCCGTGACGAGGTGGGAAAATGGGACGTGTGTTTAGTCGGACCGCAGCTTGTGTATGCGGTTGCAAATATCAAATCACAGCTCAACATCCCGGTGGCAAGCGTAGAACCGCGTACCTATGCAATGGCAGACGGGGACAAAGCGCTTGACTTTGCAATGAGCCTGATTGAAGGGTAGGAAGAATATATGGTAAATATTGAGAAAATATCAGAGATTGCAATGGGGGTCATTACTTATTCAGGAATGGCAAAATCCTGCTATATGGAAGCTCTTGCCTTGGCAAAGCAGGGAAAATTTGCAGAAGCAGACGAGAAGTTAAGCGAAGGCGGGGAACATTTTGTGGAAGCACATAACGGACATATGGATGTGCTGCAGACGGAAATGAATACAGAAGAGCCGCAGATCAGCCTTCTTATGACCCACGCAGAGGATCAGCTTATGGCGGCGGAGACGTTAAAGATTGTAATCCTTGAGCTGATTGAACTCTACAAGGAGAAGAAATAGTTTTTTCAGTTGATGGAGTGTAACAGTTCAGACAGGTCTGTGCATTTACTGCACAGACCGTGAGAAAGTGTGAAGAAGTAATGTTTTTATGGGGCGTACCCCGGGTGCGCCCAGGAGAAGATGAGAGGAGAAGAACAATGGGAGAATTTAATATTTGGGCAGCATCGAAGACATTGAACGGATTTGCGGCGGATGAGATTATATCCTGCCTGCAGAAGTCCATCCGCAGAGCGATGGTAGAAGAAGCCTGCCAGTATGCGTATGAATTGTATGTATCCGGACCGGTATTTTTGGAGAAGATGTGGAGAAGGCTTCTTACAATTTCTGTAGAGGATATTGGCTTTGGTAACTTAAACGCAGCAGTCCAGGTCAACACGATGAATGAGATGCGCAAGAATTTCCCTTTTGACGACGGCGACCAGCCGATGTATTTTATCCATGCGATCCGTATTCTTTGCGAGAGCGAGAAAGACCGTTCCAGCGATTATTTAAAGAATATTATTATTAAAGAAGCAGCTATGGGCAAGTTGCCGGAAATCATGGATGTTGCGCTTGATAAGCATACAAAACGCGGTCAGGAAATGGGCAGGGGCTCCAGGCATTTCTTCGAGGAAGGAACCAAGGTGATTCCACAGCTTAAGATTGATAATGATTACAGAGAACGCTATGGGAAGATATTGGAAACTTACAGTCCGGATAAGAATGTGCCGAATGCGTTCAAGTATAATTCAGGACAATATTAAACCGGAAATGATTCCGGCTTCGTCCATGTTTGTAGTTTGAAAATAGAATAATCATTGGACAGAGACAAAAATAACAAAAATGTTGTTTTTGTCTCTTTTTTTTAAATAATTAAAACAAAATGTAATATTTACAACATTGTATGGTTATAAAACAACAAAATAATGATTGAATAATAACAAATGTTATTGACATAACAAAATAAAAGTGTTATATTTACAACATAGAAACCATTAACAGATATATTGAAAATGCGCATCAATATAAGGAATCAGAATTTAGGAGGATGTAGAAAATGTTAACAGTAGAAGAATTTGCGAAACACTTGGACTTAGCTTATCTTGCGCCGAATCTGCAAAAGGCAGATATTATCGAGGCATGTGATATTGCGAAGAAATATCATCTGAATGCGGTGAACGTAAACTCATGCTGGGGCGAAT
>ERZ808046.1401-NODE-1401-length-10811-cov-3.547978_pt1 | contig 10811 bp, 9 predicted proteins | sample MGYA00380196_ERZ808046 | MGnify/ENA primary metagenome ERZ808046 (study PRJEB31490, sample SAMN06133421) | mouse gut metagenome | isolation source: Z6_2 | host: mice | place: China: Chengdu | collected 2015-05 ...
GATCATGAGGTATTTTGGCCTGCTTATGTAGGCAGATTACGAGCTGCCGCTTACGGAGGACGGCAGAATGCTTTCCCTGCATTTCTCGCTTGCGAAGGAGGATGGGGAGGAAGAAGATACGGAACTTTGCTACTATCTCCTGAATGGTTTTTGTATGGATGAACCCTACGACATGACAGTGACGGATATGGAGACCGGCGAAGTGCTGCAGGAAAGAAGGGTATCTCTGAGTATTGAACTGACGGATACGATTACTTATCCGGACTTAAATGGTGATGGTTACGCAGATATGCGGATTGGCGCGCCGGTTCATATGAACGGGGCAAAAGCGGTGGAGGAAGATTATACGCCGCCTGATTATCTGCTCTGGGACCCGCAGACAGAGCAGTTTGTGCGCAAGACGGAAAAAGAGGTGGCAAACGGTTTAACGGAAGAAGAACAGGAGGAAAAGACCAAGCGGGAAAGGAGCGATTTTTTTGCGCTGGTTTATGAACTGCCGGAGTGGGCGGAACCAGAGGACTATATCAAACTCACAGGGGACAAGATGGTGGAATACGAAGTGCAGAAAGGAGACAGCCTGTGGCGTATCAGTGAGCGTTTTTACGGAACCGGATACAAGTGGACTACGATTGTAAGGACCGGGGATGCGGCGGAGAATCCTAATTATCTGCTGGCAGGTGAGACGGTATTTATACCGGAGATTTTTTATATCCCCAAAGACCCGTATTCCAGAGGCGGTCTGTGTTCCGAGGGGAGTTTCCAAATTGAACAGCCGGCCGGCTTTTCCCATCATTTTCTGAATGACAATGTGACTTATATACCCTGGAAGGAAGAAAACCAGATTTACAGTCTGCCGGTAACGAATCCTGTAGGGGAAAATCCATTCCATGAACCGGAGGATTGGGAAGCATTTCAGGCGGAGGTGATACGGTGCAGCGAAGAACTCTGTCCGGGAAGGGTGTCCAGCCTTACTTTTGAAAAGAGCCATATGGAAGATGGCTGTGACCTGTACGGATATTCTTTCGAATATGATACAGGGGAAGAAATTCTGGAATATGTGGATTTCTTTAAGTTTGGCAAAGCCAATATGTCGGAAGTGATCGGCGTGCGCGAGCAGGAGCCTAACACTGTGCTGGTGAATACTGTCCGCTATATGGCGGCCAGCTTCACCGATTACGGCGGCAGGCCGGGCATGAGCTGGGGTGATGGCGTAGCCCCCAACGTAGGTGCGGATAAATGGGAGTACCCTTATCTTCACAATCTGTTTGAGGCAGCGGGAGAGCAATTTGGTACAGGAAATTGAGGAAGAATGTAAAAACTATATAACATGTTTGAAAACGGATGGTGATCATGCTGCCATCCGTTTTAGTGGCAGAGATTTTATGGGAGCCAAAGATATGTTATAAAAAAAAAAGCAATATAACAGGGGGTAGAAATTTTGAGCGGAAATAATACGAAAATGCCAAAAGGCGGCTACTGTCTGCAGGTTACAAGAAAGAAACTGTTTTCATTGTGGATGGCCTTGCTCTTATTGTTTATTGGTGTGTTCCTTGGAGTTTACGGCTGGATGGAATGGCAGGCGGATAATCCTGCCAGAGAGTACATGGAATACATAAAGATGGCCATTGGCTGGGGAGGCGCTTTTGTTTTTATAGCGATGGGGATGTGGACAGCTTACACATCCGTCCGGGATGCTTTTTTCCCACAAAAAAGTGAGCTGGCAAATTCTATCCGTTCCCAGCTTCCATATCCTGATGCTGCGCCGGGAGTTTTGGAGCTGTTTGCCATGGTAGACCGGGATATTGCGGCAAACGGGCAGTGGTTTGAAAAAGTGGCGGTGGGAAAAGAATGGGTGCTGGGAGAACAAGCAAGTTATATACCCCGTATCCGGGTATTCTCCGGGCGGGATGAGATCAGAACCCACAGAAGCGGTGAGAGGGTAAATACCAGCCGTATTCTGGAATTACATATATTGGATGACCGGAGACAACACCAGATTACCACACTACATAATCCTAAAGAATTGCAGGCTCTTTTGGACTGTATTTCCCTGCGGGCACCGGACGCCCTGCGCAGGCCCTACAGTGAGTACATTAGCTGGATTCAGAAATCAGATATGGAATGGGAAAATATGCTCCGGGAGTACCGCGTGAGACAAGGGGAAAGGGATATGGCGGCCTTTCAGGCCGGAGGTGGGGATACCTGCATAAACCAAAACATGATTCTTACCTATCCCGATGGAAGCGTGACCTCCAGAGTAACGCCTGACTTGATCAGGAAAGCCCTGGAAGATTGTTTAAGTCAGGGAGAGGGAACTTTTTCGTTGTCTGCCGGGTGTCCGGTTGAACGGGAGGGTATCCGGTATGTGGAGATGGAATGCTTTGCCGGGTGCTATGAATATGAAGAAGACTTTGAGGATTTGTCATTTCAGGAAATGGAGAAATTTGGAGAAGCAGAGCTGCTTCTGAAGATGACATCTACAGGCGACGCCGGGAAAGCAGTACAGTCTGGAAGGGTGTGCCAGATGGATATTCCCAGTGCGGAGGGGATATTGGAAGCATGGATCAGGGGAGAAATTCCTAATATGAAGGATTGGGAAGCCACGCCTCTTTTTATGGAGCAGGAACAGCCCAAAAAGCGGACGATGATACCGCCTCATCTAGAGCTTATGTCGCCGGCCGGGGTATTCCAGAGCCATGACAGGTTTACGCTGGAAGATGTAGCTGTTGCGGCAGAAGGACTGGTGGATGGAAGTTACCAGATGGTTGACCTGACTTTGCCGGGAGGTTATTTGTGGATGCGCATCCATGCAGGAAATGCGTCGGACGGCCGTTGTAAGGTGCTGGTTACGAGAGCAGATACAGATAAACTCCGTTATTTCAGAAACCAGTGTACCCACAGACAGGCGGCGGATTGGCTGAACGCATTTGCAAAGGGGACGTTTCAGCCTGACTGGAAGGAGTGGAAGGACTACACCAGAAAGGCGGAAAAAGAATATAAGAAACAACAGGGAGGAAAATAGCTATGGGAAAATGTTTTAGCGATGATGTGGAGCAGGCACTTAAGTACATTTATTATGACCTGCGTGCCGGAAAAGGAGCGGAAGGGTTTGCGCTTCTGGTGAAAGCTTCTGCACAAGGGGACGGGGATGCATCCTGCATTCTGGCACGGTGTTACTGCGGTAACCAGTATGTATGGAGCGGCCATGATTTCCCGGAAGACGATGACAAGGCAGTAAGCCTGATCCACAAGGCAGTAGAGCAGGGCAGCGGAATTGGTGTTCTGGTGGCACTGCGTACAGGGGAACTGACGCCGTCACTGGAAAAGAAGATGCCTTTTGCCAGCCTGCAGGAAGCTTTTGACAGTGTAGACGCGAAGGCAAAAATGGGGGATGCATTTAGCCAGTATACAGTGGCAAACTCCTATTTCTGGTGGGATTTTTTACGGATTCAGGGAAAAGGACGGGACTCTTTTTCCAGTGAAAAAGAATATAAGGAATTCTTAAGGCAGAATATTTCCAAATGCGAGGACTTATTCCAGAAAGCATTCCGGGGCGGTATGTACTTTGCGGCCAATAATCTGAACCGCTATTACAGCCAGGGGGATGAAGATATCATTGCACCACGCCCGGAACTGGCCAGAGATCTTTATAAGCGGGGGGCGGAGATGGGATTTCCTATCCACCAGTGGTTTTATGGGGAACAACTGGAGGAACAGGGAAAGCTGGAGGATGCGCTTTACTGGTACAAACTGGCAGCACAGGGAGGACAGTTGGAGTGCTGGTACTATGTGGGCCGTGCCTATGAGGAAGGAAAAGGAACCCAAAAAGATTTATCTTATGCGGCCCAGTGCTACCAGAAGGGTCTGACCCAGGTAAAGGACACCGGTAAAAGAATCGGCTGCGCCAACCGTCTGGGCGCCCTGTATTATGACGGAGAAGGCGTAGAAAAGGACTATGCCAAGGCTTTTCAGCTTTTGAAGTACGGGTATGAGCATAATACTACTTATGGTGTCTGTTATCTGGGCAAATGTTATTTCCGGGGCTGGGGAACCCAGCAGGACTATGTGAAGGCAAGAGAATTTCTGGAACAGGTGGACTGGACAAACAGGGAAGCTTTTTACATGCTGGGCGTAATCTATGGGCAGGGACTTGGTGTACCTGTTGACATTAAAAAAGGTGTAGAGTATCTGCAAAAAGCAGGGAATAATCAGGAAGCCAGGGAAGAACTGCTTAAATATAAGAAAACTCTTTTCGGGAAATGGGTGCGCAGATAGATTTTCTTAATGTAAGGATTGTTTGCTAAACACGCTGTCCGTTGTTTAGACAGGGGGATATGGAGGTGACAGGCAGTATGGCTGAATATATAGATAAATCTAAAATAGATAAATCTAAAACGGAATTGGACAAATGCATGGCGGGAGAATATTATGACTGCCATGACAAAATTTTTCTGGAATTTAAAAACACTGCAAGAAAACTTCTGAAAGACTATCATGCCCTTGCCTATGACCAGAAGGAAGAAAAGAGAAAAGTATTAAAGAAGTTATTCGGGGGAATCGGTACAAATGTGTCTGTGGGACAGCCCTTTATCTGTGACTATGGGAGAAATATTTATCTGGGAAGCAATGTTTCTGTCAATATGAACTGCACGTTTGTGGACTGCAACAGAATCACCATCGGGAATAATGTGCTGATTGCCTCCAATGTCCAGCTCTATACAGCAACCCATCCTGTGGAATTGTCTGAAAGACTGACGCCCGGCTGGGATCCTGATATGGAGGAATATTTCTGTCGTACCTATGCCCTGCCTATAACCATTGGCAACGGCTGCTGGCTGGGCGGAGGCGTGGTGGTTCTACCCGGCGTAACTATAGGAAACGGTTCTGTTATAGGGGCAGGAAGCGTGGTAACGAAGGATATTCCGGAAAATTCCCTCGCAGTGGGCAGTCCATGCCGTGTGATCCGTAAAATAAACCAGAATGAAGAAAGGAAGGAAGGCGATGCCTAATATCAGCGTACTAATCAAACCCGCTTCGGGGATGTGCAATCTGCAGTGTAAGTACTGCTTTTACTGTGATGAAACAAAGAACAGGGAAGTGGAATCCTACGGATTTATGGAGGAGGAGACTCTGGAGAAGGTTATACAGAAAGTTTTGGACTTTTCGGATACGGCATGTACGATTGCCTATCAGGGAGGAGAGCCTTTTTTACGGGGCCTTGATTTCTTTAAAAAATCAGTGGAGATGCAAAAAAAATATAATATTAAGGGCATAAAAATATCAAATACCATTCAGACAAACGGAACCTGTCTGGATGAAGACTGGGCAAAATTTTTAAAAGAAAATAACTTTCTTGTGGGAATTTCCCTGGACGGCATTATGTTTACCCATGATTCTTTCCGGGTTGACAAAAAGGGGCAGGGAACCTTTGAACGGGTGATGGAGGGAATTGAACTGCTGAAAAAGTATGAGGTGGATTTCAATATTCTGACAGTGGTGAATGCAGCAACGGCTAAGAAAATTACCCAGATTTATGATTATTTTAAACAAAACGGCTTTATGTATCTGCAGTTTATTCCCTGTCTGAATCCCTTAGGAATGGAAACAGAACGTTTTCCCCATACGCTTACGCCCAAAGCTTACGGACATTTTCTGAAAACCCTGTTTGATTTGTGGTATAACGATTTAAAAAAAGGGGTCATGGTACATATCCAGCAGTTTGAAGAATATGTCAGAATGCTTCTTCTCATGCAGCCGGATGTGTGCGGCATGAGCGGTATATGTTCCTGCCAGAATGTGGTGGAAGCTGATGGAGGTGTTTATCCGTGTGATTTCTATGTGCTGGATGAATATAAGCTGGGCAGCTTAATACAGAATTCTTTTGAAGAAATTCATGAAAAAAGAAAAGAGATCCAATTTGTAGAAGATTCAGCAATTATGCATGAGGATTGTAAAAAATGTAAGTATGCCCCCATATGCAGGGGCGGATGCAGAAGGCACCGGGTCTTAGCAGGCTGTCAAAGCCCTAAGAATTATTTTTGTGAGTCCTATTATGAATTTTTTAGCTATTCGATCAGCAGATTGGAGGAGATAGCTGCTATTTACCAAAAAAGTTACTAATTTTTTTGGGTGAATTAGACAGGATTTGTAAAAAATAGACTATTTCGTACAACTTTTTAAACTACTGGCCAAAACTTGTTGAGAGAGAAAATCAAAATATGTTATAGTGAAATCACATCAGAGATGTGCGAAAAACTGCAGGGATCGTAAAATTATGAAAAAGGAGATGTGAAGATGAAAAAAAGAATTTTAAGTGCTGTTCTGACTCTCACAATGGCGGTAGGATTGCTGGCGGGATGTGGAGGAAGCAAAACTGCAAGCTGGACAGTTACCTGTCCGTGGGCGCCTTCAGGCGTTGCGGCAATGGTAAGCCAAAAGGCAGCTTCCATGTCAACGAACTATTCCAAGAATATTATTCTTGTAGCTGATGCAATCAAAGGGGATGCGGCTACGGTTAATACCTGGGTGGCTGATACGAAAGCGGATGATACGGAACTGGTATTTGCAGGAGAAGGTTTATTCTCGATCACTCCGATTTTAGACCCGGCCAAACTGCAATTTACATATGATGATTTTGTTTTTGTAGAGAATTTATATTCTTCTGTGTTTGTAATGTCCGCAGATGCAAGTCTTAACATCAATGGAATGAGCGATTTGGAAACTTATCTGGCAGGCGCGGATGAAATCAGTGTGGCAGCAAATGGCGCAACAAGTTCGGAAGCATTTTTGGCAGCAGCGCTTTTCGGTTCTATGGGCTATGGCGAGAAATTAAAGATCACGCCTTATAGTTCGGCAGCAGAAGCAGCCCAGGCAGTGGCAAGGGGAGAAACCAGCTTTGCAGTTTCCCATCAGTCACAGATACTGGAAACCTTTCAGCAGGGCGGTGTTACCATCGTTTGTGCATTTGACGGCGAGGATATAGCAGACGGCGAGTTTGCAGGCGTTGAAGGTGTAGGAAAGTATGGATATCCTTATTTCCGTAACCGTTGCTTTGTTCTTGCCCGCTCTGGCACCAAGGCTGAAACAGTAAGCGAGCTTAAGAAACTATATGATGATATTCTTGCAGACGCTGAAATGGCATCCTGGCTGGGCGATACCATGATGCTTGAAGTGGATACTATGAGCGAGCAGGATGTTCAGGACCATATCCAGAATGTTCAGAACATTGTAAATGAATATTATGATATCGTAGTAAACTAATCGAACCTCTTCATAGGATGGACAGGACCAGATAGGACTGCCCATCCTCTTTTCATTCAATGAGACGATTCGCGAAGCGTATCGGCGTCTGATCTAATGGGGCACTTTTAATGGAGTGCCTGATTATTTCATATGGAAAGGAGTTTAGGTATGAAAGAGAAAGAAAGCTGGATGGACCGGCTGGATAAAAAAAGAGATGAGATAGATGAGAAACTTGCCAAAAAGGAAATAAACCTGCCCATAGAATTTGTTGCAGGCATTGTATTTTTGGTGCTTGGACTGGTAGTTTTGTTGATTATGCCGAATCAGGTACCAGTATCGGATACAGATGTGGTCAACGGCCGCGTGTTCCCAACGCTGCTTATGGTAGTTATGATGATTTTCAGCGGTGTGCTTTTGCTGAAAGAATTGTACAATGTTTATGTTAAAAAGCGTCCATGGACTACAAAGACAGTGAATTTACTGGTGGAGGTAAAAGCGCTGGAGATCCTGGCTATTTTGCTGCTGACTTACGTGATCTGCCGGGTCACAGATTTATTTGTTATAGGAGCAATTTTCTGTTGTCTGGGATTTTTGGTTTACTTCCGCTGCCGTAAGAAAAGTTATTATGCCATTACGCTGACAGCGGCAGTACTGATTTGGGTGGCGTTCCGTTTCGGGCTGAACGTGAGCTTTTAAGAAAGGGGGTTTTAGAGTATGTTAGAATTTATTGGTCCGGCTTTAGAGCATTTGTTTACATTAGAAAACTTCCTCTGGATGAATCTTGGCGTATTTATTGGTTCAGTATTCGCTGCGGTTCCGGGGCTTACGGTAATTCTTTGTGTTATTCTGTTCCTGCCATTTACTTATAAGATGACGGCAATTCCTGGTATGATGTTCCTGCTGGGTATTTATTGTGCAGGGGGGTATGGGGGAAGCGTATCTGCCATACTGATCAATACACCGGGAACGCCCCATGCGGCTGCTACCATGATGGACGGACATCCTCTTTCCCAAAAAGGACGTACAAAGGCGGCGCTTAAAATTGCGTTGTATGCGTCTACTTTCGGCGGGGTATTTTCCGCGCTGATGCTTTTATTCTTAGGACCGCAGGTGGCGCAGGTTGCCGCCCAGCTTGGTACAGCGGAATATTTTATGGTGTGTCTGTTTGGTCTGACGATTATTGCCGGTGTGTCCGGGAAAAGTATGATTAAAGGTATTATTGCCGCCTGTGTGGGGCTTTTGATTTCCTGCATTGGGGCAGACCCCATGACAAGTTATGACAGATTTACGCTTGGAATTCCCCGATTATACCTGGGGCTGGATCTTGCTATCTGCCTGATAGGACTTTTTGCGCTTGTGGAAATTCTGGCAAAGGCAGAAAAGAAGCCAGGGCCGCTTATTCTGGATGCAGGGAAAATGCATGATAATGGCAAAATATCGAAAGATGAATATAAAAGGTTACTTCGGCCTACACTGCTGTCATCTATCATAGGCGTTATGGTAGGCATTATTCCGGGAACCGGAGCGTCAGAAGCATCCTGGTTCAGTTATGACAGGGCAAAGGCAATGTCTAAACATAAGGAAGAATTCGGACATGGATCCGTAGAAGGTATAGCAGCCGCAGAGGCTGCTAATAATGCAGTAACCGGCGCAACACTGATTCCGCTGCTGACCATGGGTATTCCCGGTGATGGAACAGTGGCAATTATGCTATCCGCCCTTATGATCAACGGTCTGAATCCGGGGCTGAGCCTGTTTACGACACAGGGCGATATCATGTATGCAATTATGATTGGGCTGATATTCGTAAATTTATTTATGCTTTTACAGGGAAGCTTTTTGACAAAACTTTTTGCAAAGGTGGTATCCATCCCTCAGGAGATTTTGACGCCGATCATCGTTCTTTTTTGCTTTGCCGGAGCCTATTCGGTGAATAAGAATTATTTTGATGTAGGAGTGGCACTGGTTTTTGCAATCATTGCCTGGCTGCTGCGCAAGCTGGAAATGCCGGCGGTACCTATTTTGTTAGGAATGGTACTGGGAAATATGACGGAAACGAATTTCCGCCGTGCCCTGCTGATATCCAATGGAAATCCTGCCATTTTTGTAAGCAGCATTTATTGTATCATTTTCATAGTATTAACTGTCCTTGCAGTGGCAACTCCTATTAGAAGCAAGATGAAGGAAGCAAAGACAGGCACAAAAAAATAATGGAGGGAAGTTTATGGCTTATAATATTATATTTTATTTTACAGATCAGCAAAGGGCAGATACCTGTGGATGCTTTGGACAGCCGCTAAATATTACGCCGAACCTTGACCGGCTGGCGTCAGAAGGAGTAAAATTTGATTATGCATTCTCGCCCCAGCCTGTCTGCGGCCCCTGCCGTGCATTGTTCCAGACAGGTAAATATCCTACGGAAACGGGATGCTTCCGTAACAATGTTATGCTGCCGGGCAATATTAAAACATTGGCAGATTATATAGAAGAAGCAGGATATGAGACAGCATATATCGGTAAGTGGCATCTGGCAAGTGACGGGGAATTAGAAAAGCCGCCAAAGATCGACCATACGATCACTGCCATTCCCCAGGAATTGAGAGGGGGATATACCGGATTCTGGCGTACTGCCGATGTATTGGAATTTACATCACACGGTTATGATGGATATGTTTTTGATGAAAACAATAACCGGATAGATTTTAAGGGATACCGGGCAGACTGCATTACGGACCTTGCTCTTGACTTCTTTGATGAAAGGGATACAGAAAAGCCGTTTTTCATGACCATATCCCATATTGAGCCTCATCACCAGAATGACCGGAAACATTATGAAGGGCCGGAAGGATCTAAAGAAAAGTTTAAAGACTATATACTGCCGGAAGATTTGAAAGCATTAAAAGGGGACGCAGAAATTGAATATCCTGATTATCTGGGAGCATGTGAAAATCTGGACAAGAATTTAGGCAAACTGGTTAAAAAATTAAAAGAGAAAAACCTGTATGACAATACGATCATCATATTTGCATCCGACCATGGTTCCCACTTCAAGACACGGAACCGGGACAGCCATTTAAATGGTTATGACGATTATAAGCGTTCCTGCCATGATGCATGTCTTAGAGTTCCCCTTGTTATTGCCGGAGGCCCTTATAAAGGAGGAGTGGCAGTGGAAGAGCTGGTAAGCACAGAGAGCCTTCCCAAGACGATTCTTGCCATAGCGGGCGTGGATGTGGGAGATGCCATGATAGGCGAAAATCTTCTGAATGTGGTGGAAAAGAAAGACAAAGAACGGCCGAACCAGATATTTGCGCAGATTTCCGAGAGCAGAGTGGGAAGATGTGTCAGGACGCCGAGATATACGTATTCCATATATGCGCCGGGAGTTAATGGCGGCGAGGCAGCATCGTCAGATGTTTATGCAGATGATTTCCTGTATGATATGGAGAAAGATCCATATCAGTTAAATAATGTGGTTGATAATCCTGATTATGCAGATGTGAAAGCAGATATGAGAAAACGCCTGCTTGACTGGATAGAAAAAGCAGAAGGAAAAAGACCGGTAATTA
>ERZ808046.1411-NODE-1411-length-10717-cov-3.283553_pt1 | contig 10717 bp, 8 predicted proteins | sample MGYA00380196_ERZ808046 | MGnify/ENA primary metagenome ERZ808046 (study PRJEB31490, sample SAMN06133421) | mouse gut metagenome | isolation source: Z6_2 | host: mice | place: China: Chengdu | collected 2015-05 ...
AATTTACAATCCAGTAGGTATTCTTTGCATATTTTTCACAAAAATCAATCATCTCCACCATAGGATAAATAGTACGCAAGCCATATGCCAGTCCGCCTGGTCCGCAAGTCTCCTGGCCTACAACATCGTATTTTAAGGGGATCTTTTCGTCTAACTCCCTCATCCTGTAGAGTCCTACCCTCATCTGGGCAAAAGCAAAATCGATATCCGTAAATGCTTCCTCAGGATCTGTAGTCAAAGTAAGTTTCAGTTCAGGATCAAACTTCTCCACGACTTTTTTTACCAGAATTCCTACTTTCCTCTGCCGCTCCTCGTTATTGTCATAGAGCCGCAACTCCTCCAGCTTAAATTCCTCTTTCTTGTCCAGAAGACTCTTTACAATGCCAGGAGTATAAGTGCTTCCTCCTCCTACGATTACCAGCTTAAATGTTTTCATGATCAAATCCTCCTACTTTATTCTTTTATTTGCTCCATTGCATCGTCTACCAGGGTTCGTACTTTGCTGATCTCCAGCCCATATACCACCTGAATGTCCTTGCCTTTTCTCATAATTCCAGCAGATCCCGTCTCCTTTAACTCCTGCTCGTTGATTTTGTTCTCATCTGCCACTTCCACGCGGAGTCTAGTAAAACAGTTTTCGAGAGACAGAATATTATCTTTTCCGCCAAGGGCTTTTACGATCTTCCTTCCTCTTTCCAGAGGATCTCCAGTAGAAGAATCTGCCATGCCTCCCTGACGCCGCTTCATCTCGCTCTTCACACTGGCGGCATTTTCATGAAGATCCATAACTTCTTCATCATCTTCCCGCCCTGGAGTTTTTAAGTTCATTTTCTCGATCATAAAACGGAATACCAGGAAGATTACCACAATCTCCACAAGTCCGATGACTACATACAGGGGCCACATGGTACGTCCGACACCAGCGGGAAGATTCAGTACCAGGAAATCCAGAATTCCGTTGGTGGCGCAAACACGCACACCCAAAAAATAAGTTACCATCTGGAAGAATCCGTCCAGCACCGAATATACCAACCACAAAGAAGGCGCCGCGAAAATAAAGGTAAATTCCAAAGGCTCCGTAATTCCCGCGATCACTGCAGTGAGAGTACTGGGAATCAGCTGTGCCTTTAAATTCTCTCTTTTATGCTTTTTCGCGGTGCAATAAAATGCCAGCGCCACACCAATGATTCCAAATGTTTTTACAAGACCGTAGGTCAGGAAACGACAGGTGTCCGGCATCATGCCTGCCTGTGGGTCATTGAGCAATGCCAGGAAAATAGGCTTTGCCCCGATTACATTCTCTCCTGCCACCATAGATTGTCCGCCTACCACGGAATACAAAAACGGGGACCAGATCAGATGATGGAGCCCTGTAGGCACCAGAAATCTGTTTAAAAATCCATAGACAAATACCCCTGCGGCACCAGCACCGCTCATGAAGCCTGTCAGCGCCGTGATCCCTGCGGCCACAGTCGGCCAGATATAGGTAATTGCCACACTGAATACTCCCAACGGGGATCATAACCAGAAGCACCAGTTTGGTATTGCCGTAAGGAGCAAAACCACCTTTAAATTCTGTTTCACTGTATCGGTTATGTACCGCGGCCGTCACAACTCCCAGGATCATTCCTAAGAACACCCCCATATCCGTCACATGGAATCCCAGCTGGATCGTCTGTCCCGTTCCGTATAGGTCGCCGGCAGTAGCTCCGTCCACCATCATTCCTGACAATTCCAGCCACCGGCTGTTGGCTCCTAAAAACAAAATATAGCTCATAAGGGCGATAAAAGCAGCATCTGCCTTTTTCTTCTTCGCCATGCCTATGGCAATACCCACACAAAACAGAATACTCAAATTACTCATAATGGGATTCAGCATCCCGTTGAAAAACCTTCCAATGATCCAGATTACACCGCCTTCTGTCACGAATGCCGTGTTGGTGGCGACTGCCGTGAGGGCGATCAGCATTCCGACAATGGGCAGGTATAAAACGGGCCCAATCATTGCTTTTGCAAATTTTTGCATTGCATTTACAGCCTTCTCTTTCATAAATAAAAACCCCTCTTTATTTTGTTTTCAAGTTACTTACCATGGTAGTTTTCCTGTGCTTATACATTAGCACAACAGGTAACAAATGAAAACAGATTTGAAGGGTTTTGTAACTGGTTGACCAAAAAGTAAACCTGTTTACCTGTCAGGGAACATCTTCCCCATCAGATGACTCATCAGGTACTCAAACAGGATCATAACTCTCGCATAAAAATAGTTGGCTGTTATATTTCTGTCATCTAAGGCGTGATCATCCTGAACCGGAATATTAACAGTGGAATTACGGGCAATGAAATTATCCTGATGGCCTGTAAAAGATACAATATCCATATGATTTTTCACCGCATATTTGATCACTTTTGTAATGGTATCTGTCTCACCGCTTTTTGAGATGGCGATTACTAGGGAGCCGCCGATCTGGTTGGTATCATAAACACCGTAGGCATTTGTCTGAATACATTTAAATCCCTTCACTAGTAATTTGCGGTTAATATAATCAGCCACAGGCGTGGAAAATCCCGTAGCTGTCACAAAGATAATTCCCTGTCGGTGTTTTTCTACAAGACTGCAAAACAAATCCAGCTTTTCATCCGGAATTTCATCCAGAAACCCTGTCAATTCATAGGTATGCTTCCTGTCCTTCTTTTTGCTGGTAATCATAAAATTCAGCCGATAGACCATATCGATATAACCTGTATATCCCATCTTTTTCGATAGCTTGATAATGGTTGCCGCCGAAGTGTAATTGGCTGCTGCCACATCCCGTACTGCCATAGTCAGAATCTGCTTGTGATGATTCAGAAGATACTCAAGAATCTGCGTCTCGGTCTCTGACAGTTTATATTTGTCTCTTAATTTGTAAATATCAAATTGGACTCCCATGAGTTTTCTCCGTATCCATTTAGACTCACGTCTACTCTATAAAAATTAGCCAACATTAAATTTAATTCCCAATCAAAAACAGGATCATAGAAATCGTTCCCTTGATCCTGTTTTGCATAAAAGTATCTCTTAATATCGTAGTTCATATTTATCAAATTACGAATGGGTTTCTACAACGTTAATGATATTGCTTCCTTCTCAAATTTTTTGCGCGGTATCCGTGGACTGCTCCACAAACTGTCCGGGTACAGCCGAAGAAACGGAAGACAACGCAGTATTAGGGAGTTCCTTGACTGCGGTTCCCAAGCGGGTAGCCTCCACGATGTCCCGAGATTTCCGGCACAACTTGGTGATTTCCTCCCACTTCTGGTTATCAATCAGGTCAGAACTCACCATATAAGACCCACCACAGGCAACAATTACCGGCGACGCAATATAATCTGCCAGATTTTTCAGAGAAATTCCGCCTGTAGGCATAATCTTAAACTGAGGAAAGGGGGCACTCATTGCTTCGATCTTAGCCAGACCGCCAGATTGCTCGGCAGGAAAGAACTTTAAGACCTCCAGCCCCAATTTCAGAGCGGTGTGGTAATCTGTCGGAGTGATACAGCCGGGATAAATGGGGATGTTTTTCTCCCGGGCATAGACCACCAGTTCCGGGTCAAGGCCAGGCGTCACGATAAATTGTCCCCTCGCGGCGATGACGGCGTCAATCTGAGCCTTTTCTGTGACGGTTCCTGCCCCCACGATCATATCAGGACAGGCTTCTTTCATCAGCCGGATGGCCGTATCCGCACCCGCCGCCCGAAACGTGACCTCTGCCACTGGTATGCCGCCTTCACATAAAGCTTTCGCTAGGGGGACAGCGTCCCGCTCGGGATTGCTAAGCTTTATGACAGGGACAATGCCAATATCATAAATCGCCTGGTTTAAAGTATTCATATTCAAAGTTCCTCCATCCATGATTTAATTGTTTGCTGACATAACCGCCATCCACAGGAATCACCACGCCATTGAGACAGCATCCGATTACATGCCTTAATACTCCAAATACGCACCCTTCATGGGAGAGGCGGCTAAATCGGAAAACAGACGCAGAACACCCCTCTGATATTTGACCGGTTTGGGCTGCCAATGCTTTTTTCGTTCAGCAAGAATTTCCGCCATCTCCTCCGGCGTTTTCCGCTGACCCTTTACACCGACAATTTCCAGAATCCGCTCCTGTACGTCCAGATGGATGAGATCCCCCTCCTCCACCAGAGCAATCGGGCCACCTGCCTGGGCTTCTGGGGAGCAGTGACCAATGACAGGGCCGGTGGATGCGCCGGAGAACCGTCCGTCAGTAATCAAGGCAATGCTTCGTCCTAGTTCCTGATCGGAAGAAATAGCCTCGGAGGTATAGAACATCTCAGGCATTCCGGTTCCCTTTGGTCCCTCATAGCGGATAAAGACTGCGTCGCCAGGCTTCACTTTATGATGGAGAACAGCATCAATACACTCCTCCTCGCTGTCAAAGGGGCGGGCATTCAGTATTGCGGAGAACATTTCTTTTGGACAGGCAGTATGCTTAATGACTGCGCCCTCAGGTGCCAGATTTCCTTTGAGAACGGCAATGGAACCGTCGGTGCCGATGGCTTGATCGTAGTGACGGATGATGTCCGTTTTGGTAAGGTTAAGATTATATTTCCGGTTTGCCTCGTCGAGCCATTTTTGACATCGCTCGTAGAAGCCATTCTGCTTCAATTCTTCCAGATTTTCTCCCAGAGTTTTGCCAGTTACAGTCATTGCATCCAGATGGAGGCTGCCCTTAATTTCTTCCATAATGGCGGGAACGCCTCCGGCATAGTAGAAGAACTCAGCCGGCCAACGGCCGGCAGGACGAACATCCAGCAAATAATGCGCTCCTCGGTGGAGCCGATCAAAGGTATCGCCAGTGATTTCAATGCCGAACTCGTGGGCAATAGCAGGAATGTGAAGCAGGCAGTTTGTGGAACCGGAGATGGCGGCATGGACAAGAATAGCGTTTTCAAAACTGTCCATGGTCACAAGATCACTGGGGCGCATATGGTCCATGGAGGTCAGTTTTACCGCCAGCTTTCCGGCCTTGTGGGCATACTCAATCAAGTCAGGGCTTGTGGCGGGAAGAAGGGCGGAGCCGGGCAGAGCCAATCCCAGAGCTTCGGCCATAATCTGCATGGTAGAAGCGGTGCCGATGAAGGAACAGGCTCCGCAGCTGGGGCAGGCATTACATTTGGCCCAATTCAGCTTTTCCTCGTTAATCTCGCCCCGTTCAAATTTGGCGGAATACATTCCAAGTTGTTCCAAGGTGAGCAAGTCGGGACCAGCTGCCATAGTACCGCCGGTCACTACCACCGAGGGGATATTCACCCGAGCCAGCCCCATAAGATTTCCTGGCATTCCCTTGTCACAGCTTGCCATAAAAACACCGGCGTCAAAGGGGGTGGCATTGGCTTGAATTTCAATTATATTGGCGATCATTTCGCGGCTCGCCAAGGAAAAATTGATTCCGTCTGTCCCTTGGCTTTCACCGTCGCACATATCGGTGCAAAAATATCGTGCACCATAACCGCCAGCCTCGGCAACCCCTTTGCGGGCGGCTTCCACCAGGGTATCCAGATGGCCAGAGCCAGGATGACTGTCTCCGAAGGTGCTTTCGATGAATATTTGAGGTTTGGAGAGATCCTCCGGCTTCCAACCGGTACCCAAACGCAGTGGGTCCAGCTCGGGAGCCAGTTTACGCATTTTCTGACTGGTCAGCATAGGCTTGACACTCCTTTCTTACAAGCACGCCGGAAAGCGCAGTTTCATTTGTGAAAAGCGGGGATATTCTCAATGACGGCATTCTAACATATGACGTATGATGTATTATTCTGGAAACGTGAAAAGCAAACGCCGCTGTGTGGGAAACAGCGGGAATTCTCGTTTATCTCAAATAAAAAATGGAGGTATTCCCATGTTATTGCTTGTTTTCTTCATTTCCATCGCTGTATTGCTCCTGTGTATCATCAAAATCAAGCTAAATCCGTTTGTAGCCCTGCTGGTGTGCGCCTATGGTACCGGGCTGCTGGCCCTGGCCACCTATGGTGGACACAAGGCCCCGGAAGGTTTTGCGTCGATTGCCGATGTTACGGCCTGTGTTACCGGAAATTTCGGCTCTACCCTGGGTTCTATCGGTATCGTCACCGGTTTGGGGGTCATGCTCGGTATGTTTATGTACGAATCTGGCGGCATTGATAACATCGTGGATAAAGTGCTAAAGGCCGTAGGTCCCAAGCGTTCCCAATACGCAGTTTCTGTTGCGGGTTTTATTACAGGCATTCCTGTCTTTGGCGATGTAGTGTACATCATGTTCGCTCCCATGCTCCGGGTGCTTTCCCGTAAGACCGGCTATTCTATGGCGGCTTATGGTGGTGCATTGGCCATCGCTACGACCTGTACCTTTGCGCTGGTGCTTCCTACTGCGCCTCCATTGGCTGTGGCTGGAGCAATGGGCATCAATGTAGGAGTGTTCTTTTTCTATGCGCTTATTGCCGCATTTGTTGGAATGTTTGTAGGAGGCATTGTCTATGGCGGCATTGTGAATAAACAGGACCAGAAAGTTAAAAAAACTTGGGATTTCTCCGACTTAGATTCTGAGTTGGCAGAAAATGCGGCCAATGTCTCCTGCAAGCCCAAGATGGGCGCAATGATGGCGCTGTCTATTCTTCTGGTTCCCATTGTGTTAATTCTGTTTGGTTCCTTCTCCGCCTTCTTTTTACCGGAGGACAGCGCAGTGTTGAAAGTGCTGGCTTTCCTGGGTGACAAGAATGTGGCTATGACTATCGGCGTTCTCTATGGTGCGTTCATCTCCCGCTCTCACTTGAACCGTTCCATTACCGAGATTATGAACGAGGGAGCGGATAAAATCGGTCTGGTCCTGCTTATCACCGGAGCGGGCGGCGCTTATGGCGGCATCCTGAAAGCCTGCGGCATCGCCAATATCATTACGGGCGGACTCCAGAGTTTCCACATGCCAATTTTGGTCATGTGTTTTGTGATAGCCCAGGTACTTCGAATTGCTACCGGTTCTACCACAGTAGCCTTGACAACAACGGCGGCGATTGTTTCCACTGCTGCCGCGACCTCCGCTGTATCTCCTATCCTATGTGCGATTGCTGTATGTGCTGGCGGTATTGGATTGTCTCTGCCCAATGATTCCGGTTTCTGGGCTGTATCTCGTTTCTTTCCTCTCAATGAGATCGACACCATCCGCGGGTGGACGATAGGCGGTTTTGTCGCCGGTGTATCAATCCTGCTGTTTACCTGTATTCTCAGTCTGTTCCAGGGATTCCTGCCCGGATTGATTTGATTTCACATAGTCGGGAAAGAAGTCCGTCTGCTGTTCCATGACGGACTTCTTTTCTATACCACTTGCAATTAGAGAGGAATCTCGTTATAATTTTCTTGAAATCATTTGATGCAGGAGAATCATTGTGAAAGAGACTTATTTTGAAAATATAAAAACGAAAGAATCCTCTCTGCCTGAACGGACAGCGGAACAAATTTCCAAACTGATCATGGAAAAACATCTGACCAGCAAGGATAAATTGCCCAGTGAGTTTGAATTGGCAGAACTGCTGCACGTGGGCCGGGGGACAATTCGGGAGGGCGTAAAACTGCTGGTAGCTCGAAATGTGCTGGAGATCCGGCGGGGCAAGGGAACCTATATTGCAACAAATCCCGGAGAGATACCTGACCCCCTGGGCTTTGCCTACTATCCCGATCAGTTTCGGCTTGCGCTGGACCTGGCAGAGATCCGCGGTCAAACAGAACCTTGGGTCGCTCGTATGGCGGCAGAACACGCAACCGCAGAGGACATCATACGATTGCGGGAAAGCTGTTCCGTAGTGGAGCAGGATATTTTAAACGAGCGAGATCACTCTCAGAATGATGTGCTGTTCCATGTAGCGATCGCAAAATGTACACAAAACCTGGTGGTTCCTAAATTGATCCCTATCATCACATATGCGGTCAAGCTGTTTGTCTCACTGACAGAAAGCCGCTTGCGAATGGAAACACTCGTGGGGCACCGGGAAATCTTAGAAGCAATCAGTAACAGGGACGGCCAGTGGGCGGAAAAGGCAATGGTGCAGCACATTGAATATAACAGGGCATTATTACAGGAAATCGTCAGTAAACTGAAACAGGATGATAAAAAAGGACAACCTCTTTAAGGATCGAGTAATTATACCGTTTCCTGGATAGTAGTGTAAAATAGTTTGTGTCTTTGGGAAAAAATGGCTTCTTTTTGGTAAGGATTCAGATATGACAATTCTTATCGAAAAGGAGTATTTTTATGGTAGTAGCTAAAGAGTAAATCCGACAAATTATTTCAGAAAACAACATTTACCGCGTCGCAGATGTCTATTCCCTTTTTGAACTATCGTCAAGTAAGTAGACACGAAAAATATAAAAACTAGTTCTTTCCTTTATATTTTGTCGTGTATCATTAGCCACTAAAAAGGAACTGTGAAAAATGGAGTATAGAAGTCAATGTCATTTAAATAAGAAAACGAGAAACGTAGTCAAGGAAAAGGGGCGAGAACCATTGCCAAAACCGTCTGCTCCTTTTTTCGGTTTCGAGATTAAGAATTCCTAAAACTCCTGACTTTTGCTAACAACGAAACAAAAATATACAAACTCACTCCGTTCAAACAATGTATATTTTCGTTTCAACGCCAAATTCAGGAATTAAGGACTTCTAAATCTCTGCAAAGTCAAAATTCCGCAGACGGTTTTGGCAATGGTTCTCGCCCCTTTTCCTTGACTACGTTTCTCGTTTTCTTATCTAAATGACATTGCCCGTTTCTATCAACTTCAACTTCTCTCGCCTACTCAATTGTTTTACCGCGTATTCCCGTTTCATTGCCTCCTTACGTGTGGCAAATTCCTCATAATATACCAGCTCCACCGGACGTCTTGCCCGTGTATACTTGGCTCCACACCCTTCATTATGCTTTCGGATACGTTCTTCCAAATGATTGGTCCAACCACAATAAAAAGTCCCATCCGCACAACGCAGCAAATACATATAGTTCGTTTCCATAACCGCTTTATCCTATCTGTTATTTTCATTCTGTATTTACAATCCTGTTATTAATTACCATTATCCGTATTTCTTACTACTGTACGATGTATCATCAGCCGATGTCAAGAACTATTTCTTTCCGGCTCACTGTTTATGTAGGCGGCATCCGTGCTTGCAAGTTCACGCATACCGTCCAGGTTTCCCTGATCTATCTGAAGCACCAGCTGAACGCGGGCGGGCTATCATCCACACCACGTTTTCCTACCGGAAAACCAGCTCTTCTTAAGGCTCTCATAAGCCGCCCTACAATAATAATATATACCGCACATGCTGAAATAGTGCCCATCCAGATATCCGAAAAATAGTATTTCCCAAAAGCTTCCGAATTTCACAGCCATTTTTTTCCATTAAAATACAGATGCCAAAGCATTCCTATCTGATGCCTTGACATCTGCTGTCTTCTCCCCGTCTTATGCTCTTACGATCTCCTTAACCAAAATTAGACAATCTCCTGGCCTTACCGTATCCGATAGCAGATTATTCGTTGTGATAATATTGTCCACGGTTGTGTGGAATCGCTTCGCAATGTCCCACAAAGAATCGCCTTCCTGCACCAGATAGCCTACGATTCCCGGCATCTGCTGCAACTTTTTTGTATCGAGCGGAGCTGTCTCTGCCCGTTGAATTACCATCTGACGAACTGGCTGTAACACCAACATATCCAGCAAAAGGATTGCTTTTACTTCTACCGTATCCCCGCCAATCATCGCTGCTGTCAGCTGCTCCACATCCGTCTCTAGATACCAAACACTATCTTCCTGAATATCTGGCACCTCTGCCTCATAATGAAATGGCAAAAGTTCCGTTACTGACTGCACCGGTCGGCTGTCATCATCCGTCAAATAAAGAATCCTCACCTCCAGCGCGCCATCCATCACCAGTGTATTTTCCTTTGTTTCCACTTCATCCAACTTCACGGTTCCAGAGCTGTGACAGATCTGCAGAGCTCTTGGCCCTCCGCCTATCGCCACCTTTTCCGCAATTTTACATTTTCCAGTATTTCTGGTCAATATATGATCAAAACAGGCTTCTCCTGTATCTACTTCCAGCTCCCGGTTTGTGGCATAAAGATCACTCAAAATATCAAGTTGACGTTCTTCATAGAGCCGAATATCCAATTCGATCACCGCGTCCACATCCAGCTCTCGCATCTCTCCGTCATAATCTGGTTTTTCCTCAATTCCTTTATGTATCAACCTGGCAGAAATGGCCGGAATCATTTCTTCCACTGCTCCCTGCATCTCCAACTCTCCGGAAAAAGGAATCGCTTCCTCCACCCACTGAACCATATCACTTTCACCTTCCCCCTCATAGATGGCAAATACCATCAACGTCCCTTCCAGGTGAATCTTACCATCCAGCGGTCGTGCTGTTACTCCGGACAGACGCATCTCTGTCCACAAAACCCGATCAATTGCCGGTTTCGTCCCTGAGAGTGTGATTTCTTCTTTGAGACGGTACGTATCTTTACGCCGGAGTGCAATCGCTGCCACATCAATCGTACGTTTTAGCGTCTCTACCTGCGGGACCCCATCTTCCTCATCCTCCACGGTTCCCAGCTCCACTGCTGCTTCTGTGTCAACCAGAGACTCTACCTTAATTTCCAGTGTCACAATTCCTTTAATACTGAGTTTTCG
>ERZ808046.1412-NODE-1412-length-10697-cov-3.433616_pt1 | contig 10697 bp, 7 predicted proteins | sample MGYA00380196_ERZ808046 | MGnify/ENA primary metagenome ERZ808046 (study PRJEB31490, sample SAMN06133421) | mouse gut metagenome | isolation source: Z6_2 | host: mice | place: China: Chengdu | collected 2015-05 ...
CGCCAGGAACAGATTGCACAGCAGGGCCCCGGGCTGATATTCCATCCGCCCGGTGTCCTTATTATAAAGAGAAAAGCCCGTCAAGTCGGAGGGCATCACGTCCGGGGTAAACTGCACCCGGCTGTACTGAAGGCCCAACGCCTTAGAAAAGGCGATGGCCAGGGTGGTCTTGCCCACGCCGGGGATGTCCTCCAGCAGAATGTGCCCCCGGGCCAGTATGGCCAGCAGCACCTTGACCACCGTCTCATCCTTGCCCACCACGGCCTTCTTCACTTCGCCTACCACCTGGGCGGCCAACTGATTCTCCCGCATGATCTGTCACTCCTCGCCGTTTGCCAGATAGTGTGCCAGCCGCCCGATGGTTTTGGCCGTGCACGTGGCCGTAACCTCAATAACCTCGCCATAGTTCACCAGCTCCACCTTGGCCTCCCGGTAGAGCTGATCCAGCACTCCTCCCCTGTCATAGGGCAGACGCAGCTCCACCCGGCGCACCCCGGCGTCCAGCCGCTGCTCCATGGCCGCGCGCAGCTTGTCCAGCCCCGCCCCGGTTTTGGCGGAGATGGACACCATGTCCTCCCCGTGGGGCACAATATCCCCCACAAACCTGTCACATTTGTTAAAGACCTCCAGGCGGGGGGTCTCCCCCGCCCCCAGCTCCTGGATGAGCCTGTCCACCACCGCCGCCTGCTCCCGCCAGTTGGGATCGGAAGCGTCGATCACGTGGATGAGCAGATCGGCAAAGGTGAGCTCCTCCAGCGTGGCCTTGAAGGCGTCCACCAGCTGATGGGGCAGCTTGGAGATAAAGCCCACCGTGTCCGACACCAGCACGGTGCAGGTGTCGGACAGCTCCAGGGTGCGGGTGGTGGTGTCCAGGGTGTCGAACAGCCGGTTGTTGGCGGGGATGTCCGACCCCGTGAGGGCGTTTAAGAGGGTGGACTTGCCCGCGTTGGTATAGCCCACAATGGCCGCCACCGGCACCTCGTTCTTCTCCCGCCGCTCCCGCTGGGTGGCGCGCACCCGGCGCACCTCCTTCAGCTCGTCCTCCAGCTTGGCGATCTTCCGATGAATGTGCCGCCGGTCGGACTCCAGCTGGGTCTCGCCAGGGCCGCGGGTGCCGATGGCGCCCTCCTGCCGCTCCAGGTGCTTCCACATTCCCGTCAGCCGGGGCAAGAGGTACTTGTACTGGGCCAGGGCCACCTGCAAGCGCCCCTCGCTGGTGCGGGCCCGCTTGGCAAAAATATCTAAAATGAGGGCGGCGCGGTCCATCACCGTCACCCCCAGCTCCTCGGTGAGCACCCGCTGCTGAGAGGGGGAGAGGGGGTTATCAAAGATGACGATGTCCGCCCCCAGGCTCTGGACCAGCTCGCGAATTTCCGCCGCCTTGCCCTCCCCCACAAAGGTGCGCGGGTCGGGAGCGGACCGATTCTGGAGCACTGTGGCCAGGCAGACTCCTCCCGCCGTATCCAGCAGGGCGGCCAGCTCCTCCAGAGATTCGTCCGAGGCGTTCTCCTCCCCGCTCAGGCAGGGAGCGGACAGGCCCGCCAGCACAGCGCGATTGATTTGCTTTACTTCGGTTTTTTCAAACATATTCGGCTTAATTCCCTCGCTTATCTAAAAATTTCAGCGGTAAAAAACAGAAAGACCCGCCGCAGTATCTGCAACGGGTCTTCGAAAAACAGTCTGGTTTTAGCCCAAGCCGAACTTCTTGTTGAAGCGGCTGACGCGTCCGCCGGTATCCACCATCTTCTGCTTACCGGTGTAGAAGGGGTGACACTTGGAGCAGACTTCCACCTTGATGTCCTTCTTGGTCGAGCCAGTCTCGATCACGTTGCCGCACGCGCACGTAATGGTGGTGTGGTTGTAGTTGGGATGGATGCCTTCCTTCACGGGGATTCACCTCTTTCTGTCGATCAAAAGTCCAGAAGCCATAACAGCTCCTTGTAAACGCAAACCGTATCTTATCATGTTCGCGGAAAAAATGCAAGAGCTTTTTTTATTTTCCCAAATCTTTTTCCCCTCGTCACAGCTCCACCGCCCGACCCACGTTGAAAAACCACAGGCACCGGCGGCCTACCGTCACCCCCGCCGCCTGGGCCAAGGCCCGGGTGTAGGCGTCCAGCTGAGGGCGGTAGTCCTCCGCCCGGCGCGCCAAAGCGTCCTCCCCCACCCGGTCTGTTTTGAAGTCCACCACCGTGGCCGTGCCGTCCTCCTCCATGAACCAGCAATCCACCACGCCCTGGAGCAGCACCTCCTCCCCCGGTTCGGCCTGGGGGTAATAGTCCATGGCCGGCGCCAGCAGGGAAAATTTGAACTCCCGCTCCACCCGGGCCGATTGGCGCACCCGCCGGCCCAGCTCCGAGCGGAAAAAGGCCAGGATATCCGCCGGATTGACGGCGTTTCCCTGTTGAGGCGTGATATACTGCCCCTCCACCAACCGGGTGACCTCCTCCGCAATTTCGCCGAAATCGTTTGTGCGCCGGTAGTCCAGATACTGCATTACCATGTGCAGAGCGGTGCCCCGCTGCGCCGGTGTGAGGGGCCGCTCCCCCTCAAACACGGGGCGGCGCAGGCTGGTTTGAGGGGCGGCAGGACGCAGCTCCACGGCGTTTTCCGCCGCCTCGGCGTCCTTCTCCCGACCCTTGAGCTGGGTGGCGGTGAGCTTGGAGGGGATGGCGGCGGACGCCCCGTGGGAATAGCGCCAGCCAAGCCGCTCTGCCAAGCCGTCGGGAAGCTCCGGCAGCGGGCGGGCCGGGACCCACCCCCCGCCCGCTGCCTGAGGTCCCTCAAACTCCGCCCCGGACAGCAGCCGAATATCCCACGCTGGCCCCTCCGCCGCCGGGGCTGAGGGCCGGGGCTGATCCAGGCCCTCCCACAGCGCGGCGCTGTCCCTTCGGCACAGCGCCGGGGTGAGCACCCACTCCGCCATGGACTTGACTTCCGCCATCTGCCGGGGGGGCGGCGGGCACTGGGCCTGTTCCGCCAGGGCGGCCAAGCGCCCTCCCTGCCCATTCACGGCAGTGAGCAAAATCAGCTTGTGCTCCGCCCGGGTCATGGCCACGTACAAAAGCCGCATCTCCTCCGCCCGCAACTGCTGGCGCAGGCGCAGCGCCGCCGCGTCCCGGGCGATGGTGGTGTAGCGCACCCCCCGCTCCCGGTCCACTCGCTTGGGGCCCAGGCCCAGCTCTGGGTGGAATAAAATCGGGACCTTGCTGTCCGCCTCGTTAAATTGCCGGTCCAATCCGCATACCAGCACCACCGGGAACTCCAGCCCCTTGGACTTGTGGATGGACAGGATGCGCACGCCCCCTGTCCCCTCTCCCTCCACGGGAACGGGCACGCCATTTTCCGCCATGCGGCTGAGGTGGAGCAGAAAGGCCATCAATCCCCGGTGGCCGCCGCTCTCAAACCGGGCGGCCTCGTCGTACAGCGCCATCAGGTTGGCCCGGCGGCGCGCGCCCTCCGGCATGGCGGAAAACACGGCGCTCACGTCCAGCCTGCCATAGATGCGCCACAGCAGGCGGTGGCTGCCCTCCTCCGCGGCCAGTGCCCGCAGTTCGGCCAGCAGCGCCAAAAAGTCTGCGCAGTCCTCCTCGCCCCGCTGCGCGCCAGCCCGCAGGCAGTCATACACCGTCCCCTCCGAGCCGGCCCGCAGGGCGACCAGCCGGTCGGGAGTGAAGTGGAACAGGGGCGAACGCAGCGCCGAGAGCAGGGCCACGTCCTGGCGGGGATTGTCGATCACCTGCAGCAAGGCGATGACCACCGCAATCTCTGTGGTTCCGAAAAACTCCTGGCCGCCCTCCGCGCTCCAGGAGATGCCCAGCTCGTCTAAGGCCGCGGCATAGTGGCGCAGCACGGGATTGGGGGAGCGCAGTAGGATGACGATGTCCTCCAGCCGTATGGGCCGCTCTCCCACAGGCAGGCCGCTGTCCAAAAGCTCCCAGATGCGCCTGGCCGCCGCCCGTGCGCACACCAGGTCCTTGTCCGCCCGCTCCCCGTCCTCACCATCGCCCAGGGCGGACAGGTCCACGCAATCCAGCTCCACGCAGTACCGTCCGTCCGGGTGCAGGTCGCTCCGACCGGGGCGCAGCGCCTCGGCATCGGTGTAGTCCAGCTCACCGGCGGCCTGAGTCATCACATTCCGGAAGATGAAATTGACCCCTTCCAGCACTTCCGGACGGGAACGGAAATTGTCCGACAGCAGAATCTTCCGCCCCCGGCCAGGGACAGCGGCCTCCGCCGGGTCAAAGCTGCGGTATTTCTCCAGGAAAATGGCCGGCTCCGCCAGGCGAAACCGGTAGATGGACTGCTTCACGTCCCCCACCATAAAAAGGTTGTCCCCCGACGACAGCGCCCGGAAAATTGCGTTCTGCACCGCGTTGGTATCCTGGTACTCGTCCACCATAATCTCCCGGAACCGCGCCCCCGCATCTTTGGCCAGCGCGGTGGGGGCGCCGTCCGGCTGGGTCAGCAGCCGCGCGGTCAAATGCTCTGCGTCGGCAAAGTCGATGAGGCGCCGCCGCCGCTTCAGGCGGGTAAATGCCGCGTCAAATTCCGCTGTCACCTCCAACAATGCCGTCATGGCCGGGCCCACCGCCCGGAGATCCTCCATGGCCTGCTCCGCCCCGATATCAAACCGCTCTCCCAGCTTTTTCATCTGTTCCCTGCACTGGTCCCGCCGGGCCGCCATGCGGGCCTTCAGCAGCTCGTTATACTCTCCCCGCTTCATGCCGGGGCGGGGAAAGGGGACGGGAAAGCAGTCCGCCGCCTCGTCCCATCCCCGCTCCAGAGCCTGGGAGAGACGCTCCAGTCCCTCAATCGTAGCGTCCAGGCTGGGCCCGTAGTTTTTTTCCAGCAGCTCGTCCCAGGCCACGTCTCGGCGCACCGCCGTCATAGCTGCCGCCCAGCTTTGGACCAGCTGTGCGCCGTCCGCCAGCAGCACCCGGCCCCAAGGGGTATCCTCCGGGACCGCGCCGGGGGCCAGCGCATAATCCTCCTGGCGCCCGGTCAGCCAGCCCATAGGGTCGGCCTGAGCCTGCACCCGGCGGTGCACGTCCAGCACCACCTTCTCCAGCATTTGGTCGTCCCGTTCCCCCGCCATTGCGTCCACCAAGGCGGCAAAAGGGGCGTCCGTCTCAATTCCGGCGTACCGCGCCTCCAGCACCTCCTCCAAGGCCCGCTGGCGCAGCTCCTCCCCTTCCGCCTTGTCGCACACGCGAAAATCCGGGTCCAGCTCCACCAAGTGTCCCCACTGGCGCAGAAAATCCAGGCAAAAAGCATCGATGGTGCAAATAGGCGCCTTGTATACCAGCGTGGCGCACCGCCGCAGCGCCCTGTCTCCCGGCCGCTGGGCCAGCCGGGCGTGGATGGCGGCGGCAATGCGTTCGCGCAGCTCGGCGGCGGCGGCGTTGGTAAAGGTGATGACCAAAAACCGGTCGATGTCCTCCCCCTGCTCCACATAGCCCATCAGCCGTTCCACCAGCACCCTGGTCTTGCCCGACCCGGCGGCGGCGGACACCAGCAGGTCTCCTCCCCGGTTCTCCACTGCGGCGCGCTGCCCCTGCGTCAGCTCAATGCCCATCGCCGTCTTCCTCCTTCCGCTTCTCCATCCACTCCCAAAATTCCGCCGCCCTGATTCCGCGGCGCAGCCGCCGCATATCCCCGCAGCCCTCCTCGAAGTGGCACGCCGCCCGGTAGTCACACCAGCGGCAGGGATTCTTGTCCGCATTGTGCCAGTAGGGGTCCGCGTCAATGTTCCCCTTGGCCAGCTCCCCAGCGCAGCGGCGCAGGGTATCGGCAATGAACTCGTCCAAAGCCTGCATTTGCTCCGCGCTCACCAGGCTGTCGCTCCCTCCCCGGCCCTTGCTCACGGGCAGAAAGCGGTATCCTTCCTGGGTTCGCTCCATGGCGGAGAGCACCGCCGGCTCGCCCAGCACCAGCCCCTGGCGGCGCAGCAGCTTGTCCCGGACGGCCTGAATTTCTCCGTCCGTCATGCCCCGCTCGCCGTCCACTAAGGGGGTGCGTGCGGGGACGTACAGCACCCCCGCCGGGACGATCTCTCCAGGGCCGAACACCCGCTCCCCCTCCCGCGCCAGGGCAAACAGGTACAGCAGCATTTGCAGCCCCCGTCCGTCCTCCACATCGGCAAAGTCGAAGCTCTTTTTTCCGGTTTTATAGTCCACCACCCGCAGGTAGCGCCTGCCTTCGTGCTCCCACTGGTCCACCCGGTCCACAAAGCCGCTCAGGCGCAGGCGAACCCCCTGCTCCGCCTCCACGGCGGGCAGCTCCTTCCCCCGGCCAAAGCCCAGCTCAAAGGCGGCGGGGGTAAAGTCGGACACCGCCAGCTCCGCCGCCACGCTCTGAGCCACTGCCAGGGCCGCCTGCTTCATCCGGCTGAAAAGGTGGCGCACCCGGGCGCTCTCCCCCTCCAGCCCTGCCAGCGTCTCCCGCTCGTACCGGTCGGCGGCGGCCTGGGCCAGCCGGCCCACCGCCTCCCCGTCATCCAAGGAAATCCCTGACCCACCGGCTTGCCGCAGAGTATCCTCCAGCACAGCATGGACAAAGGTGCCGTAATCCGAGGGACGCAGCGCCGCCCGCTGCCTGGGCTTGGCGTCCAGGCCGAAACGGAGGAAATAGCTGAAGTGGCAGGAGTTCACCAAATCCAGCTTGGTGGCGGACATGGGCACCACCGGCCCGAACAGCGCCTTCACCGCCGGGGCGGACAGCCGCCCCCGCCGCCAGCGGGCGGCGTTTTGGATGCGCTCCGCCCGGCCGGCCAGACCGGGCAGCTCCTTCAGCGCGGCGGCCAGCCGGGGGTCCGCCCCCGCCAGCTCCAGCGCGGGGCCGGGGGCGGACAGGCGGACCATGGGGTCCCCGCCGTCCTGCGCCGCCTCATCCGGGAACAACGCCTCCAGCCGCTTCCATACGAAGCAGGGAGTCTTCTGATTGTCCCCCGTCCCTTTGGCAAAGCTGACATACAGCCGCTCCGACGGGCGGCAGCACGTCTCATAGGCGATGGTCATCTCCCGGCGCAGCTTATCCTCCTGCCTGGGGGCCAGCTCCACCTCCATGGCGGATAAGGCATCCCGGTCCTGGTCGGAAAACAGGCCCGGAGACGGTGCGCAATCGGGGATGGCGCCTCCATCCGCCCCCAGCAGAAATAGAACCTTCACCTCTTTGTGGGCCATGCGGGGAGCGTCCCCCACCGTCACCGCGTCCAGGGACACAGGGATGGCCCCCACGTCGTACTGCCCCAGCACCAGGGTAAACAGCCGGGAGAACTCGTCCAGCTCCAGCTCGACGTTCTCCAGCAGCAGGGCGCACTGCTCCAGCCCCCCCGCTAAAATGTCCCACAGCTGGCGGTACTGGGCCGCGGCGGTGCGCTCCCCCCGCCGGTCCAGGCTGTCCGCCCGCTCCGCCAGCCGCGCGGGCAGCCCGATGTCCTCCAGCAGTTCATAAAGGGCCAGCGCCCGGCCCTTCCCCGTCTTGTCCGCTCCCCTGCGCAGCTTCTCCAAGGGCGCGATGACCCGGCGGCGCAGTTGGTCCAGCCAAGCCACATAGGCCCGGTCCCCGTCGGTGAACTCCCGGCCGTAGCCTTCCGGGTGCATATCCCAGGGCTTTTTGCGCTTCCAGGCCGAACCCTTCAAGTCCCAGGTCAGGGCATAGTTTTCCAGCTCGTCCCGCTCCTCCTCGGAAATTCCGGTCAGGCCGGTTTTCAAATAGCGGAACAGCTCCTCATAGGGGTAATCCTCCGCCGCTGCCGCCAGGGCAGAGGTGGCCAGGGCCAGCACCGGCTTCTCCAGCACGTCCTCCATGGCCGAGCGGAACACCGGCACCCCGTACTGGGCAAATACGCTGTCCAGCAATTCGCCGTACTCGTCCATCCGCCGGGCGCACACGGCGATGTCCCGGCATCGGAAGTCCTCCTCCCGCAGCAGGCGCAGAATCTCCCCAGCGCACCATTCCGCCTCCTGCCGGGGGGTGGACGCGGCCACGCGGGTGACGGCGCACTCCCCCGTCCACGGCTCTTCCGGCCCGGAGCCGAACAGGTTCCGTTCCAAAAAGGCCAGACAGGGGTGCCGAGGCGCGGGGCGGTCCAGCGCCTCCTCCGTCACCCCCGCCCCGGCGCCTTTGGCCAGCCGCGCCAGCCGCCGGGCGGCCCGCAGCGCGGGGCGGAATATGCCGTCCTCATCCTCCCCGGGGTCGCACACAAAGGCGGCGGTAAGCTCCCCCTGGGCCATCAGCGCGGACAGCACCCGCTCCTCCTGGGGGGTAAAGTCGGTGAAGCCGTAGACAAAAAAGGCCATCCCCTCCGCCCAGCGGGTGCGCTCCAGCTGCGCCGCCAGCCGGTCCAGGCGGCTTCTGGGGTCGGCGCGCCCCGCCCCCTCCAGCTGCTGATAGGCGGCGTAAATCAGCCCCAGGTCCCTCAGCTTCTCCCCCTGCCTGCCGCCCAGCTCCTCCCCGGCGGCGATGAGCTTGTCCGGCTCCACCCGGTAAGCGCGGCACTCGTCCACCGTGGCCAATAGCCCCGTAAGAAAGGCCGGATTGCGGGAGGGCGCCCGGTAGGCCGTCAAGCCGTCCGCGGCCTGGCGCAGCGCGGCGTACATCAGCAGCATCCGTCCCCCCGCGTCCAGCATGGGGGCGGCCCCGCCCCCCGCCGCGTCGGCCAGCCGCCCGGCCAAACGGGTGAAGGAGAGCACCTCGCACTCCATGGACGCGCCGCCCAGCGCGGCGCACATGGCCCGTTCGCTCTCATGGGAGTACTGCTCGGGCACCAGCAGCAGCCTCCGCCGGGCCTTGGAGCGGCCCATGCGCTCCAGCAGCTCCCCCCGGATGTCCTGCCCGGCCCGGGCGCAGAGAAGCCTCAGCATATCCAGGCCCCCTTTCGCGGTTTTTCTACAGTATAGCAGAACTCGGCCTGGAAAAAAAGCTGTTGACAAACTTTCCACCATCTGATATGATACGAAGGCAAAAGAAAGCAGGAATGGCGCCGCCGTCCTCACCTCCCGCCTCCGGCGAAGGGGTTAACATGGTAAGAACCGCACCGTCCGGGTGCGGGGCTTGTTATGGACGTGGGCGTTATTGCGCTCACGTTTTGACGTATTTTAGGAGGTGCGTGACCATAGCTAATACGGCTCATCAGATCAACGAGGAAATCCGCGACCGCGAGGTGCGGCTCATCGGTGCCGACGGCGGCCAGCTGGGCGTCATGTCCGCTCACGAGGCTCAGGCCCGCGCCGACGAGGCCGGTCTGGACCTGGTGAAGATCTCTCCCACCGCCACCCCTCCCGTGTGCAAGCTCATGGACTACGGCAAGTTCAAGTTCGAGCAGGCCAAGCGGGAGAAGGAGGCCAAAAAGAACCAGCACGTGGTGGAAGTCAAAGAGGTTCGGATGTCCCCCGGCATTGATATCGGGGACTTCAACACCAAGCTGCGCAACGCTCAAAAGTTTTTGAGCGAAGGCAACCGGGTAAAAGTCACAGTGCGCTTCCGGGGCCGTGAGATGGCTCACACCGACATTGGCCGCAAGCTGCTGCTGGACTTTGCCGCCCAGTGCGCCGAGCTGGCCGTGATGGACAAGGAGCCCAAGCTGGAGGGCCGGCACATGAGCATCTTCCTGTCCGCCAAGAGCGCCAAACCGAACAAGTAAGAAGCGCTGAGCGGACAGTCGCGAGGGAGCTTGGAGCGGAGCGAGGATGAAAAACCGGGAACTGCGCAGCAGGTCCGTATTTCATCCGGGTCGAAGCAAAAGCGCCCAGCCGTCTGCGAAGCGTGACATCAACAACACGAAAAGGAGACAACCGCCATGCCTAAGATCAAAACCCACAGCGGCGCCAAGAAGCGCTTCAAGCTGACCAAGAACGGCCAGGTCAAACGCGCCCATGCCAATAAGAGCCACCTGCTCAACGGCCACGGCAAGACCCGCAAGCTCAAGAGAAGCCTCCGCAAAGGCGGCTACGCTGATGTGACCAACGCGGCCACCATCAAGCGCATGATCCCCTATAAATAATTCAGGGATATTACTATAATTTTACTCAACATAGGAGGCTGAACGACAATGGCAAGAGTGAAAGGCGCGATGATGACGCGCAAGAGACGGAATAAGATCCTCAAGCTGGCCAAGGGCTACTGGGGCGCCAAGAGCAAGCACTACAAGATGGCCAACGAGCAGGTGATGAAGTCCCTGCAGTACGCCTACGTGGGCCGCCGGCTGAAGAAGCGCGACTTCCGCCAGCTTTGGATCGCCCGCATCAGCGCCGGGTGCAAGATGAACGGCATGAACTACTCCACCTTTATGCACGGCCTGAAGCTGGCCGGCGTGGAGATCAACCGCAAGATGCTGGCCGAGCTGGCCGTCAGCGACGCCGCCGCCTTCACCCAGCTGGCCGAGACTGCCAAGAAGGCCTAAGGCGCTGTCTAGGAAGAATCATGGGGACGCCGGAGAGGCGTTTCGATGAAAAAAGGACTTCGGAGGAAACTCCGAAGTCCTTTTTTGCTCCGTCCTGCGGGGTGGGGCGGGGCTTACACATACCCGAACAGGCCGGGCAGGAACAGGGAAATCTGAGGCACGTAAGTGGTCAGCAGCAGCGGCGTACACAGCAGCATGCCGGACACGTCGTCCATCAGCATGCCGATGATGACCATGAAGATGTTGCACATCAGCAAAATGACGTATTTGTTCTCCGAGACGCTGAGGAGGG
>ERZ808046.1414-NODE-1414-length-10662-cov-6.216816_pt1 | contig 10662 bp, 12 predicted proteins | sample MGYA00380196_ERZ808046 | MGnify/ENA primary metagenome ERZ808046 (study PRJEB31490, sample SAMN06133421) | mouse gut metagenome | isolation source: Z6_2 | host: mice | place: China: Chengdu | collected 2015-05 ...
TTCTCCATTTAGTAATATTAAGTCTTTTCCACCATCATGTGATTTTCCTACCAATTTTATCTCACAATCCATAAAATCCTTAAATACACTTGCAACTAACTCCTCCATTTTTTTATCATTAATTCCATATATTTTTTCAGTATTTTGGGCTATATATCTATTTAAAACTTCAATCGGAACATTCTTAGAAGCAATATCGTAAGACCTCAAAATTGCTTGCGTTAATTCTGTTGATGTTGCCCTTAACCCTTCATCTATATCATCACTCGAAAAAGTATATGAATGTTCCCACCATCCACATCTTGTACATTGCACAACAGTTTCATACTCTACCGCCGAACACCAAGTAATTTTATTGTTTTGTTTATAATAAATCCTATTCTCTATTTTTTCTTTACAAAATGGACAAATCCCCTTTATCTCTTTTAATTTGTCTAACGTATTATTTACATATTCAAAATTAACAATTCCATCTTCACCCTTATATTTATTATATTGACTATAATCTAAAATCATTTTCCTTCCTCCAAAAGTAACTTCCCCCAAATGCCTCTATGCCCCAAACATGCTCAGAACATATGCCTCTACCAAAACAAGCACGAAACAAAGGCATCTATTACTACCCAGACCAATGCAATCAATACAAAAACTGCCAATTACCTATCATTTAGCTAACAGAACTTCACATTGCGAAAAATAGCTTGATATTTGAAATAATATTGCATTGTCCCATTATAACTTACTTTGACAATTTTCCAATTGATGAAAAACACCAACAACATTTACAGTATCTTCCCTTACATCAAAAATGACAATGTAGTCCATCTGTGGAACAACTGCTTCGTGGTAGCCCTTATTCGCCAAATGAGCATCCCTATAATTCATACCTATTTTTCTTCGACAATATGCCAGTTTATAATCATGCTACTCCTTAAATCTCTATCCGTCTGCACATTTTTTTCTTTCTCTGATAATATCTCATCTTTACTTCCATAAAAAATTAATGACATCAACAAAATAAAGGGTTCCTGACTAATATCACACTCCATTGCTACTCTTTTACAAGCAACCAAAAAATTCTCTTTTGCCTCCTTCATATTTCTTGCTATTGGAAATTTATCTAAGCATTCCTCAATCTGCTTCATCTCTTCAATTAAACTATCATATTGATATTTGTTTATATGTCCTACATCCAAACATAAATCCAAAAACTCTACCATTTCTTTATTCATTCTAGCTTTTGTATATGCCATTGCTAATTTCTCAATAACAATATGTTCAGGATTTGTTTCAAAATAACGTCTTAATACCTTTACTCGATATAGAGGTGGCAATGTACTAAATATATATGGCACCCAAGAACCTTCTTTATTCATTTTTGCATACCCATATTTCTTAAAATAAAAAACAAGAACTTCTAACGAAAAATTAAAAATTGCCGTTTGTGCAACTTCAAAATCCTTCTCACAATAACTGGCTTCTTCTCCTTCATGAGCACCTTTATTACCAATATTTTTTGCAGCTATTAAAGCTTCTACAATATCGGAATCCAAATAATTCTTCGCCACTTGGAGTTTATTATGTAATACCATTCCTTTCTTATTCCATTTTTCCTTATCCTTATCATCAATAAATTCATATATGTAGTTATCACATATTTTCTCCAAACATAATCTTATATCTACTGAACGATAATATTCGTCATTATTCTTATTTCCAATTTTTTCAAAATATTTAGCAGCCATAGGAACTAATAATGGCACTTGAAAAATACTTTCTTCTGTTATTAACAATTCTTCATTCATACTGTACCTCACTTTCATTCAATCAGCACATAAATCTATTCTACAATATGTATTCACTCATCATTCGCCCAAGATTGTAGATATTATACCATATTACGTAGCAAAAAACATAAAAGCTTTCTAAGACTTTCAATTAAAAAGAGCCAAGCATCATGCTCAGCCCTTTATCCGTAATCTACTGTCACACGTCGAATTATAGTTCCCACCTACGGCAGTATTACCGCAGATTGAATTCGGCATCTCCTTCATATTGTCTATCTTAACGTGCTGTGTTTTACGGCACGTTTTTATCTGTCCTCTTGACCATTCCTTTTCTTTCTCATATAGTCTTTTTGTAACCAATTAAAAAGAGAAAGAACAGCCCCTACCACAGTTCGTTCTTTCTCTCAACCAACTCAAGAGCCGCACTACAGGTCCGGTGCAGGGTCGTACCCTGATTAGTGGTTGCCTGTATCATAAGCAGTCTCTTGGTGTACCAAGTACAATGTTATGATAAGAAAAAACTTACTGTTATGCAAGATAATTCGTATAAAAACTTCATCAAAATCTCTGTTCGATTCCTACATGGCTCTGTTTCGGCCTGAACTGGAAACCTGTCCCATCTGCGGAAGCACCGGAAACTGCCATATCCACGACTACTACGGCAGATCCATCATTGACTTCAGATCCGGCAGGCAAGAGAAATCAGATCTCTGTATCCTTCGGGTCTTCTGTGAGAGCTGTAACCATGCGCACGCCATCCTTCCGGATATCATCATCCCTTACTCCAGCTACAGCCTGTTCTTTGTCCTGCGCATCCTCGGAGAATACTTTGCCGGATTTTACACCACTGAACAACTCTGCGAAAGATATGGTATCTCTCGGAACCAGCTTTTCAAATGGATCGCCCTTTTCAAATCCCACAAGCAGGAATGGCTCGGTCTTCTATCTGATGCGGAGACTTCCGGCCTTTCATTCCTGAAGAACCTTGCAGCTGCTGACAGCTACTCGTCTTTCTCCATGGAGTTTATTCGGCGCTCGTCGCGCTCCTTCCTCCAGTCGCACAGGAATCCTATACTGGTATCTCCAAAAAACGCACGGTATCATCAGATTGTTTTTGTCCCGGATATCTCCATCTTCTGACCACACGACCATGGGATGGTGGATGGTGTTTTCTCCGCTTATGATAAAGAAAACATAAGAAGGAGGACTTTTTCCATGAACAAAGATACTGAAACAACCAGACAGGATGCCGAAGTGGCCCAATTCCGCTTCGCACTCATCGCCCCTGTCATCCAGGGGCTTTTTCCTGATGCATCGGCAACCGCCTACTACAAGCGGGTCACCGCATCTCCACTGACCCTTCCGGATGGTTCCACGGTCACCTACAGCTACAAAACGCTGGAAAAGTGGAAATCTCTCTACAACACCGGCGGGCTGGATGCCCTGATGCCGAATGTCCGGTCCGACAAAGGCATTCCACGTGCCTTAAACGAGGATGCCATCGCTGAGATCTACCGCATTAAGGAAGAACACCCGCGCATGAATGCAACACAGATCCATGATCATTTGATCCGCGAAGCCTTTATCCCGGCTTCTGTCAGCGTGGATTCCGTCCAGCGCTTTATCCGGCACAATGACCTCAAAGCTGCCAGAAATCCGAATCTCCGCGATCGTAAAGCATACGAGGAAGATGAATTCGGAAAAATCTGGCAGGCCGATACCTGTTATCTTCCACACATCACAGAGAACGGGCAGACAAGACGCGTCTACTGCATCATGATCATTGACGACCATTCCAGGCTTTTGGTCGGTGGCGAACTGTTCTACAACGATAATGCCTGCAACTTCCAGAAGGTTTTGAAAGATGCCATCGCTGCCTATGGGATTCCAGATAAGCTGTATGTCGATAATGGCTGCAGTTACTCCAATGAGCAGCTTTCCATGATCTGCATATCCCTCGGCATCCTGCTCCTGCATACAAAAATCCGTGACGGGGCCAGCAAAGGCAAAGTTGAGCGGCATTTTCGCACGCTCAAGGAACGCTGGCTTTATACACTGGATATAGGTGCAATCACTTCCCTGTCACAGTTCAACGAAATGCTCAAAGATTACATGCGTGACTACAACACCACCTTCCACCGGGGCATTGACGGAATCCCTCTGGAACGCTATCAAGCTTCCAAAGACCATCCTCGCAGGCCCCAGTCCAGGCAGTGGCTGGATGACTGTTTTTACAACCGCATCACACGCAAGGTTCGTAAGGATTCCACCATCACCATTAACAGGGTCTGCTATGATGTTCCCATGCAGTTCATCTCCGCAAAAGTGGATATCCGTTATCTTCCGGACGACATGACCTCTGCCTACATCCTGTTTGAGGGTGAAAAGTTTCCTATCCGTCAGACCAACCGCAATGACAACTGCCACACGAAGCGGAACAATCTTCCGGCGATCGATTACTCAAAGGCAGGAGGTGAATCCTGATGTATAACTCCTACTACGGGCTTACCTTCAATCCCTTTGATAAACAGCAGCTGAAGGAAAAGGACCACTTTATTTCCAGAGACTTTACGGAAATGACAAACCGCCTGAATTATCTCAAGGATATCCGGGGCATCGGTGTGTTTACCGCAAGACCCGGCATGGGAAAGTCGTATGCCCTGCGCTGTTTCGCAGCAAGTTTAAATCCCAGTCTGTACCACATGGAATACCTGTGCCTTTCCACCATCAGTGTTGCAGACTTTTACAAACAGCTCTGCGCCATTCTCGGTGTCTCCGACAAAGGTGGCAAGACCGGTATGTTCCAGGCGATTCAGGAGCAGATCACCTATCTTTACAAAGAGAAACGCCAGCCGCTCCTCCTTGCCATTGATGAAGCCCAGTACCTGAATACCGGAATCCTCAACGATATCAAGATGCTCATGAACTACGGCTATGATTCCGTAAACTATTTTACCCTGATCCTGTGCGGGGAATCCCATCTCAATGACACGCTCCGCAAGCCGGTGCATGAAGCACTCCGTCAGCGGGTCACTGTCCATTATAACTACGCCGGACTTTCCGATGATGAGGTTTCACAATACATCCTGCACAAGATCCAACTGGCAGGTGCCTCCTCTACGATCATTGATTCGGCGGCGCTTGCAGCCGTGCACAGCTTTACACAGGGCAATCCGCGTCTCATTGACAACCTGATGACGGATGCCCTGACCATCGGCTCCCAGCAGGATAAAAAAATCATTGATGCCGAGATCATACGCGCTGCAGTTGATAATCAGGGACTTTACTGATGAAGTTTTCAAAGTACATATATAAGGCTGTGACTCCTGTCATGGCCTTATTTCAAAAGCAGCATAGGCTACCTTTCAAACAAGGCTACAACAATCTACGGTCATCCCGATGAGAGTCTGCGGCAAGTGCCGATACCGCACGATCGGAGAGATGTTATTGCCGAAATCAAAGTGCGGTTTGCCCCTCCCACAATGTGCCGTCTGACACAATATCATCAAGTTCAAACTGTTTTTCACATCTACCACGACTTGATATATATGTGCTTTCAATGAAATGTTCATACAACTCTGGATTCTTTGCCAAAAGATTATTTATTGCTCTATTTATATCTGGATTTCTCTTTCCATAATTTTTAGCTATATCACGACTATTTACCAAATTTTCTCTATCACCTCCAATTACTTATTCTCCAAATAAAAAGAAGATTGCATTAAAACAATCTCCACAAATTAATACCTTATATTTACACCATAAGGCAGCAGTTCTATACTACTTATCTCTCAACGGACACCACTTAGGACTTGTCTTCGGTGGATGATCTACCCCAAGTCTGCCAAATATCCGCATAGTATCATTTTCTTCACAACAATAGTAATCTTTGTAGATAAAATCTGTACATTGACATCTCTCACATTCAGCGCAATGTGGTACTCTATTCATTTATTGTCTCCAATTCACCAATCGCAATATCAACAAGATAATTAACCGCCCATGATAAATTAAAATTAGTACAACCTTCTTTTTTTAAATATTTGACTAGCTTTTTCATAGTCTTCTTATTTACCAGTGCCATTCTATCTGCTGCTTTAAATTTCATATATTTAGTTCTCCTTTTTAAATAAATTTTTCAAATGTTCTTTGATTGTTGCTCTTATTTTTCTTCTTTTCAAACCGCAAATAAGAGAAATTCTAAAATCATTTTTTCTATCATTATTTGATTTTCCTAATTTATCCAATTCATCTTTAATAATTTTCCTATTAGTTTCACGAAAATTCATATCGTTTGATCTCCCTTCTAAATTATTTTTTACATTTTTCGCATATTTGAGGAATTATCTTCTTTATCCATTCATTCCCATACTTATATGTTTCATTTAATTGCTCTCTAATTACGCTACAAAGATTATCCTTACATAAATCTTCCTCAATCTCATCAATAGCAACCTTCAAATGATTATTTACAATTCTGGATAAATCGTCTATATCCATTTCACCATATAAACGTAACAATCTTCTAAGATTATCCTCTGTAATAATCACTACTCGTTCATTTAATTTCACTATGTATTTTTATCCTCCAATATTTCTAACTTCTTACTGAAAATCCCTGACTTTTTAAATGTTCCATTGCCATTTTTAATAAAGTTCCATTATTTACAGTTTCATCCATTGTATCATCCCATACATGAGGTTTATGATTCACGGATAAGCCACCATGTTTGCCTTGATTTGCCCAGTTTGCCACTTGAAAACCTGTTGCATCTACATAATTATTCATACTCTCATAATCAATATATACACTTGCTCTTACACCGCCTCTATATGGTTCTGCATCTACTTTTATTGCCGACCGCAGGAAATCTTCTGTCCTTTGATAAAATTTTGGCTCCCAACCCTGATAATAGTCTAATATGAAATGATTTAATGTCTCATATACTCTTTCTGCTAATTCATCTACCATTCCCAACATTACAGGCTGTAATGCTTTTGAAAGTTCATTCATGTTTCTTATGTGTTTTGCCATGCTTTCTTTTCCTTTCCGGTGCTTCAATCACCATAATATTTTTTGCGTTGTAATCGCTCCTGTCATTCTGGAACGGCTTGAAGGATACATAATAACCATCGTCAATGTATTCTCCATTTAATTTTGTGTGATGGACAAAGTACATGTTGCCATCCTCTCCCCGGATAAATCCAAACTTCCTGTCATGCAGGTATCTTGTGACTTTACCGTACAATGTTTTCAGTCCTCCTTCATGGTTATGATTTGTTGCCGCCTATGAAATTGCTGTTTTAAGTTATGTGGGATCGTGATGTGAGTTGCATTTAGAATGCCCTCTGTAAAGCCGTGTGAGGCTCATACAGGCGGTTTATGAATGATTGTGTGATTCTTTGGATTAGCTATTCAGGCACCAAAATAAGCCCATTATCAATCATATAAAACAACTGATAATGGACTTATGCATGTGTCCAAATATTCAATTGCGATGTACAGAATTTCTCCTTCCTTACACAAATTGTTGTTTTGTACTCTGATTTGATTACCAGGTAATCAAAGGTAATCAACCTCAAATCGAAAAATGCCGTATTTACGGGAAAAACTAGCACTGTGTCGAGGGTTCAAATCCCCCTCTCGCTATTATTTATTAAACCAGTAGATACAGGAAAATTTATTTCTTGTATCTATTGGTTTTTTTGTATAAAACTTATTATACTGTCAGTCCATTGGCTGATAATTTTCAGTCGAAAATTGGTTCCCGCGGACTATATGTCCAAGACTTGAAAAACATAAAAACTCATGTTAAAATATTTTCGGTAAAATTTCTAAAGAATTATTCTATTTTACAGGGGGGTCTTATGAAATTTCTTGTAAATCAAAAGCTCGCTACACGTATCAGTATTATCACTACAGTAATTACATTCACAGGCATGTTGCTGCTCTGGTTGATTGTGTCCGGCCGTATTGCTTCTATGGTAAAAAATAATATCACAAACCAGATGATTGACGCCGTGGAATCCAGAGCTGCCATTATCAACGACTATGTTGCTTCCGCGGAAGAATACATGGCAGCTTTTGCTCTTGGCAGCGAAGTCCGTGAGCTCCTTACAGATCCTGAAGATCCTGCCCTGCTGCAAAAGGCACAGCAGTATACGGAAGATTTTGCGGCAGTCAAAGGCATTTTTGAAGGATTATATATCAGCACTCCCGATACCTATGTGCTGACCCATACTTCACAGGAAGCAATCGGAATCACCACGCGGAGCGGAGAATCCTTAGAGGAATTCCGCAATACAATACTTGCCCAGCCCAAGTTAACCAATCTGGGAATCATGAAATCTCCGGGAACCGGAAGCATGATTCTTTCCATGTACTATCCGCTTTTTGACAACCAGAAGTGCATTGGCTATGTAGGCGCCGGTGTTTATGCCAGCCGGTTAATGGATTCCTTGCTAAATTTAAATATTGAGGGTCTGCCTAAAAGCGAGTATGTATTTTTGAATGTAGATACTGGTATGTACCTGTATCATCAGGATGAATCCATGCTTAATACAGAAACAACCGACATTGGTTATCAGGAAATCCTCCGAAGGATCAAAGCAGACGGGAACACACAGGCAGGTACTCACTCTTACCAGGATGAAAACGGTACAACCCAACTGGTCGTATACAAATATCTGAAAGACCGCAACTGGGTCTTTATGGTCCGCGATGACGCTGCAGAAGTCTATGGTGAAGTGACAGAAGTGCGCATTACCGTCGGCGTCTTATGTGCAGTTGTCGCAGCCTTTATCATACTTGTCACACTTCTCATCCTGTACCGGGAAGGCAAAGAACTGATGGTTATGGAAAGAGCCATCCGCCGTCTTGGGAACTTGGAACTTGCTGCTGACCGGGAGCTGGAACCTTTTTACGGAAGAAAAGATGAAATTGGCATGATTGCCCAGACAATCCATCATCTTTGTGACATTCTTCGTAAAACAATTGAGGATATCGGACGCATCCTTGGCGAAATGGCAGACGGAAATATTGCCGTGGATGTCGTAAAAAATGAATCCTATTATATAGGAGACTTTAAAGTTCTGGCAGAAAGCCTGAAAAGTATCCGCAGTAACCTGACAGATGTTATGAGTCATATTACAGATATTGCCAGCCAGGTAGACAGCGGCGCCAACCATGTATCCGCAGGCGCGCAGGCTTTATCCCGGGGAACCATACAGCAGAAGGATTCCATCAACAGCCTTGTAGCCAATATTACCGACATTACCGCGCAAATCCAAAGCAGTACCCAGCGCTGCCAAAATGCCAGCGATTTGGTTGAAAAAGCCACTGGTTATGCAGCGGAAGCCGATACAAAAATGGAGCAGTTGGTAACAGCCACAAGGAATATCGACCAGTCCTCTGCCCAGATCGTGAGTATTATAAAGACAATTGAAGATATTGCTTTCCAGACAAATATTCTGGCTTTGAACGCCTCCGTTGAGGCAGCCCGTGCAGGCGATGCAGGAAAAGGCTTTGCAGTGGTTGCACACGAGGTTGACAGCCTTGCATCCAGATCTGCGGAAGCAGCGAGAAACACAAATGCATTGATCACCCGTTCGCTTCATGATGTAAAAACAGGCACGGAATCCACTACACTTGCTATTTCTGCCATGCAGGTTATTAACGAATGTATCCAGTCTATCAAAGCGCTGATGGATGAAATTGCACTTGCCAGCAGCCAGCAGGCGGAAATGATCGTCTCTGTGGAAAACAGCATCAAAGAGGTTTCCAAAGTTATCCAGGCAAACTCCGACGCTGCCGAGGAAAGCGCTGCTGTCTCCAATGAATTATCCAGTCAGTCAAGTACGCTGAACCATCTGATTGGACAGTTCCGTATCCGGTAAATCCTATAACAAATGCCTCGGCCCTTTGTGGGGAGGCGCTTGTTATAAAAGAGGCTGCCAGTTAGGGCGGCACTCCTAAAACAGAAAAAGAAATGTTTTCGGAAAACGGTGTAGCTTGCGTGCTATGCCGTTTTTGTTACAATAAGCTGTCTCGCGGAGCGTGGCAGCGTTTGTTACAATAAGCCGATTCGCGAAGCGTGTCGGCGTTTGTTGTGCTGGTCATGCAACAAAGACGCGTCGATGTACCCGTCATTTTAAAAACTGCTGAAGAAAATGAAGATATTTTACAAGACTTTCTGATGTTCTGGCAGTACAATATGTGCGAAAGGAGTGAAAACGAATGATAAAAAAACTTGCCAAATATATGAAAGGCTTATGGGGGCTTGCAATCATAAGTGCCTCGGGTATGATTATTGAAGCAATATGTGAGCTGGCATTGCCTTCCCTCGCCAGCAATATTTATCATATGGTTGACACTGCAGCTGACATAAATATAACAAAGGCTAAGGTATTTCAGTACGGAATATTTATGCTGCTGCTTGCAGTGCTTGGTCTTTGCGGCGGACTTGCAACAATGAAAACCTCTGCAATAGCCAGTCAGAAATTTGCATACAGACTAAGGTCAGATATGTTCAATAAAATCAGCCGGTTTTCATTCAAAAATATTGATGAATTTTCAACCGCTTCTCTTACAACAAGAATGACAAACGATGTAACCATGCTTCAGAACACGGTTATGATGTCACTGAGAATGCTTGTTCGTGCACCTGCACTTCTGATTGTTTCTGCCATATTTGCAGTTTCAATCAACGCACGTCTTTCTGTTATTCTTCTGGTAATGCTGCCGATTATTTTAGTTATCGTTGTTCTTGTACTGAAATTCTGTTTCCCTATGTTTCAGAAAATGCAGGAAAAAATTGATGCAGTTAACCGAGTAGTACAGGAAAATCTTATCGGCATAAGAGTTGTTAAAGCATTT
>ERZ808046.1416-NODE-1416-length-10647-cov-2.975402_pt1 | contig 10647 bp, 8 predicted proteins | sample MGYA00380196_ERZ808046 | MGnify/ENA primary metagenome ERZ808046 (study PRJEB31490, sample SAMN06133421) | mouse gut metagenome | isolation source: Z6_2 | host: mice | place: China: Chengdu | collected 2015-05 ...
GTAAGTAGGGACAAAACCGCCGTTAAAAAGCATGGTAAAAAACAGGAAAAAGGAGATAATGCCTCTCCCCGGAAGGTCTTTCCTTGAAAGAGGGTAGGCAAACAGCATAGTCATGACAATGCTGGCACAGGTGCCGATGATGGTTATCACAAAACTCATCACATATGCCCGAAGGATGGATGATTTGATTCCCCAGATATAGGTGTAGGCAGCGGTGGTAAATCCCCGGGGAATAAAAGAGTAGCCATACTTTGCCAGGTCGGTCTCCGAGCTGAAAGAGCTGGAAATCAATAGGATAAATGGCAGCACACAGGCGGCAATCAGCAGAATCATGATGATATTCATGATACAGCGGAACAGTTTGTTTTGATAAATCATAGTAATCCTCCCTATCTTATATTTTTTGCAGGCAGCTGTCCCGCAAGGCGTGACGGCATTTTATAATAAGTAGTCTCGCAGAGCGTGGCAGCGTTTGTTATTAGAAGAGACTGCTGTCTTTGTCCAGTTTTGAGACAACGGTATTGGCAGCGAAAACGCAGATGAAACCAAGGACGGACTGCAGGAATCCGGCGGCAGTGGAACGGCCGATATCGTTCAGCTCCAGCAGTCCCCGGTAGACGTAGGTGTCAATGGTCTGGGTCGTTGAATAAAGCAGGCCGCTGTTCATGGGCACCTGATAGAACAGGCCGAAGTCGGAATAACAGATACGTCCGACAGCCAGAAGAATCAGGGTGATAATTGTGGTTTTCAGTGCCGGAAGCGTGATGTACCAAATCTGGTCAAAGGTGCCGGCTCCGTCCACAACGGCAGCTTCATAATAAGATTTGTCAATGCCGATCAGGGTCGAGTAATACAGGATGGAACTGTAGCCGAAAGACATCCACAGATATACAATTGTTAATATGAAGGGCCAGTATTTTGCTTCATTATACCAGTTGACCTTGTCCAGACCCAGCATGGGAAGGATGGTCATATTCATAAAGCCGTTGTTTCCACTTAAAAAGGCAAAGACAACATAGCTGATAATGACCGTTGACAGAAGATAGGGAATCAGAATAACGATCTGTCCCACACGCTTGAAAAATTTCTTGCGGATACAGTCTAAGGCAATTGCGGTAAATATCCCCATGAAATTGCCCAGGAAAATAAACGCCAGATTGTAGAGGATGGTATTTCTGAAAAACTGAAAGGCGTCGTTGGTGCTGAACAGGTAGGTAAAGTTAGAAAAACCTGTCCAGGGGCTTTGGAAAATCCCAATGGAATAATTGATTTTTTTAAAAGCCAGGGCAAGGCCGGCCATTGGCATGTAATTGTTGATGTCCAGATAAATGGTGCCGGGGATGAGCATCAGGTAGAGCGGCAGGTACCGCTTCATTTTTTTTTTGCTTTTTCTTCTTCCCATATGAAAGTCTCCTTTTTTGAAATTTTGGTATAGTAAAACATTTTCTGAACTAAACTTATCATCAAAATGTATATCCTATCTATCATTTTTCTGACTCCTATTGTCAAATTTCTAATTTTAATGTAAAAAAATGTATCTCATATGTGCAAAATGCGGAATAAAAAGGGGTAGATGTTAGAAAAATGATGTTTTGTGACAGAAAAATGATAGAGAGGGTAAAAGCGTTCTGGTATGATAGCTTTACTGGAGAGCGTTTGAAAATTCGTTTCAGCCATCTGTATGCCCCGCTTTGCGGCAGCTTTGGGTCAAATTGTGACATGCATCTGGCAGAAAGCAATCTTCAAACACACTCGGTCAGGAAAATGAATCACCTGACAGGCAATAAGTTTTAAACAAAATTTTCAATGAAAAAGGAGGACACAATGAAAAAGAAAGTCACTTCACAGAAAGTTATTTTGCGGAAAGCTGTTTCTGTACTGCTGGCAGTAACCATGCTGGTTTTCACGCTGACAGGCTGTGGAAGCAAGCCGGCCGGTGAGGCTGGCGGCGGGGAAGCCGAAACGGAAAGCAATGCCGGACAGGAGGCAGACAAGTCAGCAGACGCTGCATCAACAGGAGAGTACCCGGTTATCAGAGTTCCCTATTCCATTGTCTTTGAGTCATTCGATGCACCTGCCATTCAGGATGCTTTAAACGAGATCATGCGGGAAAAAGCCGGGGCGGAGATCGAGCTGGTAGGCATTGAATTTGGAAACTGGTCCACGCAGCTTAACCTGATGCTCACAGGAGGGGATAATTCCCTAGATATTTTCAGTTCCTTCTGGTATACATCTGTCAGCAATTTAGCTGCCAACGGACAGGCAATGGCCCTTGACGATTTGCTGGCTTCCGACGGACAGGGGATTCTGGAATTGTACGATGGACTGGAAGAATATCTCAACTGCGGTAAAGTGAACGGCAAGATTTACGGCATTCCCTGTATCTATGCATGGTGCAGCGAAAATATGTACATGGTAAGAACGGAAGATTCAGAAGCGGCAGGCATTGACTGGAGCCAGATTCATGACCTGGACGGCGTTACTGACGCCATGATAGCCATGAAGCAGGCAAACCCCGACAAGTATTTTGTTCCCGGTTCCACAGACCCTTACTGGATCCCCAAGAGCATTGACTACCTTGGAGACACCAATTATCTTGGTGTACTGACAGACCCTACCAACAGCACAACCATTGAAAATTATTATGAATCTGCTTATTTTAAGGATTTTATGGAGCATGTAAAGGTGTGGAAAGAAAATGAAATCTTCAGCCCCGATCCTTTAAGCAATAACCAGCCCACTTTAATGAGCCTTCTGCTCGGAATAACAGACGGAACCCCCGGCTATAGCTGGGATGCCCAGGTGGGGATCCAGAGTTCCGCCGTACAAAACGGCATAGACGTTGTAGGAACAGGTATTACGGAAGCCCTTGCCACATCAGGGGATGTTACCACTTATATGTGGCATGTCAGCCCGTTCAGTAAAAATCCCGAGGCGGCCATGCGGGTTCTGAACGTATTGTTCACCGACCCTGAGGCAGCCCAGATTGCAGCAAACGGACTGGAAGGTCTTGAATATGTACTGGATGAAAATGGTCAGATGAGTTATCCCGAGGGAAAAACCATGGGCGACCTTGGATGGCCGGCAGCAAGTATGGCATACTGGCCTAACGTTACCCTCTGCAAGACATGGAACTTCGAGCCTGAAAACATTTATGAATTGATGAAAGAAAAGAATAAGACAGCGAAAAAGTCTCTGGCCCTTGGATTCCAGTTTGACTCCACACCGGTAGCAGACCAGATGACCGCCTGCGCCAACGTAGTGGCACAGTTCTATACGCCTCTTATGTACGGGGAAGTCGACATTGACTCCACAGTGGAAGAATTCAATAAACAGTTGTATAATGCAGGGCTCCAGGACATTATCAATGAAAAGCAGACACAGTTGGATGCATGGCTTGCGGCTAATTAAGGATGAAATACAAGCCAGCTTATTGTAAGGAGGGGGAGGACCGATGGTCCTTCCCCTTTAATATAAGGAGAGTCCGCGGAGCATCTTTAGTAAACAGAGCAGAAACAGCAGAGAGGAAAAAATATGGGATTATTAAGATTCAGCTTCAGGTCAGAGATTTTAAGTCTTCACTCCAACATCACAGTGACCTTTCCCACAGAGAACATGACCTATTATCCGCTTACGGATGCAAAGAGAGAGGAAGGCGTTGCCCCAAGGAGACAGTGGGAATACCGTAAGGACATGAAGTATCAGACCGTTTATGTGCTGCATGGGGGCGGGGATGATGACACCTGCGTGGTCCGCAAATCCAATCTGGAGCGGTATGCGGAAGATAACTGCGTAATGACAGTAACGGCCCAGGTAAATGACAGTTTTTTTATGGACACCCAGTATGGCTATAAATATTTTACTTATATGACGGAAGAACTGCCCAAAGTGGTTCAGACACTGTTCCCGTCCTCTCCGGAAAAAGAAGATAATTTTGTCCTGGGAATGGCCATGGGAGGAAACGGGGCCCTTGCGCTGGGGATCAAAAGGCCGGATTTATATGCCGCCTGTGTGGATCTTTCCGGCGGCATTGGATGCAGTGTGGATACGGATGCATTCATTGAGGAACTCCGTACACTTAAAATGAAACGCCTTGGCGCCACATTTGGGGACCCGGACAATATCCGGGACGGGGAGTATGACCTTGGCGGGTACATACGGAGATATCTGGCAAAAGGCATAACGATTCCGAAACTGTTCCTTGCAGTAGGGGAAAATGATTTTATCCGGGATACGGTGCGCAGGGACAGGGACGCACTGCGCGGATATGGCATTGATTTTTATTATGAGGAAGCCGAAAAACACGCCCATGACTGGAATTTTTGGGATATTTACATAAAAAAAGCGCTGGATGAGTGGCTTCCCCTAAAAAAGAAACCCATATACCAGTAAGACGGAATGATGCTGCAGGTATAAAAAGCAGTGCAGAAATGAGGTAAATATGAAAAAAGCAGATATTATGCTCCTTGCGGGCATACCCGATGATGATAACCGGGATTACCTCCCGGAGCGGCTTAAGGAAAGCCGGATCGTAGTGAATGAAAATGGAAATAATTCTCAGGTATATCCGCAAAGACTGAAAGAATGCAGGGAATGTCTGGTGGACGATTTTGAGGATGTGTGGTATGAGTATGTGCCGGAAAGCTACAGGCCTGACCGGAAAACCCCGCTGGTATTCTCTATGCACGGGGGCCTAATGACAGGATGGGGACAGGCGGTATACACATCCTGGACACACGTGGCGGACAGGGAAGGATTTATTTGCGTTTTCCCAAATGCACAGTTAAGAAGGTTCTGGACGATTGAATGTGAGGAAAGGCTGATAGAGCAGCTATCAGACCCTGCGCTTTCAGAGATTTATATGAATCCCTTCCCCAAAAATGTAGATGAAAATCATGATGTCAGAGTGGTATTTGCCCTGATTGAAAGGATGAAAAGAAGCTATAATATCGACCCGGAAAGAATTTACATGCAGGGGATGTCTCTTGGCAATGCCATGACCACTATGATGGCAAGGCATTACGGCTTTCACTTTGCGGCAATGGCAGGCTCCGCAGGGCCGGGAACCATCGGTCTTATGTTTCATGCAGACGGTACTCCCAACAATGAGGGAGGCCCCCTTCCTGTGATGCAGACAAGGATGGAGCTTGACGGGGCCCCTCCCGGAAGCGATGATACGCCGGAAGAAGTGGTGGTAAAAAACAGGGAATACTGGTGTATGGTAAACGGCTGCACCTGTGTGCCGGAAATTAAAATTGAGGGGGAAAATAATCTGGCATTCTATAAAGGAAAGAAAGCGGATTATATTTTCAGGGATGTGAAAAACCGGGACCACGGACAGACTTTTGACGACGCGGAATTTGTATGGGATTACCTGTTTTCAGGAACCAGAAGAAAGCCCGACGGAAGGATCGAATCTATGGAACCCTTAGAGCAGCGCAGAGGGGATAAGGTGTCCTTTGCCGTAGTGCCGGGCAGCTTTTTTGCATGGGCCAATAACGAAAAGGTTCGCCTCCACGGGGAAGTCTTTGTATGGAAAAAATTGAAATATCACGGCCTGAATGGGAAGGCGTTAGTCCGGGGAGAATACCCCATGGTGCCGGTCAGGGATTTGGCGGAAATTTTTAAGGCAGACTGTAGGGAAAAAGAGGGAAAGGCATGGATCTACATGCCCGATGGCAGAAGTCTGCAGTTTGCCAGAGGATGTATTGGCTGTACCATCAACAACCGGATCCGCTCTATGTCCTGTGAGGCTGTTGAAAGAGAAGGGATTCTCTATATTTCATCGGAATGGTTCTGCCGGGAGATCTGCAGGCTTCAGGTATCGGAATGTAACGGCGTTATCTATGCAACGGATCATGACAGCGCACTTTCATCCCACATGGCCAGGCTGATCCGGGATTTACTAAAATAGGAGGGGATGGGGATTTTTATGAAAGGAAAAATAAGACTCCGGCCGGGGATACCAGACGATGATAACCGGGATTATCTTCCGGAAAAATTAAAAGACGGTATTCACACGGTAAATGAAAACGGCAACGATTCCCAGATATACCCGGAGCGGCTGAAAAAATACAGGGACTTTCTTGCAGACGGTGTGGAAGATACCTGGTATGAATATGTGCCGGAGTGCTATGATCCGGCGAAAAAAACGCCTCTTGTGGTATCCTGCCACGGGGGCCTGATGACAGGATGGGGGCAGGCGGTCTATACATCCTGGACGCTGGTGGCGGACCGGGAGGGATTTATCGTCGTTTTTCCTGACGCCTTTGAAAACAGGGTATGGATGCTGGAATGCGACTGGGAAAAAGTAGTGGAAACCTCTAAGGACATGCCGCCGGAAGTCCCTATGCTGCCGAAGCCGGAAACAAGGGTGGAGGATTATCATGATGTCAGAAAAATCGCCGCCCTGATTGAAAAAATGAAGGAGAAATACCGGATCGACCCGGGAAGGATCTATCTACAGGGCATGTCTATGGGCAATGCAGCAGCCAGCCAGTTTGCAAGATATCTGGGGCATCTGCTGGCAGGGGTGGCAGGCTCGGGATGCCCCACCAATACGGCACTGTTGTTTGATGAAGGGGGCAGGGCCGTAAACCGGGGCGGGCCGCTGGCGGTCTGGCAGTCGCGCCTTGAACTGGATCAGGTGCCGCCCCATTACCGTGAGGGGAATAAGGCCACCATTGCCGGGAATATTGCCTACTGGAATCAGGTAAACGGATGCAGAAAGCTTCCGCAGATCCACATAGAAGGAAATAATAATCTGGCGTTTTTTGAAGGGGAAAATGGTGTGACGGTGTTTATGGAAGTCAAAAACCGGGACCATGGACAGACCTTTGATGACGCGGAGCTGGTCTGGGATTATCTGTTTTCCGGCTGCTATAAAGATGAAAACGGGATCTTAAGAAAAGAAACGCCCCAAAAGAAAAGAGAGGGCGATGGTTTTGGGGCCGCGATCGTGGAGGGAAGCAGCAGGGCCTTTGTAAATGGGCATATGGAGCAGATGGAGGCGCAGGCGTTCCGGTGGAGGAAACTGAAATACCATGGACTGAAGGGAAATGCACTGGTAAGAAGTGAGTATCTGTACGCACCTGTGAGTTTCCTTGCAAAACTGTTTCAGGCAGAAGTTGAGATCTCCGAAGAGGGTGCGGTGGCAGACCTTACCCTCAAAGACGGCACCTGCATCCAGTTTGCCGGGGGAAATACAGGCTGTGTGGTGGACAACAGGATAGAAGCCATGTATTGTGAAGGGGTGGTGCGGGAGGGGATTTTATTTATTTCTTCCGAGTGGTTTGCGGAAAGGTTTTATGGGATGCATACCTCTTTCTGCGAAGGGGTGCTGTATATGACGGACCACAAGGCTTCACTTTCCAGAAATATGGCGTATCTGATACAGGATATAACCGCCTCTTAGCGGGTGTTTGAAAGTTTCTTGCCTCCACCTGCCGGTAAGAAGGGGCGGATACATAGTATAATCACACAGGGACAAAAGCCGGGGCGTGGAGATTTGGAAAAAGAAAACACGCTCCGCAGAAAGGCGGTATATATGAGTTTACAGATCAATGACAGGCTGTTATGGCCGGGTGGAAAGAGAAAAGCACTGACCTTAAGCTATGACGACGGAATCAGCCAGGACAGAAGGCTTTTGAAGCTGCTTAATGAACAGGGAGTGAAAGGTACCTTTAATCTGAATTCCGGTCTGCTGGGTATGGAAGGGTGCGTATCGGCAGGGAAAAAAGAGGTTTCCCACAACAAAATCGGAAAAGAGGAAATCGTTTCCCTTTATGCAGGCCATGAAATCGCGTCCCATGGCAGATTCCATACATCCCTGACCGGTATGGACCCTGCCAGATGTGTACAGGAAATCCTCCCATGCAGACAGGAACTGGAAGAAATTACAGGGCAGCCTCTGACAGGATATGCCTATGCCTTCGGGGCCTATGATGCTACCATCATTTCTGCCTTAAAAAGCTGCGGCATTGTTTATGCAAGGACCATAGAAGCAACCCACAGGTTTGATATTCCTTCTGATTTTTTCAGGTGGAACCCCACCTGCCATCATGATGATGAAAACCTGTCAGGACTGGTGAAGGAATTTTTATCAGATGATAAGTACTTTTCTTTTTACAGTCCGGCCAAGCTTTTTTTCCTCTGGGGCCACAGCTATGAGTTTGACCAGAATGACAACTGGGAACGTATGGAAGGATTTATAAAGGAGACAGCAGGCAGGGAAGACGTTTATTATGCCACAAACGCAGAGATCTGCCGGTACGTGGAAGCATACAGAAGGCTGGTTTTTTCTGCGGATAGTTCCATGGTATACAATCCTTCCTGCATAACCCTCTGGCTTGGGGGAACCTTTACAGAGGAAACTTTGGAGGTAAAGCCAGGAGCCATTGTAAAACTGCAAGAGCCTGTGGACATGTAGGGCCGGGGCTGTAAAGGGGGTATCCTTTCAAAAAAATCTTTACACACGGGGAAAAGTGTGCTATTATAATCCGGTATGAAATCAGCCGCTGCTCAGAATTCAGGACACTCCGGCCAATTCCTGGCAGCAGGCGTTTGAAAAAACAGGAGGAAACAGAATGATTTCTAAAGAAAAGAAAACAGCTATCATGAAAGAGTATGCAAGATGCGAGGGTGACACAGGTTCACCGGAAGTGCAGATTGCAGTATTATCAGCAAGGATTCAGGAGCTTACAGAGCATCTGAAAGAGCATCCCAAGGATAACCATTCCAGAAGAGGTATGTTTAAGATGGTAGGTCAGAGGCGCGGTCTTCTTAGTTATCTGAAAGAAAAAGATATTGAAAGATATCGTGCTTTGATTGAAAAACTGGGACTTAGAAAGTAAAAATGGCAGTTTTAGGGCGGAGCATGCCGAGGGATTCGGGGTCTCCGCCTTTTTTGTGAATGTCCGGGAAAAAGCGGTATTTACGCCGGCAGACCCACCGGCAAAAGGCCCCGGCAGGGGCGTGGTGTAAGCAGTATTGCGCGGAGATATCCTCTGCGCTTGAAATTCATTTGGCTGTATAAAGCAGCCGGTAAGACTAAGAAAAGGAGAGAGATTATGTACAAGACGTTTTCAATGGAACTTGCAGGCCGTACCTTAAGCGTGGATGTAGGCAGGGTAGGCAAGCAGGCAAACGGATGCGCGTTTATGCATTATGGTGATACCACGGTATTATCCACAGCGACAGCATCGGACAAGCCGCGGGAGGGGATCGACTTCTTCCCCTTAAGCGTGGAATATGAAGAAAAATTATATGCAGTTGGAAAGATTCCCGGCGGATTTAACAAAAGGGAGGGAAAGGCGTCCGAGAACGCAGTGCTCACAAGCCGGGTGATCGACAGGCCCATGCGTCCCCTGTTCCCCAAGGATTACAGAAATGACGTTACATTAAACAACATGGTCATGAGCGTTGATCCACAGTGCCGTCCGGAACTGGTTGCCATGCTTGGGGCGGCCATTGCCACCAGCATTTCCGATATTCCCTTTGACGGTCCCTGCGCCATGACCCAGGTAGGCATGATTGACGGAGAGCTGGTGATCAACCCCTCCCAGCAGCAGTGGAAGACAGGGGATCTGAATCTGACGGTAGCTTCCACCCGGGAAAAGGTGATTATGATTGAGGCAGGCGCCAATGAGATCCCGGAGGAGCGGATGATTGAGGCCATCTACACGGCCCACGGTGTAAACCAGACCATCATCGCCTTCATCGACCAGATTGTGGCAGAGTGCGGCAGAGAGAAGCATACCTACACCAGCTGCGCCATCCCGGAGGAGATGTTTGCACAGATCCGGAAGCTGGTTCCCCCGGAGGAGATGGAGACAGCGGTCTTTACCGATGACAAGCAGACCCGGGAGGAGAATATCCGGGTAATCACCGAGAAGCTGGAGGCTGCTTTTGCCGAGAAGGAAGAGTGGCTGGAGATACTGGGTGAGGCTGTGTACCAGTACCAGAAGAAGACCGTCCGCAAGATGATTCTCAAAGACCACAAGCGTCCTGACGGGCGGGAGATGACCCAGATCCGCCCCCTGGCCGCAGAGGTGGATATTATCCCCAGGGTTCATGGTTCGGCCATGTTTACCCGTGGACAGACCCAGATCTGCAATGTCTGCACCCTGGCTCCCCTTTCCGAGGCCCAGAGAATTGACGGACTGGATGAAAATGAGGTATCCAAGCGCTATATGCATCACTATAATTTCCCGTCCTATTCCGTAGGGGAGACCAAGCCCTCCCGCGGCCCGGGAAGACGGGAGATCGGTCACGGCGCCCTGGCGGAGCGGGCCCTGATCCCGGTGCTTCCCACAGAGGAGGAATTCCCCTATGCCATCCGTACCGTGTCGGAGACCTTTGAGTCCAACGGCGCCACCTCCATGGCCTCCACCTGCGCCTCCTGCATGTCCCTGATGGCAGCGGGAGTGCCCATCCGCAAGATGGTGGCAGGTATCTCCTGCGGGCTGGTGACCGGTGAGACCGACGACGATTTTGTCCTGCTCACCGATATCCAGGGCCTGGAGGATTTCTTCGGGGATATGGACTTTAAGGTGACCGGAACCACAGAGGGCATCACGGCCATCCAGATGGATATTAAGATCCACGGGCTTACCAGACCCATTGTGGAAGGGGCCATCGCAAGATGCC
>ERZ808046.1417-NODE-1417-length-10639-cov-3.104526_pt1 | contig 10639 bp, 5 predicted proteins | sample MGYA00380196_ERZ808046 | MGnify/ENA primary metagenome ERZ808046 (study PRJEB31490, sample SAMN06133421) | mouse gut metagenome | isolation source: Z6_2 | host: mice | place: China: Chengdu | collected 2015-05 ...
ATTACAGGCGTCAGATGGCGATGGGAAAAGACAGCTTATATCAATTAGCACAGTATGATGTATTACTTACTGTACCTACTTATACGCCAAGAGCAATTAAAACATTTTTCTGCGCAAACTTTATTACACTGGAATATGACTGGAAGTTAATGCTGCAATATATAAGGGAATATGATGAAGCCTACTATGACACGGCGTTACAATATATAGATGCGCATTGTTACTTCCCCTGTAATATTTTTATCATGCGAAGGAAATATTTTGACGAAATGTGCGCTTTTATCTTTGGCGTGCTGGAAAAGGTTGACGGGTATTATGAGGATATTAATATGGTAAGAAGGGATAGGTATCTGGGGTATTTTGTGGAAAATTTACTGTCTGTGTATATGATGCATAACGCCTGCAGGTTAAAGATTGGTTATACGGATATGAAATATTATTATCCGGTAGAAGAAAAGATTTTAGGCTAAAGAGGGAATGATGGAGAAATAATATGTATAGTTTTGACGTATTCGATACTTTAATAACCAGAACCACGGCCACGCCGTGGGGGATTTTTGCCCTCATGAAAGACAGGTTGTTAAGGGAGAAACAAACTAATGGTGTTGATGATTATGTAATAGATAATTTCTATGAGCTGAGAATACACAGTGAAGAACTCAGCAGAAAAGCGGGAGCTTTCCAGCAAATAGAAGAAGTGACTTTACATGATATTTACAGGGCAATGGCTGTCTGCGGGTGTATCGACGACAAACAAATAGAATATTTATGCCAGCTGGAACAGGAGACAGAAATATCCAATGTAGTGCCGGTTCCTGAAAATATTCACAGACTGAAAGGATTGATGGAGAAAGGAGAAAGGGTAGTTCTTATTTCGGATATGTATCTTCCGGGGGCAACCATACGAAAGATGCTGCTGCAGGCGGACGCTGTATTTGAGACAGTTCCTTTGTATGTTTCCTCTGACTACGGGAAACGCAAGACTACGGGAAACCTGTATCGTCTGGTAAAAGAATTGGAGCAGATTGATTATGGGGAATGGATACATATAGGCGACAACGTTTATCAGGATATTGAAGTATGCTTTCAGTTGGGAATTCAACCTGAGCTTGTGGAAAGAAGCGAGTTGAATGACTTTGAAAAAGAATTGCTGGAGAATTATGGAGATGACAGCAGGCTCCAGATGTTAATTGGTACAGCGGTAAGAACTGATAAAAGCGGGGAAGACTTTTGTGAAAATGTGTCTGAGAACGCATATCATATAGGTTCCCGATATGCAGCTCCTGTTTTATATAGTTATTCGGAATGGATTGTCAGTCAGGCGGTAAAGAAAAATATCAGAAGGCTTTACTTTATTGCAAGGGATGGTTATCTGGTTAAGCGGATTGTAGAAATCATTTTGCAGAAAAAAAAGCTGGATATTGAGTCAAAGTATATTTACGGCTCCAGGGCAGCATGGAGGATGCCGTCGCTGTCAAAAGAACATTATAATCTGTACCAGCTTGTCCTGTGGTCACATGTTCACAGAATTACTACTCTGGATGAGTTGGCAACAGTTCTACATCTGACACGGCAGGAGTTATACGAATATCTTCCGGGAACCTATGCCCAAAATAAGGAGAATGTTCATATTTATGGAAGAGAAGTAGAATATATTGTCAGAAAGCTTTCAGCAAATGAGAGGTTCAGGGACTATCATCTGAAGCAGCTGGAAAATGAGAGGAAGCTGGCTCAGAAGTATTTGGAACAGGAGGTAGACGTTACCGGTGGACAGTTTGCTTTTGTTGATGTTTCCGGTGGCGGACTGACGCAGGGGTGTCTCAGGGAGCTGCTTAAAAACAGGTATGCGGAGCCGATTCATACGTTTTTCTTCAAAATTGACAGAGTGAACCTGGCAGAGGGATCGGTGACAGATACTTATATGCCCGGGTTTCTGGAAAATAATCTTACAATTGAGATGATGTGCCGTGCGCCACACGGGCAGACAAAAGGCTATACCATTGAAAACGGAAAAATAAAGGCGGTTTTGGAAGAAGTGGAAAGCAGACCTTTGCTGGAACACGGATTTTATGAATATGAAATGGGAATTGCCGATTTCTCTGAAAAAATGTGCGAGGTGTCGCTAAACATGGGGATGGAAGTCGGTTCTATGCGGAATGTATTGTTTTATTTGAAACATATAGCTGGGGAGCCGTCGGAGGATGTGTTGGAATATTTTGCCTCGATGCCCAGCAGCGAGACAGGAAGAGGGAAGGAGATTGTCGAATATGCCCCAAGGTTGACTAAAGATGAAATAAAGAACATATTTCTGAAACGTACAGATGAGCGGATTGAGCTTTTTTATAAGGGAACGGATTTAAGCTATTCGGTAATGCGGGCGACTGACAGCGAAAGGGAGTTGATAGAGCGATATAAGAGGGAGCATAATGGAACCCTCGGCAGGCTTTACAGGCAGGAGGCCGAAAAAGAGTGGCAGGAGATGCGTAGACGTTACGGCAGGGCGGCATTTTACCCCGTCAGGTTGTTGGAAGAAAGAGTTGTGCTTTACGGCGCAGGAAAATTTGGACAGGATTTATATAACAGGCTGACGGAGGATAAAGAGCATGAAGTTATACTATGGGTGGATAAAAATGCGGAAGCCTGTCGGGGACGGGGGCTGGCAAATGTCCATGAGGTTTCGGGCATAAAGGATGTTGACTATGACCAGGTTGTTATTGCGGTAATGGATGAGAATCTGGCAGATACGATTCAAAATGAGTTGGAGCAAACCGGGCTGAGCAGGGAGCGGATTGTGTGGATACCGGCTAATTTGCAGGGAGAATGGGATACGAAAGAGATAGGGTAGGGAGAGAATGGGGTAAGTGAGGTGGGAAAATGAATAAAATGCGAAAAGTAGAATGTATAGACGAATTGAACTGGTGGAAATGTAACGCGTGAGAAATCGGAAAGGATAAGAAATCAAGGCAGATAAAATGGTGCGGACAATTGATAATACAGATGACTTAAAGAAACTTTTTAGCGATTCAAATCGTAACTTTTACATATATGGAGCCGGTTATCAGGGAACGCATCTTTTAAAGTATTTGCGTTTTAATATTAGCTTGCGACCTGATATGGTGTATATAAAAAGTATGTTGGTCACCAGAAAGGAAGGTAATCCGAGTGCAGTAGGCGGGATTCCGGTAATACAGTTTGACAAATCGGATTTTGATAAGAGAGACTGCATTATTATTGCCGTAGACGAGAGAACTAAAGGTGAGGTCGCTGAGTATCTGAAAGAATGTAAAGCGGAATTAATTGATATAAATACAGGAATTATAAGGTATGAGGATGTTTATAACAGAATAAAGCCTTTTGGGGATAATTTTCCGGATTCAGCTATTGGGCTTAACAGACCGTCAACCACTGATTTAGGAAGGACTGTGTGGTCATGTTGGTGGCAGGGTGAAGAGAATGCCCCGGCGCTTGTAAAATCTTGTTGGAAAAGCCAGAAAGAAAATCTTCCGGAAGATGTCCGACACATCATTATTACAAAAGATAATTATTATGATTATATAACAATACCGGAGTATGTGTTGAATAAATTCAGAAACGGAAAAAATCGCATGGCTCATTTGGCAGATTTGATTCGGGCAAGTCTCCTATACAGGTATGGAGGGATATGGCTGGATGCTACTGTTTTACAGCTTAAAGAGTTACCGGAAGAATGCTGGAACTTTCCTTTATATTCATGGCGAAGTAATAAGCTGGATATGAAGGCGATTTTTAATACAGAATCTATATGGGCGACCTGGTTTCTGGGAGCTCAAAAGGGAAATGTTTTGTATCAGTTTGTAATGGAAGCTTTCTTGTATTATTTATCTGTTTATGACAGGATAAGCGATTATTTTACTATAGATTTCTTTATTGCTATTGGAACACATATATTGGCAGGAGTGGCAGAGCAGTTTAGCGGAATACCTGAAAATAATATGACTGCTTATCGATTGCAGGGTCATCTTAATGAACCATATTCTATGAAGAAGTTTTATGAATATTGTGAAGATTCATATTTGCAGAAACTCAGCTGGCATCGGGATGACTATGCGGAGGATTCCTTTTTCAATTATCTGGTTAAAGAGACTTAAGCATAACCGTTTCTATTCCCAGATATCAGCGGCGTGATATCTAAAGAGTTTTGTGAAGCAGCCTGTTTTCCTGTTGCCAAGTGTTAGAAAACAGATAGACTTTATCAGGTGATTATGTAATAATAAATTTGAAGAAATATAATGCTTCATGCTTGTGAGGTGGTTTACAATGATTGAAGGCGAAATGTTAAAATTATCCGTCGAAGAGTATTCGAGGCTTCAGGGTTATATGCTTTTAGTAAAAAAAGATTCTGAAGCGTATAAAGCCATGAAAATACGCTATGCTGAGTTAAAAGTTATATTGACTTCATCGGGTGTAAAGTCTATCAGTCAGGCACCCTTTTATGATAAATATTCACTTTTCAAGTGTTTTCACACAAAGGCAGTTCTGCAAGGATAACTTTTCCTTTCACCCTTAAGAAAGGAAAATGGAATGATAATTGAGCAATAACCGGTGTATAAATAATTTCTCCATACATGCCGATATAAAAAGCAGTAACACCCATCATAAAGCAAGGATTGCGGAAAAGGTTGCATGGAGGCATTTTATACAGGCAGGTTATTATTACAGGCTCGTCACGGCAAATTTTCTGCGGTGGCGGGCTTTTTAACGCATAGGGTAAGCTGTTGGTTCAGGCAGTGTGCGTCGGACGGATGACGCATTGGTATATGAATAAGGCGGTGCAGGAGAGGTAAACTATGACCAGAGAATGTAAAAATCAGGTATTTAAAACATGGCAGTTGGTTGGAAAGCTACGGCAGATACTGGAAAAGCAGATGAATTTGTGGCTTCAGCCGGAAAAAAAAGAGGAGTATTTGAAGCTTTTAGAGGAGTATCAGCAGGCAGTGATAGCTGTTGGAGACACTGTTGACAGGCAGGCAAGGGAAGATGAAAGTAAGGCCGTGATTTCGGGGTTAGAGGAATACTGTGAGGAAATTTACCAGATGGCAAATTGCGCCGGAGCCTCCGATTACAGTCGGCAGATGGAGCTGCTTAGCCGCAGGCACAGGCGTATGACCAGGGTGCTGGAGGATATTCCGGTTCGTCTTGAGATGCTTTTTATGCCTTATAAATTCAGCATGTGGGACAGTCTGGAATCGGTTTATCTGGCGGCGGCTGCGGATGAGAACTGCGACGCCTATGTGATGCCGGTTCCTTATGTGGAGCGTAGTAAGGACGGGAAAGCGGAATGGAAATTTGAGGGCGGCGCTTTTGGGGAAATACCTGTTCAGGACTTTGAGGAGTACAATTTTGACGAACACAGACCGGATGTGGTGTTTATACATAACCCATATGACAGCTGCAATAATGTGACTTCGCTTCCGGCGGAGTATTACACGGCGGAGATAAAAAAATACTGTCGTTATCTGGTATATATTCCCTATTTTTATGTGGGAGCGGAGCTGCCGAAGATACATTTGAGTCTGCCGTCCTATGAAAATATTGATTATATTGTGGTGCCCTCAAAGTTTTCCGTGGAACAGATGAGCCCTTATGTGCCAAAGAATAAGCTCCTGCCGCTGGGGTCGCCAAAGGTTGACCGGATGCTTGTCATGAATGAAAAAAGGGAGATGCCGGAGGAGTTTAAACGGCGAATCCGCGGGAAAAAGGCGGTTCTGTATAATGTAGGGGTTAACGGGCTTTTACAGAATGGTTTCCGTTCGATTTTCAAGATGCGCTATGTGTTTGATTATTTTAAGAGGCAGAGCGATTTGGTGCTCTGGTGGCGTCCCCACCCGCTTTTAAAGGCAACGGTAAAGTCTATGAAGCCGGAGCTTCTGCCGGCTTATGAGGAGATGGAGCGGGCTTTTCTGCTTGAGCGGATTGGAATCTATGACACGACGCCGGACAGCAATATGGCAATTGCCGCCACGGATGCGTTCCTTGGGGATTACTCCTCTATGGTGTGTCTGTATGGGCTTTTGGGCAAGCCGATATTCTTCCTGGACAACCTGTCCATGACGGAACCGACGGAGGAGGAAAAAAGGCTGGTGTGGCTCGCCGGGCTTATCCGGGAGGCGGACGGGAATTTTATCTTCTATTCTTCGGATTACCGCTCAATCTGCAGGCTTTATGACAAGAGCGGGGAGATTGAATTTTTATACCGGATGGACGGTAACTATGCTGGCGGGCAGGCTTACTATTTTGAGGAACCGGAGCAGGCGCAGATGCGTTATTTCCCTGTGGAGAGGCAGAAGCCTACGGTGATTTACCATATGGCGGATAAGTCCGTCACTCTGGAAGAGGCTCCGGAAAACGAGCTCGATTATACCTTTTACAGTTCCATATGGGAAGATGGAGAACAGACGATTTTCTGTCCGGGGGCAAGGGAGGAATTTGTATTCTGGAACCATGTGACCGGGGAAGTGAACAGATATGGCGATTATGCGAAAGCGCTGATGCCTTATGTGGAGATGACAGGCGACCCTCTTTTAAGAGGGGGAGCCGTCCGTGTGGGGGATTGTGCCTATATGCTGTCTTATCAGACAAACAAGATGCTGGAATTTAATCTGTCTGACAAGAGTTGGAAGCTGTATGATATCGGGGAGGATGAAATGCGTTTTTCGTCTTTCTTTTATGATGGTGTGGACTTCTGGTTTCTGGCGTGGGACGGCTCCTGTATTGTGCGCTGGTATACTGACAATTATGAAGCGGAGTATTACAGCCGAATGCCGGAGGGCTTTCTGGGATTGTGCAGCAGTATGACATCACCTTATACTCCGTCTTTCGGTCCTGTGGTGCTTCTGCCGGAGGAAATTATTGTGTTCCCTTATGTGGCGAATATGATTCTTAAGGTTAACAGGGCAAGCGGGGAAATCAGCGAGTGGAGGCCGCAGCTTTTCTATGAGGAGGGACAGAGGAGGTCTTCTTTGTATAACATCAGCTCCAATTATATTTTTGCCTGTCTCTATGATGAAGGACATATCATGGCGCAGACGGCTTATGACGGAAGTCTTATGGTTATCGATATTGCCACCGGAGAGGTGGAGAGGAAGAAATGTATCCTTTCGAAAGAGGCTTATGACAAGCTTGACAACAGTGTGGAAAGCACTGCTTACCGTACTCAGGAGCTTTCTCCTTACTATTATCGGGAAAACGGGCTGCATCAGAGCCTGGGGGATATGATGCGGTATCTGTCATCCGGGGCGGACTTACAGGAAGAACGCCAGAAAAAGGTTAGTACGGAAGGGGTTGAGAACGCTGACGGCGGATGTGGACAAGAGGTATATGAGCAGATGAAGAAATTGGCGGAGGGAAGATAATTGCTGCAAATCAAGAATGATTATCTGGAAGCGGTTTTTCAAAAGTACTCTCATGTGGTTTTGTTCGGGGCGGGAGCTGTGACAGGTTCTATGTTTACAGCGTATAAAGAGCGGGGATTTGAGAAAAAAGTAGATTATATTATTGACAATGATAAGAGTAAGGATGGAAAAAGTCTGAGTGTAAATGGCAGGGAAATTATGCTGATTTCCCCTGAAAGCTTTGCAGAACTGAATTACAGAGACTATGCTTTGATTATTATGCCCGTATTTTTCCTTGACATTGTCAGGCAAATCGACAGGGATATTTCCTTTGACGGTGCTCCTGCATATGTTTATGCCTTTATGATGAACATGGAGAGAAAAAGTAACTTTTCGCTGAAAGCGGCGGAGCGGATGATGATTCCAAAGAAGATTCACTATTGTTGGTTCGGCGGAAAAGAGCTTCCTGAAATTTACAGAAAAAATATTGATAACTGGCGGCAGTATTGTCCCGATTATGAAATTATCAAATGGGACGAATCCAACTATGATATCAGTAAAAGCCGGTTTGCATGGGAAGCATACCAAACGAAAGGCTGGTCCTATGTGTCTGATTACGTGCGAAAGGATATTGTTTATCAGTATGGAGGGATATATCTTGACGTAGACGTGGAAATTCTAAGTCCGTTAGATAATCTGCTTTATAATGAATTTTTTATGTGCAGGGATGATATTGCGAATATCAATACAGGGTCAGGTTTTGGGGCGGCTAAGGGAAATGAGGTTATAAAGGCGCTGCGGGATTATTATGATAATTGCCGTTTTCTGGACGATACCGGTCATATTATCGGCAAAGCCTGCGGTAATTACGAGACGCCGGCTATGATTGCCTTCGGTTATAAAACGGATAATGAATGTCAGACGATTATGGGAGGGAAGGTATTTCCCCGGGAGGTTTTATGTCCAATCAGCTGGATGGGTCTGCCGGACGCATATACGGAGAAAACCGTGGCGGTACATAAGTTTGACGATTTTCTGGTAGATAAAGAGGGAAAGGAAAATGCCGTAAAACTCCGGAGAGAAATCAAGGCTTTGCTCGAACGCGCTGCCGGATAATTGGCAGCCGCCTGAAACAGAGAAAGGACCACACACTCATGGCAAAATTAATCACAACCGAAAAATACAACGGCCAGTTGTCTGATTTAAACCGTCAGGTCATTCAATATATTGACCAGTACCCTCCGGGTTACTACGATGATTACCTCTCTGAGGAAAGCAATTTCCAGGTCTGGTATCAGCTGTCGGAGCTTCGGACGGGTCTCCTTAGCTGGTATCCTTTTGAAAAAAATGCGCAGGTACTGGAAATCGGCGCGGGATTTGGCGCGCTTACAGGGCTTTTATGTGAAAAATGCGGGCAGGTGACGGCGACGGAGCGCTCTGCGCCCCGGGCGGAGGCGATTGCAAAACGCTGGGCGGATAAGGAAAATCTGACGGTCTGCGGCGGCGAATGGAGCGGGATGGATTTTGGCTGCCGGTTTGACTATATTATCCTTACCGGCGTTTTGGAGCGGATTGCCGGAGGCTCGCCGGAGGCGGAAAAGTATGCGGACTACCTGAAAAAGGCGTCCGCACTTTTAAAGCCGGATGGAAAAATCCTGTTTGCCGTGGAAAACCGTTTCGGCCTTAAGTATTTCTGCGGCGTACCCGAGCCCCACACGAACCGGGCTTTTGACGGGCTCAACCGTTACAGAAAGGGCACAAGAGGGTATTCTTTCAGCAAAAAGGAAGTCGAGGACATTGTGTCTCTTGCAGGGCTGGCCTTTTCCAAATTTTACTACCCTCTGCCGGATTATAAGCTGCCGCAGATGATTTATACGGATGCGCATCTTCCCGAAAAAAATCTGCATGAGCGTTTCCTGGCTTATTATCTTCGAAACGACACGTTAATTGCATCAGAGACAGAGCTTTATAATGATGTGATTGATAATAATGTGTTTCCTTTTTTTGCAAACTCCTTTCTGGTGGAATGCGGAAAGGCAAATAACACAAGCCCTGTGGTTTACGCTGCCGTATCCACAGACAGGGGGGCGGAGAGAAGCTACGCTACGGTTATCGAGGGAACAGATATTGTGCGGAAGATACCCCTTCATACAGAGGGGAAGGAAAACGCTTTGAAGCTGCTGGCAAATATTGAGGATTTGGCAGAGCATCAGATTCCGGTGGTCTCCCACAGTCTGGAAGCGGATGGAAGCCTGAAGCTGCCGTATATATCCTGGCCCACCTTATCCGATTATATCAAGGAGATAATGGGGAAGGATGAGGCGCTTTTTTTGCAGCTTGTGGACAGAATTTATCAGTATATCCTGCAATCCTCTAAGGAAGTGCCGAAGGAGCGGAACGCAATGCCGGGATGCGCGGCAGAGGAAACCGGAGAAGGACCGGGAGGGGAAGGAAGGAAAAATAATGACGGGCAGCTTGTGGATAAGGACAGGACGGTTCCTGACTTCGGCCCGATTCTTGAGAAAGCCTACATCGAACTGATTCCCCTAAACTGTTTTTATAATCCTGAGACGGGAGACTTTTTGTATTTTGACCAGGAATTTGTCTATGAAAATTATCCGGCGAAATTTGTGTTGTTCCGCGCCATTCATTATATTTACTGTTTTACGCCGGGGGCGGAGCGGTATTATCCAAAGCAAAAGCTCTTTGAGCGGTATGGTATGCAGGACACCTGGAAAGTTTTTCAGGGGGAGGAGATGCGTTTCCTGGACAGGGTTCGTAACCATAAGAAATACCAGAAGTTTTACGAGTGGACAAAGATTGACTGGAAGCGGATTGACGACAATGCCGGGCGTCTGGAGTCCGAGGCGGAGAAGATTGCCAATTATCAGATTTCCGATAAGATGAAGAAAATCTGGAAGGTGGAGCTTGAGATACTGGATGAGATTGACAGAATCTGTAAAAAGTATGATATTCAGTATTTTCTTGTCCACGGGAGCCTTCTGGGGGCAATTCGTCATAAAGGCTTTATCCCCTGGGATGATGATTTGGATATTGCCATGCTGAGACCTGATTATGACAAATTCCTTTCAGTGGCGGCGGGGGAGCTGCCGGAGCATTTATCGGTGCATACGCCTTCCACCGAAAAGGATATTTTCTGGGGCGGTTTTGCCCGGATTCGGAATAAAAACACGACAGGCATCGAGACGCGGGAGCTGAATCATAAAGGGAATCTGGGAATCTGGGTGGATATCATGCCTGTTGATGTA
>ERZ808046.1419-NODE-1419-length-10612-cov-3.536118_pt1 | contig 10612 bp, 8 predicted proteins | sample MGYA00380196_ERZ808046 | MGnify/ENA primary metagenome ERZ808046 (study PRJEB31490, sample SAMN06133421) | mouse gut metagenome | isolation source: Z6_2 | host: mice | place: China: Chengdu | collected 2015-05 ...
CTCCAATGATAACGTAAGCAGGTAAAATTATGTCTCCTCTCGAATTTGTATTGCCTACAAATAGGATAGCATATTTTGTTGGAGTTTCTTTATTTTACCTAGTACAACAGGTTAAAATTAATTCAGTTCTGTGAAAACAGTAATCTGAACCGCCATTTAAAATACATCTTCGATGCATGGGGCTGAAGTCTATCATGCTATCAGTACTGACGCATAGCTTGACATCTAGTGTCAAACTTGCGAGTGAACAGTAACTCGAAAAGATACTATTTGCGGCCTCCCAGGCCGTGAAAAGTAACCTCGAAAATACAATAAAAGAATAGAGTGCACTCTGTTTTCTTGCGTTGTAAAAAAGAATGTGCTATACTTGATTATTATTAAGATATCGGGGCGGATTTCAAGATCATTCCAGTACCAGTGTGCGAGCACACGTGGTGTTGTCAGATCTTTTTACTCTGGTATCTTATTAATTAAATAAAACGATAGAGGGGATTTAAGAGGATGTGCAGCGATTTGGAGTAGAAGCTTGTCAGGGAAGCCGACCCAGATCGCACACCAAGCCTTGCGGAAGCGAGACTTGAATTTCCCCAAATACAAGGTGCAAGGAGTATCATGGATGATGAGTGGGAAAACAGAGTTGTCTAGGCAGCAGCAAAAATCCAAGGCAACGAAGGAAAAGATTTTTCAGGCAGCGAAGGCTATTTTGAAGAAAAATGGATACAAAGAGTTGTCGATTAAAAATATATGTGAAGAAGCGGGCGTGTCTAACGGAAGCTTTTACCACCATTTCAAGACGAAGGACGATCTGCTGTCCTATTATATTGAGGAGCAGCCCAATATTGATCCAGATATTCTGGAACTTCCGGCGAATGCGGCTGAAGCGAAGGAAGCAATCATCCATGTGTATCTGAATTATGTCTCCTACTGTAAGGAGCTGGGGGTTGAATTTATGGCGGGTTATTATGATACGAAGAATCAGGCGCTGAATGTAGCAATCCGAACGGAGCGGCCTTATCCGATTGTGACAGTCCAGCACTATGTGGAAAAGGCGATGGAAGCGGGAACGATACGGCTGGCAGAGGGAATCGAGGAGTTTACTACAGACATCCGTATGATTGTCATAGGAAATGTATTTGAGTGGTGTCTGCGTAACGGAGAGACGGACTTTGAGGGAAATATGATTCGTTCTCTCGGACGTTATCTGGAAAGTGCACTTTTATAATTGGACGCTTGTTTTGTGGGAATTGAATTTTCCTGCATTTTCAGAGGAAAATTCTCTCGAAGGATGGTAGTATTCAAAGAAGAAAACGATTATGTTCTTTTTTTGAGAAATAAAAGGGGGACTTCCAAGACGGAGGTCATAAGGTACAAAAGATGAAATATACATTTATTATCAATCCCAAATCTCAATCAGGAAAGGGAAGCATGATTTGGGACCTGCTGAAGCCAGAGTTAAAGAAATATCAGATTGACTGTGACATTTTCTATACAGAGTATGCGGGGCATGCTACAAAGATTGCGGCGGATCTGACGGCGGACGGCGGAGAACATACAATTGTAGTTCTGGGGGGCGACGGTTCCGTCGGTGAGGTGGTGAGCGGAATCAAGGATTGCAGCAAGGCGACATTAGGGTTTATTCCCACAGGTTCCGGCAATGATTTTTCAAGGGGATTAAAGCTTCCGGTGAAACCAGAGGAAGCCTTGAAAAAAATTTTGAAACCGGGGCAGATTGTACCTATGGATGTGGGGATAGCCAAGGCCGGCGGTACATATCGGTTTGCGGTCAGCACAGGAATCGGATTTGATGCGTCTGTCTGCCACTATGTGGAGAAGTCTTGGATGAAAACATTTTTAAATAGGATTCACTTAGGCAGTCTGGTCTATCTGGGAACCGCATTGAAACGGCTGTTTTTAAATCCGCTTTATGAAATGGATGTCTGGCTGGATGGGAATGAACCGCTGCATTTTCAAAAGGTGTATTTTGCGGCGGCAATGAACCAGCCTTATGAGGGTGGGGGATTCCGTTTCTGTCCGGATGCGAAGACGGATGATGGGCTGTTGGATGTCATCGTGGTATCTGATTTGCCGCGGCTGAAAGTGCTGTGTCTGCTTCCAACGGCATTTGTGGGGAAACATGTGCACTTTAAAGGAATCCATATTTACAAGTGCAAGAAGGTTCGATTTGAGGTAAATGAAAAGGCGGCGGTACATATGGATGGACAGCCGTCAGCAGTGGGAAGTACGCTGGAGGCAGAAATTGCAAAGACACAGATTAAGGTCATTGTTCCGTAAAATGTGTGATGGGTCACTGTTCACTGGCCCGGATGCCGGGCAGCGGCGTGCCCGGCCCCGTGAATAGTAACTAATTGTTGCAATAATTTGTTAAGGTTTTATGAATTGTGTTGTTGTCATATAAGAATCGTGCTATAATCGGAAACAGTTAGCATAAGGGAAGTAAACGTATAAGCGGAGTGGGGATTTATATTTAAGGGAGCGTTCGATTATATGAATTTCAAGGCAAAAGCAATCATTTTTTTTAAAAGATATAAGCATGCATGGGTGTTTAGTTATGCGCTGCTGTATATGCCATGGTTTTTATATTTGGAAGAGCATGTGACAACACATTTTTATGTGATTTCTTCGCGGATTGATGACTATATTCCGTTTGTGGAATATTTTATCGTGCCATATTTGTTATGGTTTGTTTTTATTGCGGCGGTATTTTTGTATTTCTTCTTTACGGATGTAGAGGGATTTTATAAATTGGCGAAGCTGAGTTTTATCGGAATGACAATATTTCTGGTGATTTCGACATTGATGCCCAATGGACTGATGCTTCGTCCGTATGTGTTCCCGAGGGATAATATTTTTACAGATATGGTAAGGGCATTGTACCGGGCAGACACACCGACCAACGTATTCCCAAGCCTGCATGTGTTCAATTCTGTCGCCTCCTGTATCGCGATCAGCGACAGTGAAGCGCTTCGGAAGCATAAGACGGTGTGTATGGGAGCTTATGTTCTGGCGTCATTGATTATCATGGCAACTGTATTTTTGAAACAGCACTCAGTGATTGACGTGGTGGGAGCATTTGTGATGGCATATGCATTGTATCAGTTTGTGTATGTGAAAGAACGTCAGCATGTGCCGCATGTCATCCGGGGAACGGTTTTTCATGGAAAATAAAATATAAAACAGAGAAATGAAGAGGACGAAAACATGGGAAAGATTATATTGACAGGAGACAGACCTACGGGAAAGCTCCATGTGGGACATTATGTGGGCTCGTTAAGAAGAAGAGTGGAGCTGCAGAATTCCGGTCAGTTTGACGATATATTTATTATGATTGCAGATGCACAGGCATTGACAGATAATGCGGATAACCCGGAGAAAGTGCGGCAGAACATTATTGAGGTGGCGCTGGATTATCTGGCATGCGGACTGGATCCTGAGAAGTCTACACTGTTCATCCAGTCGCGGATTCCGGAACTATGCGAGCTGTCATTCTATTACATGAATCTGGTAACTGTATCCAGACTGCAGCGTAATCCTACAGTAAAGTCTGAGATTCAGATGCGTAACTTCGAAGCAAGTATTCCGGTGGGATTTTTTACTTATCCAATCAGCCAGGCTGCGGATATTACTGCATTTAAGGCAACCACAGTCCCGGTAGGCGAGGATCAGCTTCCAATGCTGGAGCAGACAAAGGAAATCGTCAGAAAGTTTAATTCTGTATATGGAGAAGCCCTGATAGAACCAGAAATTCTTCTGCCGGATAACAAGGCCTGTCTGCGTCTCCCGGGAACGGACGGTAAGGCAAAGATGAGCAAATCTCTTGGTAACTGTATTTATCTGTCAGAAGAGCCGGAGGAGATACAGAAGAAGGTATTCAGTATGTTTACAGATCCGACGCACATCAAGGTAACGGATCCGGGTAAATTGGAAGGCAACACAGTATTTACTTATCTGGATGCATTTTGCAAGGATGAGTATTTTGCAGAATTTCTGCCGGATTATGACAACCTTCAGGAGCTGAAAAACCACTATACACGCGGCGGGCTGGGAGATATGAAGGTAAAACGCTTCTTGAATAAAGTGCTTCAGGCAGAACTGGAACCAATCCGCAACAGAAGAAAAGAATATCAGAAAGACATTCCGTATGTATATGAGGTTCTTAAGAAAGGAAGCGAGAAAGCAGAGGCTGTTGCCGCACAGACATTGAAGGATGTCAAAGAGGCGATGAAGATTAATTATTTTGATGATGAAGAGCTGATCCAGAGTCAGTCAGAGAGGTTTTCATAAGGAAAAAATGGGTTGACAAATATACAGATAGTGCGTTAGTATAAACAACAGATAGATAAAGGCGAAGAAGAGAACAAGTAGTGGTTTACAGCGAAAACAGAAAGCTGCCGGGGGATGAGAGGCGCATGATACTGTAATCTGCGAATACATCTTGGAGCTGCACACCGAACATAAAAGACTTGGAATGGCAAGGAAGGTTACAAGTAGGCTGTGACGGACTGGCAGACGTTAAAGTGCTATGGCAATGCGTGTTGTATAGAGAGAACATAAGTTGCTGATGAGGCAGCAGGTGTGAATCTGCTATGAATTAAGGTGGTACCACGGGTCATGACTCGTCCTTACATTATGTGAGGACGAGTTTTTATGTTATAGGAAAGTCTGCACTTTCCTATAACATAAAAACTCTCCGAGAGAGGCACATGTCTTTCTATCACGCTTTCTTACTGACTTTGCAGCGAGCGCAAGGTCCTATGCTGAACTACCGCAAAACAATCAATTAATAGAAAAAGGAGAACAAAACTATGACACTTTATGAAGAATTACAGGCACGTGGCCTGATTGCACAGGTCACAGATGAAGAGTTGATTAAAGAATTGATTAACAATGGAAAAGCAACATTTTACATTGGATTTGACCCAACGGCGGACAGCCTTCATGTGGGGCACTTTATGGCGCTCTGTCTGATGAAACGCCTTCAGATGGCAGGAAATAAGCCAATCGCATTGATTGGCGGCGGCACAGGCATGGTTGGAGATCCGTCGGGAAGAAGCGATATGCGTCAGATGATGACACCGGAGACAATCCAGCATAATTGTGACTGCTTCAAGGAGCAGATGAGCAAGTTCATTGATTTTTCAGAAGGAAAGGCTATGATGGTAAATAATGCTGACTGGCTGCTGGGTCTGAATTACGTTGAATTGCTCCGTGAAGTAGGGGCGCATTTCAGTGTGAACCGTATGCTGACTGCGGAGTGCTATAAGCAGAGAATGGAAAAAGGATTGAGTTTCCTTGAGTTCAACTACATGATTATGCAGGCATATGATTTCTACGCATTGTACCAGAACTACGGTTGTAACCTGCAATTTGGCGGCGACGACCAGTGGAGCAACATGCTGGCAGGAACGGAGCTGATCCGTCGTAAGCTGGGTAAAGACGCAAGTGCAATGACTATCACGCTCCTTTTGAACTCTGAGGGAAAGAAGATGGGTAAGACACAGTCTGGCGCAGTATGGCTTGATCCAAATAAGACTTCCCCGTTTGATTTTTACCAGTACTGGAGAAATGTAGGAGATGCAGATGTTTTGAAATGTATCCGTATGCTTACCTTCTTGCCGATTGAGGAAATTGACAAAATGGATTCCTGGGAAGGCGCACAGCTCAACAGGGCAAAAGAAATTCTTGCATATGAGCTGACGAATCTTGTACACGGTGAAGAAGAGGCGAAAAAGGCGCAGGAGAGTGCGCGTGCGTTGTTCAGCCAGGGAAATGCGGCAGATATGCCGACTACAGAACTGGCAGAAGAAGATTTTACAGATGGTGCAATTGATATTCTGACGCTGCTTGCAAAGAGCGGACTTGTTCCATCAAAATCAGAAGCGAGACGTGCGGTACAGCAAGGCGGAGCCTCTGTGGACGGCGAAAAAGTTACAGATATTTATACGGTGTTTGTGACAGAGAAATTTACCGGGGATGGAATTATCCTGAAGAGAGGAAAGAAAAACTTCCGTAAAGTCATTTTGAAGTAAGAAGAGAAGGCGGGCTTGAAATAAGGCTACCGAAAGTAGGAATGATTTTTAGCAAGTGCAAAGTTCTATTCTGAATAATAAAAAATCATAAGAAAAAAAAGAACATTCCCGTATGTAAGTCTAAGAAAAAGAGGCTCTTAATACTGTGGGAATGTTCTTTTTTACGTTAGGGAATTAATCTGCTTTCAAATACTGCACACGATAAGCCGGCATAGAGAGCTGTCCGTTTAAGCTGACAGACTCGCCGGTTATCAAATCTGTGTACTCCCCCTGTAATTCTCCATTGTTTGCAGTAAAATCCGTGTCAGAAGCGTTGACTGCAACGAGTATTTTTTCGGAGTCGCTTCTACATTCAAAAATAAGCTGATGATTTGTGATGACAACATTGTGATAGCCTCCGTTACAAAGTGCATCACTGTCCCTGCGGATGGCAATTAACTGTTTTACAAATTCAGTCAGCTCATTCGGTTTAGGCTCTTCAAAACATGGACGGAGAGCGTAGTCATTATTCGGCGCTTTCTGTCCCTCTTCGCCCCATTCGCTTCCATAATAGATGCACGGAATTCCCGGCATGCCAAAGAGAATACCGTAAGTGAGCGGTAAATGGTTTGGATTTGTGAGAATGCTGGCGATTCTCGTAACATCATGATTGTCGACAAAGTTCATCAAATGCTTTCCGCGGTAAATGCACCACTGTTCCGGTCCGTACTGGCGGTTCAGAGAATGTGCGATTTCAAAAAGATTCATGCTGTTGAAACTGGAGAATATACCTTTGTAGCATTCGTAATTCGTACAGCTGTGAAGCATTTCATTATTTACAATTAAATTGTAATCTCCAAATAAGACTTCTCCGATTAAGGCAAAGCCCGGTTTCTGTTCCTCACAGAACACACGTAAGCGGCGCATGAAATTGTGATCCAGACTATAAGCGACGTCCAGACGCAGACCATCAATTCCGAACTCTTCAATCCAGAACTTTACGCAGTTCAACAGGTAATCCACAACTGCCGGATTCTGCAGGTTCAGTTTGACTAATTCAAAATGTCCTTCCCAGCCTTCATACCAGAAACCATCGTCATAACAGCTGTTTCCGTCAAAACTGATATGGAACCAGTCCTTGTACGGGGAATCCCATTTCTTTTCCTGCACATCTTTAAAAGCCCAGAAACCACGTCCGACATGATTGAATACGCCGTCCAGCATGATTTTCACATTGTGTTTATGAAGCTCTTCACAGACAGCTTTGAAATCATCATTTGTACCCAGGCGGCAATCAATGTTCTTAAAATCTCTCGTATCATAGCCGTGGTTGTCGGATTCAAAGATTGGATTTAAAATGATGGAACCGATTCCTAAGTCCTCCAGATAACTGCTCCATTCAGCAATTTTTCGGATTCTCGGAACAGTGGTTCCGTCATTGTGCACCGGAGCGCCACAGAATCCGATAGGGTAGATTTGATAAAATGTTTCGTTGTATGCCCACATAAAAATACCTACTTTCATGTTTTTTCGTTTTAGTATCATATCATATAGAAGAGGTAGGAGACAACTATTTAGTTATGGAGTTTGATTCGAGAAAAGTTTTTTGTATATTCTGTAGTATTTATATTGATAAAATTGGCAGAAAATTAGTGAAAACGACGAGAAAATGACGATAAAGTAAAAAAATATTGACATATTTATGTGTAAATGATATATATTATCCATAAGAAATTTCTTAGTAAACCGGTTTACAAAATGCAAAAGTAGTAATATCAAAAAAGAAAAAATAGCAAAAGTTATTTTTTTTACCCTTTTGGTAAAACGGTCTACTAGAACGGTTCACCATTATTTACCAGGAGGAATCAGTAAAATGAAAACAAACGTAACGATAGCTGATGTATCAAAGAGAGCAGGAGTATCAAAGTCTACGGTTTCCAATTATCTTAATGGAAAGTATGAGAGGATGTCAGAGCGTAAAAAGAAGGCAATCAGTTATACGATTCAAGAACTTGGGTATACTCCTAATTTGAGTGCAAGAAGACTTCCGAATAAGGAAAAAAGCAGGACTGTCTGCCTGATTATTCCGGAGAATCTGACACGTATGTTTGATTCTTTATACTATCCAAAGGTGTTTCATGCAATTGAAAAACTTGCGGAAAAGGAGAATTATAATATACTGATTTACTCAAGAAAGCGCAGCAATCCGGAGAGAGAAATGTTGTTTTTAAAGGGAATGGCATCTTCTGTTGTAGATGGATTTATCATTTTTGATTTGGATGAAAAAGACCGCTTTTTTAAGGAATTTGAAAAAGCAGAAATACCATATATTTGTGTGGGGAAAATTTACGGATACGAAGATTATCATTATGTTGCTTCAGACCATGAGACAGCAGCGGAAAATGTACTTGAGTATCTGATTCAATTGGGACACAAAAAAATAGTGGTATTTGAATCCGGTGATAGTGGCGTAGTTGTATCGACAAGAAGAATTGCGATAGAGAAGATCCAGGAAAAATACAAAGCGGAAGGCATTGAGATTGAAAGGGCAGGATTTCCTGTTAAAGCAACGGATCAGATGATTTATGATGTCTGCAAAGAACAATTGGAAAAACGTGAGCGTTCAACCGCATTTGTGATTTCATCAGTAATCCGGCAGTATTTTTTGACAGCGGCAGGTGAATTGAACTTATCAGTACCTGAAGATTTGTCTTATGTGAACATTGAGTATTATTCCAGAAATAATTGGGGGAAAGAGGAGCAGACAAGAGTGGAATTAAAGGCCGGGATAATTGCTGAAACAGCATTTCGGAAATTGTTGAAGAATATTTATAATCCAATGGCTGAACTTAAATCGGAACTGATACCTCTAGAACTTACAATTGGTGCAACGACAGCAGTTCTTGAAGATTGAACAGGAGGAAAAAGATGAAAAATAAAATATTGACATGTTTAATGGTAGTTGTAATGACAATCGGGTTATTAGCAGGATGTGGAAATGGAAATTCGTCAGAAGAGTCCTCAAATGAAGGTGGAAACAAAGAAGAAGGGAAAAAATTGGTATTCTGGGATAAGGCAGAATACGTGGACGATTATGCCTCCCTTATGAAAGAGCAGGTAGATGCATTCGCAGAGGAAAACGGCGTAGAGGTTGATTATGTGAATGTTGCTGCAGCAGATATGAAACAAAAATTAATGGCTGCGATTGAAGCGGGAAACGCACCTGATTTGATTGTTGGAGACGATACACTGGTCGGCCAGTTTGCTTCTCTGGATCAGCTTGCAGATGTCAGTGATATTATGGGAGAGTTTGAGTTTACCGATGCGGCGATGACAATGAGTCAGGTAGGTGAGTCCTCTTTCATGGTACCACAGGGATTTACAGCACCTGGTATGCATGTGCGTAAGGACAAATGGGAAGAAAAAGGTCTTGGAATGCCGACTACCTGGGAAGAATTAAAAGAGCAGGCTGCAAAAGTAAACGATCCGGAAAATGGATTCTATTCACTTGGTTTTGCTATGGGAGCGTCCGGTGGTGGTGATGCAGAAGGCTTTGTCAGAACTATTATTTTGGACTGGGGAGGTCAGACAGTAAACGAGAAAGGTGAAGTAGTAGTAAATTCTCCGGAAACTGTGGAAGCGTTCAACTTTATTAAATCACTTTATGATGAAGGCCTGATATCTCCGGATGCAGTGACAGGAGATGACAGTTGGAACAATCAGGCATATTTGGCAGGTACGGCAGGTATTATTTGTAATTCAGGGTCTGTTATGGCGGCAATGAAAGCAGATGATCCGGAACTGTATGAAAAAACTCAGATTATTCCGTATCCGGCAGGACCGACAGGAGAGGCAGTAGTGCTTGGCGGATGTAATGTATTTGGAATCATGGAATCTGGTGCAAACACAGATGTGGCAAAGGATTTTGTAAGATATTATTTTACTAACCAAGACAAATATGAGGAGATGATTGAAGTAATGGATTCTATGTGGCAGCCGGTTCTTGAAGGAATGGAAGATAGTGAATTCTGGCAGGATGAGGCGAACCAGCCATGGCTTGAATCATCCAAGATTACAGTTAAAACATATTATCCGGCACCTGCCGATGATAGAGCAATGTCATGTTTTAGTAATCAGGTGTGTGTAAAAGCAGTACAGGAGATGCTGATTAACGGGGCGAGTCCTGAGGAAGCGGTAAAAAGTCTGGAGGAATCTTTTAAAGCAGTGTACGAGGAGGAATAAGATGTCGAAAAAAACGGAATCACAGGCAGTCAAAGACAGACGGCTCGGGCTTTTGTTGATGATTCCTGTTGTTATTGTAGTATTTATAATCATGGGAATTCCGTTTGTACGTGCTATTTATTGGAGTTTTACAGATAAAGTGATTGGAGCGGAAGCACAATTTATCGGTTTTGAAAATTATGTAAGATTATTTTCCGATAAAATATACTGGAAATCTTTGACAAATACATTGATTTATACAGTGCTTTGTATTGGTGCGAAACTTTTGATCGGTCTTTTGTGGGCGGTTCTGCTGAATCAAAATTTTGCAGGGAAAGGTTTTTTTAGAACTGCACTTTTGATTC
>ERZ808046.1420-NODE-1420-length-10610-cov-3.238204_pt1 | contig 10610 bp, 9 predicted proteins | sample MGYA00380196_ERZ808046 | MGnify/ENA primary metagenome ERZ808046 (study PRJEB31490, sample SAMN06133421) | mouse gut metagenome | isolation source: Z6_2 | host: mice | place: China: Chengdu | collected 2015-05 ...
GGGCCGCCACGGCGGCGGGGCCCTCCTGACCCCGGAGGCCGAGGCGCTGCTGGCGGCCTATCAGGCCCTGCGGGAAGACGTGTCCGCCTACGCCCAGGCCCGCTTTCAGGAACTCTTCCGGGACCTCTGACCTCCCGCCCGCATAGAATGGAGTGCGAACCTGTACCCGCCGCCGGGAAGCCGGCGGGGAAGGGGCAGCATCCGCGGCGGCCCCGCGTACGGGTTCCACATCCGATTTTACTGGGAGGTCCTTTTCATGGAACCTGTTTGTAACGAGTGCGCCGAGTGCATGGAGCGCCAGGAGCCCGTCCTTCTAAACGCCCGCGTCCTGCGGGTGAACTGCTGCGACCTGCTGGTCTGCGACCTGTGTACTTGCCAGGAGGTGCTGGTCCATACCGACAACGCCTGCTGCTTCCGCCCGGGCCAGTGCGTCTGCGTTCAGTACAGCGGCGCGATGACCATGAGCATCCCGCCCCAGGTCAGCGCGGACTGCGTCAAGTGCATCGCCTGTAGCAGCTGCTGCTGAAGCAGGAAAGAGGCCCTCTTTGAAAGAGGGCCTCTTTTTTCGCGGGGAGCGGGCCCTCCGCCCTTCTTCCGGGGCCTCCGGCGCTTTCCCCTTATGGATCCAGTTTCTTCAAATGCTTCGCCGCCGCTTTCAGCATCAGCTTCTTCCTCCCGGCCTCCTCGAAGTCCACCTGGACCAGGGCGTCGCCGCCCATGGGCTGGACGGACACCACCGTGCCCTTGCCGAAGGCGCTGTGCTCCACCCGCTCCCCCTGGCTCAGGCTCATCCCGGGGGCGGCGGCCTGGCTCAGCGTGGTCCGGCGGGCCTCCTGGTACGCGGGCCGGGCCGGGCGGGCGTATGTACCGGCGGTCCGCTGGCCCCCGCCGTAGGAACCGCCGCTATAGGAGCCGCCGCCATAGGAGCCGCTGCCGTAGGCGCCGAAGCTCCCTCCGGCCTCCAGGCCCTTGCCCTCCCAGTTCAAGTTCTTCTCCGGGATTTCCTCCAGGAACCGGGAGACCTTGTTCGAGCCCGTGCGGCCATACAGCATCCGCTGCCGGGCGTGGGTCAGGGTCAGGCGCTCCTTCGCCCGGGTCATGGCCACGTAGCACAGGCGGCGCTCCTCCTCCAGCTCCTCCTCCTCAAACTGGGCGGAGCTGCCGGGGAAGACCCCCTCTTCCATGCCCACCACGTAGACCATGGGGAACTCCAGGCCCTTGGCGGCGTGGATGGTCATCAGTGCGCTGCTGGGGCTGGGATTCTGGTCGCTGGTGGTTGGCGTTGCGGCGTTTGTGGGCTGCGTGTCGATGGTGTCATCCAATGCGATGGCGGTCATTCTTGATGAGTTTCCCCATATGGCGGGAACGGCATCTTCGCTGGCAGGAACCTTCCGTTTTGGCATAGGGGCAATTGTTGGCGCATTGCTTTCTCTTGCGACCTTTAACTCTGCATGGCCGATGATTTGGTCAATTGCATTCTGCGCAACCAGCTCCATTCTCTTCTGTCTGTACGCCAGTCGGCCGAAAAAACGGTGATCTATTGCACAACGAGGAAGCTAAAAGGCTTCCTTTGTTGATGCATGTCAACCACAAATCTATCATTCCCCCCGATATATGTTTATTTTATGTAAAATCAATTTATGTAAAAAGTCACATCATTGTAGTTAAAAAGGTTGAGTTAGATCGCAGAAACGGGTACATATAGCCCCGCAAACGTGACCACGCCCGCAGATATTACTTAAATCAGAGCCATAGAGGCCACGCAGGCGAGGCATCAATCTTTACGATCTGTATAAAGACGGATTGTTGATGATGTGTTAAAATTGATGTAAATAAATTGTGAAGTAAATGTGCTTCCGGGGAAAATAAGTGACTTCATTACAACTCTCAATCGTCCATCGACTGCCGCAGAACTATCGCTGGTCTGCTGGTTTCGCAGGTTCGAAGGTTGAACCGATTCCGCAAAATGGACCGTGCGGTGACAACAGCCTGGTGGCGCTTAAATTGCTTAGCCCGGATGGTGATAATGCATGGTCGGTGATGTATAAACTAAGCCAGGCGTTAAGCGACATCGAAGTTCCATGTTCGGTGCTGGAGTGTGAAGGTGAGCCGTGCCTGTTTGTAAATCGCCAGGACGAGTTTGCTGCAACATGCCGATTGAAAAATTTTGGTGTGGCAATTGCCGAACCCTTTTCAAACTACAATCCTTTTTAAGCGTCAGCTCAACGCCAGTAGCTGACGCGTATACTCCTGCTGCGGTGTGGCAAACACGCGCGCGCACGGTCCTTGTTCCACTACTTCCCCTTGTCGCAGTACGATAACCTGATGACATAACGCGCGGACAACGTGCAAATCGTGGCTGATAAACAAATAGGCCAGTTGATGCTTTTGTTGCAATGATTTCAATAGCGTCAATATTTGCGCCTGTACCGTTTTGTCGAGTGATGATGTCGGTTCATCAAGTATGATCAGCGAGGGCTTAAGAATTAATGCCCTGGCAATCGCAATACGTTGTCGCTGACCACCAGAGAACTCCGCCGGATAACGGTGGCGTGTTTCAGGATCTAATCCCACTTCATGCATCACGGCTATCACTTGTTGTTCGCGTTGTGCGGCAGAAAGCGTCGGCTGGTGAACCCGTAAGCCTTCCTCAATAATCTGCAAAACGTTGAGTCGTGGGTTGAGCGAGGAGTTTGGATCCTGAAATACCACCTGAATGCGATGACGAATAGGTAACAGCTGGCGGCGATTTAAATTTTGCAGTGGCTGACCGTCAAAGATGATGCTGCCCTGAGAATTAATCAGTCGCAGCAGCGCCAGTCCCGTCGTACTTTTCCCGGAACCGGACTCGCCCACTAAACCCAGTGTTTCACCCGCTCGTAGCGTAAAACTGATGTTTTTCACCACCACATTATGATCCACAATGCGCTTCAAAATCCCTTTGCGAATGGGGAAGGCAACCTGAAGCTGTTCAACATCCAGCAACGTTGAGGCAGGTTCTGGCAACGGCACTGGATCGCCTGACGGTTCACTGTTGAGTAGCTTTTGTGTGTAAGGATGAGTGGGTGATGCAAATAGCGTAGCGGCGTAATTTTGCTCGACACAGCGACCGTTTTGCATTACCGCCACGCGGTGGGCCAGTTTTCTGACAATGCTGAGGTTATGAGTAATAAACAGCATGCCCATATTCAGCTCGCCTTGCAGTTCGCGCAACAGCTGTAAAATCTGCGCCTGGACAGAGACGTCCAGTGCGGTGGTCGGTTCATCGGCAATTAATAATTCCGGTCGCGTTAACAGCGCCATCGCAATCATCACCCGCTGGCGTTCGCCGCCGGAGAGCTGATGCGGATAATCTGTCAGCCGTTTTGCCGCCTGGCGGATACCAACGCGATCAAGGCAGTTAAGAATTTCGCCACGAGCCGCTTCCCGACGCATCCCGCGGTGGAGTGAAAGCACTTCATAAAGCTGTTTTTCCAGGGTATGCAATGGATTTAACGACACCATCGGTTCCTGAAAAATCATGGCGATCTTATTACCGCGTACACCGCGCAACGTTTGATCGCTGACATGAAGCAGCGATTCGCCATGAAAACGAATATCGCCGGAGAGATATTCAACCGGCGGGGAAGGGAGCAGGCGTAAAATTGACAGCGCGGTAACGCTTTTGCCTGAACCTGACTCACCCACCAGCGCCAGCGTTTCGCCAGCCTCAATCTGTAGTGAAACATCATTGACTACTGTACGTACGGTTTGCTGATGGCGAAAACCCACCGACAAATTTTCAATCGCTAACAGAGTTTGCGTCATGCTACACCGCCTTATTAGGATCAAATGCGTCGCGGACGGCTTCACCAATAAAGATCAGCAAAGACAATAATATCGCCACCGACAAGAAGGCGGTGATCCCAAGCCACGGGGCCTGAAGGTTATTTTTCCCTTGTAACAGCAGTTCACCGAGTGACGGTGAACCGAGCGGTAGACCGAAGCCGAGGAAATCGAGCGAGGTCAGGGTGGTTATCGAACTACATAAAATAAACGGTAAAAAGGTGAGGGTCGCGACCATGGCATTAGGCAACATATGACGCAGGATGATACTGCGATCGCTGACGCCAAGCGCCTGTGCCGCACGAATGTAGTCGAAATTACGAGTACGTAAAAACTCCGCCCGCACCACGCCGACCAGACTCATCCAGCCAAACAAGACAGTAATTGCCAGCAGCCACCAGAAGTTAGGCTGTACGACGCTGGAAAGTAAAATAATCAAAAACAGCGTCGGCATCCCCGACCATACTTCAATAAAGCGTTGTCCCCAGAGATCGACTTTACCGCCGTAATAGCCTTGTAGCGCCCCCGCCAGCACGCCCATCACGCTGGAACAGAGAGTCAGCATCAGGCCAAACAGAACCGAGATCCGCGTGCCATAGAGAATGCGCGCCAGCACATCGCCGCCATTGGCATCCGTTCCCAGCCAGTTTTGCCAGGAGGGTGGGGAGGGGAAGGGCTTGTCAGTAGAAAAGTTGATACTGGTAGCGCCAAAGCGAATCGGTGCCCACAGTACCCAGCCTTTATCTTCCAACCGCTGTTTCAGCCACGGGTCCTGATAATCAGCCTGACTTGCCAGCGGGCCGCCAAAATCGCTTTCGCTGTAGTTTTTCAACAACGGGAAATACCAACTGCCGTCATAACGTACCAGCAACGGTTTATCGTTGGCGATAAGTTCAGAACACAAACTCAAACCAAACAAAACGAGGAAAATCCATAACGACCAGTAGCCGCGACGGTTATGGCGAAAACGCGCCCAACGGGCCTGATTGACGGGGCTGAGTCGCGACATTAACGTCCCTCAAAATCTATACGCGGATCGACCAGCGTATAGCTGATATCACTGACAATATTCAGCAGCAGGCCAATCAGGGTGAAAATATACAAGGTACCAAACATTACAGGATAATCGCGCGAGACGGTCGCTTCGTAGCCCAGTAAGCCAAGGCCATTGAGTGAAAACATCACTTCAATCAGCAGCGAGCCGGTAAAAAACATGCTGATAAACGTCGCCGGAAAACCGGCAATCACCAGCAGCATGGCGTTGCGGAACACATGTTTCCAGAGAATATTTTTTTCACTTACCCCTTTCGCACGCGCGGTCACCACGTATTGCTTGCGCACTTCATCAAGGAATGAGTTTTTTGTCAGCATGGTCAGCGCCGCAAAGCCACCAATCACTGTCGCCAGCACCGGCAGCGTGATATGCCACAGATAATCGGTGATTTTCTGATACCACGGCAGCGAATCAAAGTTAGCGGAAACCAGGCCGCGTAGAGGGAACAGGTCGAAATAGCTGCCGCCTGCGAAGAAGACAATCAGCAGGATGGCAAACAAAAAGGCCGGAATGGCGTAGCCGATGATGATAAATGCGCTACTCCAGACGTCAAAGCGGCTCCCATTATAAACAGCTTTGCGAATGCCTAACGGAATCGACACCAGATAGATAATCAGCGTGCTCCACAATCCGAGGGTGATGGAAACCGGCAGACTGTCTTTAATCAGCGTCAGCACCGAGGCGCTGCGAAAAAGGCTATCACCAAAATCAAAGCGGATGTAGTCCCAGAGCATTTTGAAGTAACGTTCGTGGATCGGCTTATCAAAACCGTAGCGATGAGTGATCTCAGCGATCACTTCTGGATCTAATCCGCGTCCGCCACGGTAATTACTGTCGCTGATATTGCCGACACCCGTTTGCGCATGGCTGGCACGAACACCTTCACCGCCTGCGCCGGGTAATACTCCGGCATTACCAAACTCAATGGCGGCGATGGCCTGGTCGACCGGACCGCCAGGCGCAATTTGCACGATGAAAAAGTTGATAGTGATAATCGCCCATAACGTTGGGATCACCAGCAACAGACGGCGAATCAGGTAAGCGCCCATCTACTCTCCCTGTTTGCTGGCGGACGGCAGTTTGGCCGCTTTATTAACGTCATACCACCAGGTATCGATACCCAGGCTGTAAACAGGGCGCACTGCGGGTTGAGAGAATTTATCCCACCAGGCGAGACGGTCTTCCGCCATATACCACATTGGCAGCATGTAATAATTCCACGTTAATACGCGATCCAGTGCTCGCCCTAACGGCAGTAATTTTTCTTTATTTCCCTGCGCGGCAATAATTTGATTGATCAGCGAGTCGATAACCGGACTTTGCACGCTGGGGGCATTATAAGTGGAATTGATATATTCCGATGACCAGGAAATCTGTAAATCGGAACTGGGCCACGGCATTGCCCGCCATACGCGCGGCATCATGTCATAGTCGCGACTGCGCATGCGGTTAGTGATTTGCGAGTTATCCACCTTGCGAATGTCCATGTTGATACCCAGCCGTTGCAGGCTGTGCTGGAACGGCAATACCCACTGACTATTGCTGCTTGCGGGAAGCAATAATTCAAAGCTGAGTGGCTGACCCGTTGTGGCATTAACGCGTTGCTGACCCTTCAGCACCCAGCCCGCTTCGTTGAGAAGTTTGTCGGCTTTTAACAGGTTGTCACGATCGTAGCCATCGCCTTTAGATACCGGCGGCTGGTAGATTTGTGTGAAGACTTCTGACGGTAGATCTTTTTTCATTGGTGCCAGAAGCACCAGCTCCGCGGCGTCGGGGTAATTTCTGGCCGCGTATTCGGTATTCTGAAAATAACTGTTCGTGCGACTCCAGGCATTGTAAAACAACGCCTTGTTCATCCATTCAAAGTCAAAGGCGAGAGTGATTGCTTCCCGCACCCGGCGATCGCTGAATACCGGACGTTGGATATTAAACGCCAGCCAGCGCGTATCCTGGGCTGATTCGTTCTTTTGCTCATCTTTGATGATGTATTTTTTATCGAAATTTTTACCGGTATAACGCGTGGCCCAGTTTTTAGCGTCGTTTTCCATACGCAAATCAAAGGCACCTGCTTTAAACGCTTCAAAGGCGACATTATCATCGAGGTAATAATCGTAGCGAATGGTGTCGAAATTCCAGCGTCCACGGTTTACCGGTAAGTTTGCTGCCCAGTAATCTTTCACGCGGGAATAGACAATATTTTGCCCCATTTTCCAGGACGTAATGCGGTACGGACCACTGGCAAGCGGAGGCGTGGCGAGCGGGTCGCTAAGTTTGTGATCCTTCCAGTACTTTTCTGGAAATACCGGCAGCGAAAACAGACTCAACATATCTTCTTTGCCGGGTTTAGCTAACTCAATGCGCACGGTTAACGGCGCAATGGCTTTGACGGTGGTGCCTTTGTAGACCAGACGAAATTGCGGCACGCCTTCGGTCATAAATTTTTGAAAAGTAAACTCTACATCGCGGGCAGTAATGGGCGAACCATCATGAAAACGGGCGCGCGGATTAATAGCGACCTCCACCCAGGAATAATCGTCAGCATAGCGTGCGCTTTCAGCAATCAGCGGGTAATAACTGCCTGGTTCGTCATCGGAAGTCGTAAATAGCGTGTCGTACAGCTGCTCGGTGCGTGCGCCCGGGTTGCCGCGCAGTGCATAGCGGTTGAAATTATCGAAGGTGCCGAGGGCTGACAACGTTATCTGCCCACCTTTTGGCGCGGCGGGGTTCACATAATCAAAATGGTTGAAATTAAACGCGTACCGGGGTTCGCCCAGCACGGCAAAGGCATAGCTTTCCTTGATAGCCTGCGCCTGCGCACCAAAGGTGAACAGAGCGATAAACAGCAGCAGTATGCGCACAATCATCTGCAACGGATTTCCTTTTACTCATCATTAGCCGCAATCCGGCATGCTTTCACTATGAATAATAAGGGACGTAAGCACACCTTACCACTGCGGTGTATACGGTTTCTTTAGCCAGCGAACAAAATCGTCCAGCGGTAACGGGCGGCTAATCCAGTAGCCTTGCATGAAATTAACGCCGCGTTCGCTTAGCCATCGCGCCTGTTCCGGCGTTTCGACCCCTTCAGCAACCGTCAGCATATTGAGGCGTTTCGCCAGCGTCAGCACCGCGTCAAGTACGGGTGAAGTGATCGTTTCCGTACCGATGGCGTTGATAAATCCACGGTCAATTTTCAGATAATCGAGCGTAAAACGCTCAAGATAGATAAGCGCGCTGTGCCCGGTGCCGAAGTCATCAATAGCAATTTCTACGCCGACCGAGTGCAGCCAGGCGAAGAGTTGTGTGGCTTCTTGCTCTTTCAGCATATCGCGCTCGGTAATTTCCAGCACAATCTGGAAATGGTGTGCGGGCAGGGAAGTGAGCAGTTTCTGGATATCTGCTTTAAAGCTTTCGCTGTGCAGATGGTCCGGCGCAATGTTAATACCAAATTTGACGCCTACCGGCAGCACTTTTTCTAATTCTGCGGCATCGCGGGCAATTAACTCAAACAGGTGCTGAGTCAGCGGCACAATCATCTTTTGCGATTCGGCAAAGTTAATGAAGGCATCCGGGGGAATTTCTCCCGCGACAGGATGCCGCCAGCGTAGCAGTACTTCCAGGCCCGTGACTCGTAAAGCTTGTGTATCCACCACCGGTTGATACGCCACGTAAAATTGTTCGCGCTTGATGGCGGTCATGATTTCTCTGCCGGGGCGCATACGTACGCTCATCAGGTAATAGCAGAGCAGGCCAACGACAGTTCCACTCATGCCGCCCAGTAAAAATGCGTACCACACATCGTTCCATGTCCAGTCATCTGCATAAAGCCGAACGGTCAGAGGAATGCCCGCAATTTTAGTTTCACGGACTGGCATGTCGGTTAATTCGTTAACGTTCATCAAACGTGAAGAAAAGGTAGATAGCGCAGTATTGCCAATAATGAGGGCGACGCCATCGTAATCTTCCTGCCGTGAACTATAAAAGAGTGAAGGCGTCAGGTTGAGATTCAGAGCGGCAAAGACGCCGCTATTTTTCAGCAAAGGGTTGCGATACCAGATGACGATTGCGGGTTTGTTCGGCACCATCGGCGTGCCGGGTAAGATCGCCATATCGACGTTTTTATTAATGTCGAGCGCCGGAATCAATTCATTGAGTGGAATGTCCATCTCACCAGTCGCAGATGAACAGAATGTTTTTTTATCTTTCACCAGCACAAACGTACGGACATTCATGCTAAACGCCGCGCGAGCGGTCAGTTCGGGGTTAGCCTGCTGGCAGGTATCTAAGGTCAGCGGCTGGAGCCGGTCAGTAGTGGATTTCAGGTCGGCAAAATAGGTATCGAGATACTTTTGTACGTCGGTAATCAGTGTGTCGTATTTGACTTCGTGCTTATGCCAGGCCACTAAAAACTGAAGGCAACTCACCAGTATCGCAATCATCACGCCTGCAACAATGCAGGTAAGCAGGAGCTTACGTCCAGAATTGGGAGCGCGTATAAACATGATTCCGTTAATTTCCTGAAATTACGACAACATTTAAAAGATAACAATGACCGGACTATAGCCTGGATCAAGACGCGGAAACATCATTTTCTCTGATGAATGAAAACAAAAAAGCACTGCCTAAGCAGTGCTTTCAGTTAACTCGTCAGGATAGCCAAGGGATTGCATCCAAACGGTTTATTAGCTGCGGCTGAGAACCCGGCGTGCTTCGTTGTAACGCTTCTTCCAGTACGGTTCATTCATGCTGGAAATAATAACACCACTGCTGGTGGAAGCATGGACAAACTGATTGTTGCCGATATAAATACCGACATGGCGTCCCGTTGAACCGGCACGGAACAGAACTAAATCACCCGTACGCAAATTACTGCGGGAAACAGATTTACCCATTTCCTGCTGTTCGTAAGTCGAACGCGGAAGTTCTAAGCCAAATTGCTCACGGAATGTACGCTGTACGAAACCAGAACAATCGATACCTTTTTTAGTGCTGCCGCCCAGACGATAACGTACGCCTTTCCAGTCAGCATACTGATCCATAATTCGCGATTTTACGTCGACATTACGAACCAGGTTTTCAAATTCATCCTGAGAAGCTTGCAGTGATGATGTTTCACTACCCACTGCACGTGTCTCAGGATGCATATTCTTTGCGGTGTTATTTGCACTACATGCAGAAAGCAGAACCGCTACTGCAATCGCGGGGATCCCGCGCAAGATATATCTCAAAATCGGTTGAGATTTGACCATGTTGTTTGTTTTCCCTTGAAGTCCTTAACGACAAATATCGTTATAAAAAAATGCCAAGCGACACGAGACTAATTACCTGGGCATGTTGAAACAATTCCTTAAGGCCAAATCTGTGGACTAACGCACAAAATTATATGCTGTGAGGATAATCTACCGCCGAGGCAAAACGAGTTCGAGATTACCCGATTGGTGCGGTCTTGGCGAGCGGTTTTACATGATTTTTTATAAGAAAAAGTGATACAGAAAGTTAATAAGCGGGATTGGTCAATTAAAGTACGATTGAGTGAAACGCATGCAATCCATTCATTTACTTAGAGAATGATTTTTGCGTTCGATAGATGAAAGCACGGTGCGCATCATCAGGATTATCCTCACTATAAAAATAACCCTGATGATGTTAATTACTGTGAGTTATTTGTTTTGGAAATGTTTGTTTTTTCTCGGTATTGATTTGTCAAAAAAGGTGATTAATCGATCACTTA
>ERZ808046.1421-NODE-1421-length-10587-cov-2.810371_pt1 | contig 10587 bp, 10 predicted proteins | sample MGYA00380196_ERZ808046 | MGnify/ENA primary metagenome ERZ808046 (study PRJEB31490, sample SAMN06133421) | mouse gut metagenome | isolation source: Z6_2 | host: mice | place: China: Chengdu | collected 2015-05 ...
TTAAATAACCATGCGGCAATTTTGGGAGGCGGTCTTAGCCTTGCGCTTTCGGGGGTTGCGTTCTGGGGATTTGACATGGGCGGATTTTACGGCACGGACGCCGACGGGAACGAATGCCGTCCGTCTGACGAGGAATATCTGCGCTCCGTGGAGATGGGATTTTTTATGCCCTTATCGCGGGCTCACGGGAAAACGGAACGGGAACCATGGCATTATTCGGCCCGGACACTGGACATTTTCAGAAAATATGATAAAATTAGACATTATTTACTCCCATATCTTTTCAGTATGGCGTGTGCTTCCAGCAGAGAATCGGTTCCCATGCTGCGGGCAATGCTTCTTGAAGAACCGCAGGATTTGACAGCAAGGGACAGGCAGCTTCAGTATATGCTGGGGGAAAGTCTTCTTGTGGCGCCGCCCTTTGACAGAGAACAGTATGAAGTTTATCTTCCCGGGGGGAAGTGGCTGGACACAGGCTCAAGGGAAATTCTTGAAGGAGGCCGTTTCATTACCGTTTGTCCTGATTTGGGAGAACTGCCTGTATACCTTCGGGAAAATTCCATTCTTCCTATGCAGAAGGAAGCAGTAATGCCTGCCAACGGACAGGAAAGCTTTAAAAATCTGGAGGTCTGGCTGCTTTTTGAAAGCGAAATGCATGATGTTTTCTATGATTATGATGAAAAAGGGGAATTATCGGTATATCATTTTCATGCATATAAGAAAGACGGAGAAGAAAACCTGTATATTGAGACTGATATGGACGTTGATGAAATCAGAGTATTTACATCAGGGCGTATTGAAAATATATATACAATGAAAGTCCCGGGCGGCGAATGAACAGATGGGAAGGCTTGCCGGTACAAACGTTCAGGCGTCGGGCTTTCACAAATTTGTAAAATAAAACCGGGAGGATGATTATGGGGGAAATTACAATTAAGGATATTGCAAGAATCTGCGGGGTCGGGGTCAGCACAGTATCCAGAGCCCTGAACAATCACCCGGATATCAGGCCGGAGACGAGAGAGCAGATTCAGAATGCAATTGACCAGTATGGTTATATCCCCAATAACAGCGCCAGAAATTTAAAGAGAATTGAATCGAATGCTATTGCCGTGCTGGTGAGGGGAGTTACCAATCCGCTGTTTAACGATATTATAAAGGTCCTGAACTTTCAGCTCAAAAGGCATAAATGGACAATGATTTTGCAGCAGGTGGATTACGAGGAAGACGAAGTAGCGATAGCGCTTGAGCTGATTAAGGAAAAGAGACTGAAAGGAATCATATTCCTGGGATTTAATTATTATCACCCGGAAGGGCAGATTGATAAAATCAGCGTTCCGTTCATTTTAGGTACGGTGGGGTCCATTTACGGCGACGAGGATTCCCGAAAATATTCCCATGTGACTGTGGACGATATGGCGGAAAGCTATAAGATGACGGATTATCTGATTAAGAAGGGACACCGTGAGATTGCCATTCTCTCTGCGGAGGAGGAGGCGTCTTCCATGGGGAAGCTTCGGATGGCCGGTTATATGAAAGCGCTTGCGGATAATGGAATTACCTATAATCCCAATCTGCGCTACTCCTATTCCGAAGGAGTGGAGCATTACTCCATGACGGACGGTTATCTGGCTACCCAGCGGCTTCTTGCGTCGGGCGAACCTTTCACGGCGATTTACGCCACCACGGATATCATAGCGGCGGGAGCCTACCGGGCGTTGTTCGAGGCCGGGCTTAAAGTTCCCGAGGACATCTCCGTGGTAGGGTTTGACGGAATTGAAATCGGAGATTACATCCAGCCCAAGCTGACAACGAATCTGCAGCCCGCAAAGAAAATGGCGGAAAAGATTTTTGAACAGCTCTATGATTTGGTGAATGAAAACTGCGGAAATAAGAATATAATTTTTAAAGGGGAATTGCTTGAGAAAGAATCGGTACGTGATTTAAATCAAAAGTAAAAAAATTTGCGGCATGGCTTTGGCCATGCCGTTTTCTCTAGTGGATTTGCATAAATACAGCTATCAGTACGCTGCCTGTGCCAATTAAAAATCCTGTGATAATTCGTTTCGCTGAATAACTGTAGATTCTCTCCGGTTGGTTTCGGTCATAACGTACGGTAACCGGCGTTCCTATTTTGGATGTCAAAGGAACTTGTATGCGATTTTCAGATACAAAGTTTCTGCCATTAACCCGATAGGAAATCTTCGCTAATTTTGCATTACGCCACTTTTCGTTTGCCGGATTGTTTGATTTTATGGAAACAATCGTTCCATTCGTTTTCATTGTCGTTCCATGCTTTATTGCAAAGAGAATACAGTTGAATAAAGCAAAAGAAAACGATACGCCCGCTATAATATACAGGACTATTACATCTCGCTCCATATGTCCCCCCCTACATCAAATCACTTTTTTCAAAAAACCGAATTGACAGAATAGCTGATATTGAAAAGGTGACAAGACTGATGATAATGCTTAAAATTGCTATTGTTGTCGTAGAAATAGTGTCTAAATGAAAGCTTACCGCATTTTCCGTCTTAAGCAGAAAGGCGAATAAAACAGGAGATGCCATAATAATTATGACAAACACAAATTTTGTTTTTTCATATCCTAACTTATACAAAGCGGGAAAGTAAAAAGATAACAGTATCGTAATTACTAAAAAAATAACGGCCGCCATTCTTATATCAAATGTTCCTAATTTCGGAAAAATAATTGTGTCAATCACAAAAACCAGACAGCAGACAATATAAATAATCAAACAAAAACAGTATTTTGAAAGTACAATCATTTTTCGGGGATATGGCAATGCACAAAGCAGGGTAGTTGCCTTTGGATACTGGTATTCCTTTAAAGTAACATACTGGGTCAACATGAAAATGCTGAAAATAACGGCAAGTGTAAATCCCATTGCCCCCGCGGCTTCCGGCATCCGCCAAAGCATAACAGGCGGAATCAGAAATGACACGATAAGCATGATGCCTGCATATTTCTTCACAATCAAAAATTCCTTTTTCACTAAACTAATTAACATCCTTTTTTCTCCTTTTCACGTTTGCAAGCATGATGTCCTCGATTGCGGGTCTTTCTGAAAGAACATCCTGCATAAGCTCCATAACGTCAGAACCTTGTTTTGTGATTCCCGTAAAGCCGAAAGCACTCTCCTCAATATTCAAAAAATATTTTCGTATATCCGTATTCAGTTTTTCGGTGCTGCCCTTTATGATTCGGCAGCTGTCAAGCAACTGGTCTTTTTCCTCCTGAAAAACAATTTCACCATTATCAATCATAATCAGCATATCGGCGATTTTTTCCAAATCGGAGGTAATATGTGTAGAGAAAAGTACGCCCCTTCCACCTCTGGCCATATAGTCCTTTAGTATATTTAAAAGCTGGCTTCGGACTAATGGGTCGAGGCCGCTTGTCGGCTCGTCCATGATAAGAAGTTCCGCTTTATGGGAAAGCGCCAGGGCTAAAGCGTATTTCATACGCATTCCTTTTGACAGGGTATTGATTTTTTGCTTTGGATTCAATGAAAACTGTTCCATGTAATCTGTAAAGTCCTGTTCGCGCCAATTTCTGTAAGCGGGGGCGATAACATTTTTCATTTCCGAGAGCGTTAATTCATCATAAAAGCACCCCTCGTCAAGTACAATGCCAATGCGGTCTTTTATTTTATTTTCATTCCCATCCATGTCCATACCGAAAAAATTAATATTTCCGGATACTTTATTTGTAAGTCCTAAGATACTTCGGAGGGTTGTGGTTTTTCCCGCTCCGTTGACTCCGATAAATCCCGTGATACAACCCTCCGGCAAATAAAAGGAGATGTCTTTTAAGGCAAAATCACCGTACCTTTTATTTAATCCAGATACTTCTAAAATGTTATCCATTCAGTTTTCCTCCTCGTATAAAATGTCCATCATGGCATTTAATTCATCCTTACTAATACCCAAAGATTTCGCTGTCTGAATCATATCAAGCATTTTATTCTCCACAAGCCGCCGCCTGGAATCCCGCAATAATTCAATGTTGCCTGTAGAAACAAAAGTGCCGATACCGACCTGGCTTGTTACAAATCCCTCTTGTTCCAATTCATCATATACCCTCCGTATTGTCAGGACGCTGACCTTTAAATCATTTGCAAAGGCACGGATAGACGGAAGTGCATCGCCCTCTACCGATTCTCCTTTTAAGATTGTATCTTTTATCTGGTCTTTGATTTGCTGGTAAAGGGGGGTCTGCGATGTGTTAGATATTACAATTTTCAAATATCCTGCCTCCTTTAGTGTGATGTATATACAAGCACATTATATACATACAGCACTTAGGTGTCAATATTCTTTCTCTTTTTTCTGATACAAATTTTTAACATCGAAAGACTTGCAGGAGTAGAAGGATAATGTTACCATAGAGAGAAAATGTGGAATATCCGCGGAACTTAAAATAAGGAGCAGTACTCATGAAATGGGAAGAAAATGTAAGAAAGGTAACGCCTTATGTGGCCGGGGAGCAGCCAAAGCAGAGCAATGTGATTAAGCTGAATACCAACGAATGTCCGTATCCCCCGTCGCCGGCGGTAAGGGAAGCGGCAAGGCAGGCGGATTATGAAAGCTTTCGCCTTTATCCCGATATGAATGCGGAAAAGCTGGTAAATGCCCTGGCGGAGTATTATCATGTCAGGCCGTCGCAGGTTTTTGCGGGAGTAGGCTCCGACGATGTGCTTGCCCTGGCCTTTATGACCTTTTTCAACGGGGAACAGCCGGTTTTATTTCCTGATATCACCTATTCTTTTTATGATGTGTGGGCGGAGGTTTTCAGGATTCCGTACAGGACATGTCCCCTTGATGAAAATTTCCGCATAAAGAAAGAGGATTATTTTGCGCCTAACGGGGGAATTGTAATCCCCAATCCCAATGCGCCCACCGGCGTTTTTGAGGATATCGGAATGTTTGAGGAAATCATTGCGGCAAATCCCGGTTCCGTAGTGATTGTCGATGAGGCCTATGTGGACTTTGGCGGAAGGAGCGTACTGCCCCTCCTTGAAAAATACGAGAACCTGATGGTGGTGCAGACCTTTTCCAAATCCCGCGCACTTGCCGGGCTTCGGGTCGGCTATGCCATAGCGAATGAAAAGCTGATTGGTTATCTGAAGGATGTGAAATTTTCCTTTAATTCCTACACCATGAATATGCCGGCGATTGAGATGGGAACGGCGGCGGTTCTTGACGACGCATATTTTAAGGAAACCGTGGGAAAAATCGTAAAAACCAGAGAGTGGACAAAGGCGGAGCTTAGCCGGCTGGGATTTTCTTTTGCGGATTCCATGAGCAATTTTTTGTTTGTCACCCATAAGCAGGTTTCGGCGGGCAGGATTTTTGCAGCTCTTAAGAAAAACGGAATTTATGTACGGTACTGGAACAGGCCGAGAATAGACAACTATCTGCGCATCACCATCGGAACCGACGGGCAGATGCGGGCGTTGGTTGCATTTTTAGAAAAATATCTACAGGAGGAAAGTAATGATTAAGAATCTTTTAAAAGGTATGGTAATGGGAATTGCAAACATTATTCCCGGCGTCAGCGGAGGAACCATGGCGGTTTCCATGGGAATCTATGACAAGCTGATTCACTGTCTCACACATTTATTTAAGGAATTTAAGGAAAGCATGAAATTTCTGATTCCCATATTCCTTGGCCTTGGGATTGCACTTGCCGGGCTGTCTTTTATTATAGAGCCCGCCTTTAAGTATTTTCCGCTGCAGACAAACTGTCTGTTTATCGGACTGATTGTGGGCGGACTTCCGGCTGTCCTTACGAAAATAAAAGGGAAGGGCGTAAAAATAAGCTATATTATTCCCTGCCTCCTTTTCTTTGCTCTGGTAGTGGGGCTCGCCGCCATCGGCGAAAAGGAAGGGGCTGCCGCAGATTTAAGCTTCAGTCTCTGGTCGGTTATCAAGCTGTTTGTGGTGGGGGTTATCGCTTCCGCGACCATGGTAATCCCCGGCGTCAGCGGTTCCATGATGCTGCTCCTTATGGGGTATTACAATCCCATTGTGTCCGCCATTAAAAACTTTATCACGGCTCTGGCCGCCTTTGACATGGCGGGAATCCTTGAAGGCTTCGGAATCCTGATTCCCATGGGACTTGGCGTTGTGGCGGGCATTTTCCTGATTGCAAAAATAATTGAAATTCTCTTTGAAAAATTCCCCACTCAGGTGTACTGGGCGATTATCGGTTTGATTGTGGCGTCCCCGGTGGCAATCTTTTTGCTTGGCGACGTGGGAAAAATTAATGTGGCAGGCATACTGACCAGCGCGGTGACCTTTGCCGTCGGCTTTGTCATTGCCCTGAAATTGGGAGATTAGTTTTGGAAGCGTATACGGATTTTGCCGGAGTGTATGATATTTTTATGGACGGGACCCCTTACGGCGAGTGGGCGGATTTTCTGGCGGAGACGATAGAGAAATACGGAGTTTCAAAGCCGGTACGGGGAGCTGCGGAAAGCGAAGCGCCTGACGCCGGAGAAGGGGAAAGCAGAGGCGCGGAGAGCGAAGCGCCTGACGCCGGAGAAGGAGAAGGCGGCGGTACGGAGAGCGAAGCGCCTGGCGCCGGAGAAAGGGAAGGCAGAGGCGCGGAGAGCGAAGCGCCTGACGCCGGAGAAGGAGAAGATGCGTGGCGCGAAACATTGCTTGACTCGGAAAGGAATCTGGTTCTGGATTTGGGGTGCGGCACGGGAACGCTGACGGAGCTTTTGTACCGGAAGGGCTTTGATATGATTGGCGTGGACAATTCGGAGGAAATGCTCGGGGTTGCCCTTGAAAAGAAGGAAAATTCGGGAAGTGAAATCCTCTATCTTTGTCAGGACATGCGGGAGCTGGACTTGTACAGTACCGTGGGAACCGTGGTCTGCGTGTGCGATTCCGTCAATTATCTTCTTGAGGACGGCGATGTGGAGGATGCCTTTGCCCTTGTGAACAATTATCTCTATCCCGGCGGGCTGTTTATTTTTGATTTTAACACCGTTTATAAGTATGAGCAGGTAATTGGCGATGCGGTGATTGCCGAAAACCGGGATGAATGCAGCTTTATCTGGGAAAATTATTACCATGATGGGGAGCGGCTGAACGAATACGACCTGACCATATTTGTGAGAGAGGACGGGGAGCTGTTCCGGCGTTTTACGGAAACGCATTTTCAGAGGGGATATACCCTTGAGGAGATGAAAAGCTTTGTGGAGAAGGCTGGAATGGAGCCGGTTCTTTTTCTGGATGCGGACACCCGTAAGGCTCCCACGGAAAAAAGCGAGAGAATTTATGTGGTGGCAAAAGAGTGCCAGAAGTAAAAACGGAGGATACAAAAGGTGGATTATATTGTCAGGGCAACGGCGGCAAACGCCCAGATAAGGGCTTTTGCCGCTACTACCCGGGATTTGGTGGAAAAGGCAAGAAAAGCGCATAACACAAGCCCTGTGGCGACGGCGGCTCTCGGGCGGCTTATGACCGGAGCGGTGATGATGGGGGTTATGGCGAAAAATGACGAGGATTTATTGACTCTCCAAGTCAGCGGAGACGGCCCTTTAAAAGGAATGACGGTAACGGCGGACGGCAGAGGAAATGTGAAGGGCTATGTCAACGAACCTTTGGTGATGCTGCCGCCAAGCCCTAAGGGCAAGCTGGACGTGGGCGGCGCGGTGGGCAGAGGGTTTCTGCGGGTTATCAAGGATATCGGATTAAAAGAGCCTTACAGCGGGCAGACTGATTTACAGACCGGTGAGATTGCGGAAGACCTCACTTACTATTTTGCCACCTCAGAGCAGGTGCCCTCCAGCGTAGGGTTAGGCGTCCTGATGGAAAAAAATAATACGGTAAAGCAGGCCGGCGGGTTTATCGTACAGCTGATGCCCTTTACGGAGGAGCGCGTGGTGGCAAGGCTTGAGGAAAATCTTGCAAAAATCCCGTCGGTGACTTCCGTATTGGATGCGGGAAAAACGCCGGAGGAAATGCTGGAGCTTCTTTTTGAGGGGCTGGACATGGAAATTGTGGATACCATTCCGGTGCATTTTTACTGTAACTGCGATAAGAAAAGGGTGGAAAAGGCTATTATCAGCATCGGCAAAAAGGAAATTGGCGAGATGATTGCGGAAGGCAAGGAGATTGAGGTGAAATGCCATTTCTGTAATACCGCCTATGTGTTTACGGTGGAGGAGCTGAAGGAATTGCTGACAAAATGCAGGTAATGTGTGATTATGAGGGAATAATGTATGAAGCATGGATTTATTAAGACGGCGGCGGTTACGCCAAAGGTAAGGGTGGCGGATGCCGTTTATAACGGAGAGCAGATTTGTCTGGGAATCGAGGAGGCGTTTGAAAAGGGAGCCAGAGTGATTGTGTTCCCGGAGCTTTGCATCAGCGGTTACACCTGCGGCGATTTGTTTTTGCAGGAGAGGCTCCTTGACGCATGTAAAAAAACGCTGGCGGAGATTGCCGGGTTTACTGCGGGAAAAGGCGCTCTGGTGTTTGTGGGGCTGCCTTTTGAGTTTAAGGGGAAGCTTTACAATGTGGCGGCTGCTGTTGCTGACGGCGAAGTGCTTTGCTTTATTCCAAAGGCTTTTATCCCTTCTTACGGGGAATTTTATGAAGCCCGCCATTTTTATCCGGGGAACAGGGAAGCGGTCTTGGCTGATTTTGACGGAAAGAAAATCCCTTTTGGCTGTAATGTGCTTCTTAAGGCCCGGGAAATGGAGGGGCTTGCGGTCGGGTGCGAGATATGCGAGGATATCTGGATGCCCGACGGGCCGGCGGTTTCCCATGCCATGTCAGGGGCAACGCTTCTGGTGAATCTGTCCGCCTCCAATGAAACCATTGGAAAAGACGCTTACCGGGAAATGCTGGTGAAGTCTGCCAGCGCCAGGCTGATTGCGGGGTATGTCTACTGCAGCGGCGGCGAGGGGGAATCCACTCAGGATTTGGTCTTTGGAGGACATGATATCATTGCGGAATACGGAACCGTGCTGGCGCAGAGCAAGCGGTTTGAAAGCCAGATTTTATATGGGGATATCGATATCAATAAGCTGCGCATGGAGCGCAGGCGGATGAATACCTTTTCCTGCGGGCCGGATTCCTCTTATATGGAAATTCCTTTTTCCTTAAAGAAGGAGGAGACAAAGCTGGAAAGAGCTTTTCCGGCTATGCCCTTCGTCCCCTCCGATAAAAGCGAGCGGGACAGCAGGTGTAATGAAATTTTAATGATTCAGTCCATGGGGCTGAAAAAAAGACAGGAGCACACAGGCTGTAAAAAAGCGGTGGTGGGCGTTTCCGGCGGACTTGACTCTACGCTGGCGCTGCTGGTGACAGTGAGGTGCTTTGATATGCTGAAGCTCTCACGGAAAAATATCGTGGCGGTTACCATGCCCTGCTTCGGCACCACGGACAGAACCTATGCGAACGCCTGCCTGATGGCACAGACTCTGGGCGTCACGCTTAAGGAAGTGAATATTAAGGAAGCGGTTACGGTTCATTTCCGGGATATTGGCCAGGAAATGCAAAATCATGACGTCGCCTATGAGAATGCTCAGGCAAGGGAGCGGACGCAGGTGCTGATGGACATTGCCAATCAGGAAAACGCTCTGGTGGTGGGCACCGGGGATATGTCGGAGCTTGCCCTGGGGTGGGCCACCTACAACGGCGACCATATGTCCATGTATGGGGTGAATGCCGGGGTTCCCAAGACGCTGGTGCGCCATCTGGTAAAATATTATGCGGATACCTGCGAAAACAGCAAGCTTGAAAAGGTGCTTCTGGACGTTCTGGACACGCCGGTGAGCCCGGAGCTTCTGCCTCCTGTGGACGGAGCCATTGCCCAGAAAACCGAGGACCTGGTGGGGCCTTACGAGCTTCACGACTTTTTCCTGTACTACATGCTGCGGTGCGGCTTTGCGCCGGAGAAAATTTACCGGATTGCAAAGGTATCCTTCGCAGGCTGCTATGAGGACAGTGTGATTTTGAAGTGGATGAAGGTCTTTTACAGAAGATTTTTCTCCCAGCAGTTCAAGCGTTCCTGCCTGCCCGACGGCCCGAAGGTGGGAAGCGTTGCGCTCTCTCCCAGAGGGGATTTGCGGATGCCGTCGGACGCCTGCGTAAGGGTGTGGATGGAGGAGATTGAGAGGCTGCAGTAAATTTAAAAACGCTGTTGTACGCGTTATGTATGGAAGTTCCGGGGAAATATAATTGGATATTTCCCCCGGAATATCGGCGGAAATCAGACATTTTCCTGCCCGGAGGCGTATTTCATAAAATACTTTTGAGCCGACGCAGCATCAAGGCCAAAACGCTTCTGCAGTTTTTCGATGATTCGGGTATCAGAGACGCCTTCCTCTAAATTATCTAATATTAGCGCTTCAATGCCCTGTTCTCTGCCTTTTTCCTCTCCCTTTGCTAAAAGCTCCTCTTCCCATTCCTTTACTGCCTGACACATGGTTATTTTGTCTCCTTCCCTGTTTTTATTTCTGAGTGTGATAAGATACGGCCAGTCAATCATCGTATTGACAGTGTCAAAGGTATCCTCGTCCATTTCCATTATTCTCTGTTC
>ERZ808046.1422-NODE-1422-length-10571-cov-3.282733_pt1 | contig 10571 bp, 7 predicted proteins | sample MGYA00380196_ERZ808046 | MGnify/ENA primary metagenome ERZ808046 (study PRJEB31490, sample SAMN06133421) | mouse gut metagenome | isolation source: Z6_2 | host: mice | place: China: Chengdu | collected 2015-05 ...
GTTCCCGATTTTCTACCGCACAGGGGCCGGCCATGATGGTCAGGGTTCCTGGACCAATGGAAGTATTGCCCACCGAAACCACAGAAGCTTCTGGGTGGAATTTGCGGTTGGCAAGTTTGTAGGACTCGGTGACGGCGACCACCTTATCTACACCATCAGCAATCTCAAAATTGATTCCATTCAGCCTGGCTTTGTCACCAACAACGCCGACAATGGTGACTTCATGTCCCTCGGACAAGTGAACTTGTAGGCCCTTGGCTTCAATCTGACAGGTTATCCCCTTTATTGCCTCTTGGGAGGCATTGGGTTTCATAATAATAATCATAAAAAGATCCTCGCAATATTCTATTATTTGTTTTGATTGATTTTCTTTCGCTATTTTAGCGCACCAAAGGACAATTGTCAACGCTTTGCGACTTTAAAGTTTGACGCTTTAAAGTGGAATGCGATATTGGAAGACAAATACGATTCTTTTCTCCAAAAGTGAGGTTAAACATTTTTTGACGTACCTCCTAGTACTCCTGTTATGAAAAAAATAACTTTTTAAGTTATAAATAATAAAATATGGAATTATATCCAAGATATTTGATAACTATTTACATTTATTTAGCGCTGCGTTACCATAAACACATCAAAAAAATGTGTCAAGTGAAAGGAGAATGGGAATGAAAACTTATAATGTATGCATTGTTGGCGGGGGCAGTACTTATACTCTGGGATTTTTAAAATCTTTTGTGAGATTGAGAGAAGAATTTCCTCTTAAAAAGCTGGTTCTTTTTGACATTGACAAGGAACGCCAAGAGAAGATCGGCAAGTATGGAGAAATCCTTTTTAAGGAGAGATTTCCAGAGTTAGAGTTTCATTATACCCTGGATATTCAAGAGGCTTATGAGGGGATGGATTTTGTATTTATGCAGATGCGCGCGGGTGGTTTGCCGATGCGTGCAAAGGACGAGCACATTCCGCTGAGCATGGGGATGATCGGACAGGAGACTTGTGGCGCTGGTGGTATGGCTTACGGACTTCGTTCTTGTGTGGATATGATCAAGGCGGTTCACGATATTCGTAAATATGCACCGGATGCCTGGATTCTTAACTATTCGAATCCGGCGGCTATTGTGGCTGAGGCTTTGAGAAGAGAATTTCCGAAAGATGAACGGATTTTGAATATTTGTGATCAGCCAGAGAATGTTGTCCGTTCTTGCAGTCGCCTGCTAGGTTGTGACTGGGAGGATTTGGATCCGGTATACTTTGGTTTGAACCATTATGGATGGTTTACTCACATGTATGATGTACATACTGGAGAGGATTTACTGCCAAAGATTCGTAAGCTGATTGCCGAAAAAGGTTTCCTGCCTCAAGATGCCGAGCAAAGAGATCCGTCTTGGCTGGATACGTATGGTATGGTGCAGACCATTATGAACGATTTTCCCGATTATCTGCCGAATACTTATGATCAGTATTATCTGTATCCCGAGTACAAAGCCAGTCATTTAAACCCCGATTTTACTCGTGCAGATGAGGTAATGGCCGGGAGGGAGAAGCGGGTGTTTACGGAATGCGAAGAGGTGATTAAGGAGGGAAAACTAGGAGACCGCTTTCATGCCATTTCGGATGCTCATGCAGAGATGATGATTAAGGTGGCGGAATCCATTGCCTACAATCGCAACGATCGCCATATCGTGATTGTCGAGAACAATGGCGCCATTGCCAATATGCAGAACGATGCCATGGTCGAGGTGGTGTGCGAGTTGGGAATCCATGGGCCACGTCCTATGCGCGTGGGCAATATTCCACAGTTTTATCTAGGACTTTTGGTGAACCAGGTCTCTTGTGAGAAGCTGATTGTGGATGCCTATTTTGAGAATTCTTATCAAAAAGCGCTGGAGGCTTTTACACTGAATCGTTTGATTGGCGATGCGAAGAAAGCGCGAAAGGTTTTGGATGCCCTTTTAGAAGTAAATAAAGGGATGTGGCCAGAGCTGCGGTGATTGTAGTAGACACTTTCCGTTGTTTTTCTCCCTTCCTTCTTAGCATATCTTTTGTCATTACTTATCTAAATGACATGATGCTGGGTCAAAAGTCCAGGTGTCAGGAAATTGCGCATAACATCACGTCATTTTCTTTTGGACAATCAGTTCAATTAGGATCTGAATGACGGTGAGAATACCGAGCCGACTGTTGACATCCCCATGGAGGTATTCTTCGTTCTGGTCATTGGTGCAAAGACCGTAAGTGCTATAAGGAAGCAAAGGACTCTCTGCCTCGCAAGTGAGTAGAATCGTGCAGATACCTTTTTGTTGTGTTTTCTGGAAGGCCGGGAGATAACGCGTGGCATCCCCATGGGCGGTGATGACGAACAAAACGGCATCATCGTTCATCTCATGGGCCAGTCCATTCAGAAGGCGAGGCCATTCTAACAAGATGGAAGGATAGTCCAGGGTAGTTAAAATGGTGTGCAGATATCTGGCGGCAACGGAACTCAATTCATTCCCATAGATATAGATAGGACGATCGCTGGTCAGAAGATCGGCAATAACGGTTAAAGAATCCATATCCATAGATTCTAAATTGTCTTTGAAAAGAGCAATGGAACGGGCAATAAGACGGTTTGTGGAATAAAAAGGATTTCGTTGTTGTTCGAGCTCGCTGCGGATCTGATATTTCAGTTCATGGAAGCCTTTCAGCCCCAGCTTTTGGCAAAAACGGACAATGGTGGCACCAGAAGTGTAAAGGCATTCTTCCAGATCCTTAAGGGTTAAATAGGCGCAGGTGGGCAGATGCTGTTCCAAATAGGCCAGGAGTTCCTGATCTGTCTCGGTGAGGGAGAGAGAATGGGCTTTTTCCAGGATGGGGAGCGGAGGGTTGTCCCGCTGTTTGAAAGAGATAGGGAGGGGCTCTTTCCGGGCAGAAATCTCCTGCTGATAGCGCAAGTAAGCGTGAATAAGAAAATGAATTATATAAAAGATCGGTAATCTTGAGGTGAATTCAGCGCCGTGATTTTCTCTCTGGTTGGTAAAAAAACGAAAATTGACAGTGGCAAATTCGGCGATTTCATTGGTTGTATAAGGAGTAATAGAGAGAATGGGGATATTATTCATGCGGGCGATCCGGGCCAGTTTCACAGTTGGAGGAAAATCACCAGTGGTGCTGATCAAAATCAGCAGGGCCTTGGTGGTAAGGTTACGAAGGATGTGTTCTCCAATACGGGAGGCGTCAATTTTGTAGACCTTTTGTCGCCCAATAGAAAACAAAAGTTTCTCAAAATAATCTGTGAGGATGGAAGTGACGCCGCCCGGCGCCCACAGATAGAGGGCGCATTCACTGTCGAGATAACGGAAGGTTTGATAGAGCAGATCCTCTTGAACCAGACGGGCAGTGCCTTCCATGTTAGCGGACAGATTATCGATGATTTGGTTTATGTCCAGGCTGTATTTTTTGCCATTTTGAGAAGTCAAAGAACGCTCGCTAAGATGCTGGCGTATGGTGTATTTGAGTTCGGCAAAGCCGGAATATCCCAACTTTTTGCAGAAACGTAAGATCGTGGCAGTGGAGTAGGATACAGCTTTGGCGAATTTATGGATACTCATATCGGGAATTTGGTCCGGGTTTCCGTAGATAAATTTGAGGATATCTAGTTCGTTATCCGTGAGGCTTTTGATGATGGCGTCATTTAGATGGAGATGGATCATAAAAAAAGCTCCTTTTTTAAGGGTTTTTAATTGAGAAAAGTATACCACTAGAAATACAAAAAGTCAGTAAAAATTGATAAAATTAGTTGTAAAAAGTTTGGGAATCATATATACTGTTTTTATAAGGCGTCAGCCGGATTCGATGTTTATTTTGTGAATTAACAACAAAATAGTGCAAAAAAGGCGAGATGTCTTACCTATTTTAATGATAGAGGGGGAGTAAAACTATGGGATTTTTCAGCAGAAAGAAAAAAGAAGAATTTGTATGTCCAATGACCGGGATTTTGTGGCCGATGGAGGAAGTGCCAGACCCGGCATTTTCGGAGAAACTTATGGGGGATGGTTTTGCTGTTGAGTTGACGGATGGCGCAGTGAAAGCGCCTTTAAGTGGAACGATTGCAGCGGCATTTCCCACCGGACATGCTTTTGGAATCCGGACTAAGGAGGGGATGGAAATTCTGATTCACATTGGCATTGATACCGTGAATTTACAGGGAGCAGGATTTGCGGTGAAGGTGAAAGAAGGCGATACCGTAAAACAGGGAGATGTGTTGGTAGACGTAGATGTGGATTATGTAAAGGGGCAAGGAAAATCGGTGTGTTCTCCGGTCATTTTCACAGGTGGACAGAAGATTGAACTTTTAAAGACCGGGATGGTACAGGCGGGAGACGAAAATATTATTAAAATTCAATAAATTAAGAGAAGAGGATGCTCCTGGCAGGCAGAAAAAGAAAGGATTCTGCTGTCCGGAGCATTTTTTTGTTTTAATAGGATACACTCTATAAAACAAAAACGCTCCAGGGGGATCGCACGGCGTTGGTGAGGAATCATATTACGAAAGTAACCCGCCACTAATGTCATTAAGATAGGGAAACGAAAAGCATAGGCAAGGAAATGAGGCGAGAACCAACGCCAAATTCAGGGATTTAAGGACTTCTAAATCTCTGCAAAGTCAAAATCCCGCAGACGGTTTGGCGTTGGTTCTCGCCTCATTTCCTTGCTTATGCTTCTCTTTTCCTTATCTAAATGACATTGGCTTGTGAAGACTAACCGAAAACTCGTTTTTGCTAATGCTTGCTTCAGCAAGGAGCCGCACTATCCCACAGTGCACTCTCAAATGATATTGGCAAAAATCCTTTTTTTAAAGATACACTATCTACATAGTCACCATTCCATTTGATTTTGACTTTCACATCTCCAATCATTAGCTCTCTAGAAAGTGTGTTCTTTGGATGGAATTCCCATGGATTTGCAATTAATTGTAATAAAGATGCCGTATGATTTCCACAGTATCTTACCATGGGCGATTTCCAAGACCCGAGCCATTCCATAGAACCAATTACTTTCACATTTTGCCATTCCTTCTCTTGTAACATGATGGATGGATGTTTTTGGACGATGCGGTCTACTTCGTAATGTTCCATAATCGTGCGTGTCGTAACAGACAGTTGAAAGCTAACGTCCTCTTTGTAAAATTCAGTGTCACCATACCATGTAATCGTATTCCCTTCCCTGCGGAGTTTGCCAAACCGAACTACAGAGCCATATATTACAACAGCCGGAAACGTTTTCAGATCATATTGAAACAGTGCTTCCTTGGGGTTTTTCCAATTTCCATGATTGATTTCGTCATGATGATTACACAATGGAATGAGAGAAGAGTCTAAAAGCAACAATACGAACACCTCCTCTTGTTTTTTAGTATTTTTGGCAAGTTCATGATTCGTATATCACAGCAAAATTTTTTTCTTTTGCGTAGTCTTCTGCAAAACTGCCAGCTGGGGTATGGACGGTTAAATGTTTACACCCCTGGAAAGCGTTGTTATCAATCTCGTTGATACTGGCAGGAATAGTGATATCGCGCAAGTTGCAACAAATATTAAATGTATTTGCACCGATTTTCGTTACGCCATCCGGAATGGTTATGCTGGTCAGACCTTCACATCTGCAAAAAGCTTCTTTACCAATCTCTGTCACACCGCTCGGAATGACGATGCTGGTCAGGTGATCGCAACCTTTAAAGCTTTCCTGGCCAATCTTTCTCAGGCTCTTCGGAAGCGTGACATGCTTCAAGAGCTTACATCCTGCAAAGACCTCGCTACTGATAAGCGTTATGCCTTCCGGGACTGTGATGCTGGTTAAACCGCTGTGTTTGAAGGCAGCCGCGTGAATCTCTTTTACGCTGCCAGGAATGACGATGTCTCTCAAACTATAACAATTGTAGAACGCCTGCTCACCGATGATTGTCACGCCTTCTGAAATTGTGACGTTTTCTAATTCATGACAGCCGTAGAACAACTCCTTGCTAATTTCGCTTACACCGCTGGGAATGATAATGTCCCTCAGCTTTTCGCAATCGAGAAAAGCCTGCTCACCAATCTTTTTTATGCTGTCCGGAATGGTGATGTTTCTTAGTTTTTGACAATTGCTGAAAGCTTCCTTCCCGATAATTACCACGCTCTCCGGAAGCGTGACACTGGTCAGCTCCTTGAAATGATGGAAAGCGTTGTCGCCGATCACCTTCACGTCGTTGGGGATGATAGCCTTCTCAGATGAAGACTCACGATAACCACCAAGTATTATCTCTGTAGAGGAACGCCCATGATAGCGAATCAGAATGCTATTTACAATTGAAAAATTTTCGACGGCATCGATCCAAGGAGTGCCCTTAAACGCATCTTCACCGATTTCTGACAGGTCGGCTAAGATCACAACGTTAGTCAAGCTGTAACAGCAATAAAAAGCCTTTCTACCAATCATGGTTACATTTTTGGGGATCGTGACGGTGATCAAACCGCCGCAATAGCTGAAAGCCTCTTCGCCAATCGTGGTTACATTCTCCGGAATTGTAATATTGGTTAATCCACTATGGCTAAAGGTTCCTATGCCAATCGTGGTTACATTCTCTGGGATCGTGATGTCGGTTAGACAACAGCAATCACTGAAAGCATAATCACCGATTTTTTTCACACTCTTTGGAATGGTAACGTTGGTCAGACTCTTACAATCTCGAAAAGCATTGGCGTAAATTATCGTTAGACTCTCTGGAAGTGTAATGCTAGTTAGGTTGTCGCAACCATAGAAAGCGTTCTCGCCGATCGTAGTTACGCCCTCTGGAATTGTGACGTGGATCAAATTGCTGCAACCGTTGAAAACGTCCGCGCCAATCACAGTTACCCCCTCTGGAATCGTGATGCTTTCCGGATTGTCCTGATGATAACCATCATAGCGAAGTAAATATCCATTTGTTGCTACAAAACCATTGTCCTGCAAATCTCTTTCTTTCCACCAAGGAGTATATTCAAAGGCTTTATTTCCTATTTCCATTAAGCTGTCTGGGATAGTGACATCGCGCAAATCCGTACAACTGCAGAAAGCTTTCAGGCCAATCCTGGTCACGCCTTCAGGGATAACAATCCTGGTCAGACCCGTGCAACAGAAGGTATAGTCGCAAATCTGTTTCACACCTTTCGGGATGGTAATATTATTTAGATACCAACAATCACAGAAGGCGCCTTCGCCAATCACGGTCACACTTTCCGGAATCGTAACGCTGACGAGGCTTTGACAATTTTGGAAGGCCCTCTCGTCAATTTTTACCACACCTTCCGGGATAATGACGCTGTGCAGATTAACACAGTTGGAGAAAGCATTGCTGCCGATCACCTCCACTCCTGTCGGAATAACCAAGTCCGTATCAGGACAGTAACATTTCTTTAAAATACCCTTCTGAATAATGAAATCATGATTCATTCTTTTATTCTCCAACTTTGTTTTTCAAATTTGAGCATCAACCCACATAATAGGATTTATCTGTCCTTATATATGGAGAAAGCTCAGGCATTTTCATCAGTTTCCTAGATTTATTAACTTGTGCTTTATTATATAACAAATTTGGAATACATGCAATATTTTTAAGAATTGCACAAAAATTGTACGGGATATCCCATTAAAAGAAGTCAAAAATTGCAAATAAAGATAGTATTATAAAATAATAATATACTAATTACACAAAGGCAAAAAGAACAAGTCTCAAATCAATGTCATTTAGATAAGGAAACGAGAAACGTAGTCAAGGAAAAGGGGAGAGAAGCATTGCCAAAACCGTCCGCTCCTTTTTCCTTGACTACGTTTCTCGCTTCCTTATCTAAATGACATTGCTTCTCAAATTCCCTTTTGACAATACCTTAAAAATCAAAGGAATCACGAATTGCTTGCCGGGGGCTAGGACGGCTAGAATAGCAAAGGAGATTATAAATAAAGGATAACAAAGTTTGATTGCAGGAAAAAGAGTATTTATGAGGAACAAGAAAATCACGCGAGTCACACAAGTTCCTGCGTTTTCTACTTGTAAACTTCCTTCACTCTGTTATATAATGAAGTCTAACAGCGTGGAACTGTGTCGAAAAATGTATTTCTATCATTTTCAGGCAAGAAGTAAAGCACTGGGGAGAATTTAACATTGGAGGGCAACTTCAGTTTATGGAAGGGAAGAAGCAAGCAAACAATTTAGCAAACAAGGCAATCACTAGCAGTCCGACAGCACAAGGAGAAGAGCATAAGAAAAAGTCAGGAGGCAGTAAAGGAAAGAAGATTGCCGCAATCACAGCGGCCGTGACCTGCTGCCTGGGGATTTCAGCAGCAGGTGCTTATACATATTTGAGCCTTCCGTATCGGGATACCTTTTTTCCGAATACGATGATCAATGGCCTGGATGCTTCCCACAAAGATGTGGATCAAGTAAAACAGATGATTGATGAAGGAATGAAAGCATATACACTGACTCTCGAGGAACGGGGAGGAGTAGAAGAGCAGATTTCCGGCGATGAGATCGGGCTGCATTCCGAATATGATGGTTCTTTGGAACGATTATTGGCAGAGCAAAAACCGCTGCAATGGGGATTTCATTGGCTGGAAGGAGAGGAACATACGATAGAAACCATGATTGCCTATGATCCGGAACAGTTGAATGCAGTGATAAACGGTCTGGACTGTATGGACGAGAGTAAAACAGAGCTTCCGGCAAATGCTTATCTGTCAGAATATCGAGAAGGTGTGGGCTATGAAATCGTGCCGGAGGCCGGAGGGACCCGAGTAGTACCGGAGAAAGTTCATGAAAGTGTGGCAAATGGGATTATGAATCTGAAGGAGAGGATATCTCTGGAGGAAGAGGGCGCTTATGCTAGAGCCCTGATTACAGCAGAGAATCCTGATCTGATTGCAGAGGCTGAAAAATGGAATCAGGCAGTGAATGTGACGATTACCTATCATTTCGGGGATCAGACAGAGGTATTGAATGGTGATACGATCCATACCTGGATGATAGAGAACGAAGAAGGAGGACTGGAGCTGGATGAGGCAAAAGTAACGGAATATGTGGCTCAGCTGGCGGTAACTTATGATACCGCATATCAACCAAAGCAATTAAAGACGACAACGGGAGAGACCGTGACGATCACAAATGGGAATTATGGCTGGCGTATCAATCGTAAGGCTGAGGTGGCGGCGCTTTCTGAGATTATTCGTTCCGGTAACAGTCAAGAGAGGGAACCAGTATATTCACAGACAGCGGCCGCCCGGGGAGAGAATGATTATGGAAATACTTATGTAGAGATCAATCTTTCAGCTCAGCATCTTTATTACTATGTAGACGGACAGTTACTAGTCGAGTCAGATTTTGTTTCGGGAAATGAGGCTCGAGGCATGGGAACACCTGGAGGAGCTTTTCCATTGACCTATAAACAGAGAAATGCCGTATTGAGAGGCCAGGGATATGCCAGTCCGGTAAGCTATTGGATGCCTTTTAACGGAGGAATCGGAATGCATGACGCCAGCTGGAGAGGAAGTTTTGGCGGCAGAATCTACAAAACAAATGGTTCTCATGGATGCATTAATCTGCCCGCTTCTGCGGCAAGGACAATTTTTGAAAATATTTCTTCCGGAATTCCGGTGCTCTGCTATTATTTGGACGGAAGTGGTAGCACGAAGACTACGACAGCGACTACTTCTTCCCGAAAGACAGCCTCTGCTGCACCAGCTCCGGCACCGGTACCGGAAACGGTTCCGCAAACAGAAGGGTCAGCTCCGGCAGCCGATCCGAATGTAGATAATGGAACGATAGAAAATCAGACAGATGGAGGAAGTCCGGCAGAGCCGGTTCCGGAAATGACAGAACCGGATGCTTCTACTTCTGCTCCTGTTGGCCCTGGAGAAACAAACCGTCCAGCACCGATGGAAAGTTCGGCATCACCAGTGATTACAGAGTCGGAAGGAGACAGTGCCCATGGACCTGGCGTGGAAGCGCCTCAGCCGGAACAACCGCCGTCGCCTCAGCCCGAACAGCAGCCATCACCTCAGCCGGAACAACCGCCAGCGCCTCAACCAGAAGCCCCGGCTGCTCCGGAAGTGACCGGCGGAGGAGAGACCAACGTGGTTGAAGCTCCAGGAATGTGACAGGAAAACATAAAAGCAAACAAGAAAAGCAGCATGACTCGAGGCAGATCGGGTCATGCTGTTTTATCGATGGTATCGCAAAATCAATCTTAATCTCGAAACCGGAAAAAGGAGAAGACGGTTTCCCGTTGCTTCTCTCCCCTCTTCCTGGGTGTACCTTTTACTACTTATCTAGCAACCCCTTTTTCAGAACAGCTATAAATATTTATAGCTGAAAACCAAAGTATCTCACAGCATTGTGATAGCAAATGCCTTCTACAATCTTTTTCAGAGCTTTCTGGTCATCTGGATATTCGCCATTTTCAACCCATCCACCCAGCAGCTCGCACATAATGCGACGGAAATATTCATGTCGGGTATCAGAGAGGAAGCTTCTTGAGGCAGTCAACATCCCGATAAAGTTTCCGAGACAGCCCAGGCTGGCT
>ERZ808046.1423-NODE-1423-length-10570-cov-3.602592_pt1 | contig 10570 bp, 7 predicted proteins | sample MGYA00380196_ERZ808046 | MGnify/ENA primary metagenome ERZ808046 (study PRJEB31490, sample SAMN06133421) | mouse gut metagenome | isolation source: Z6_2 | host: mice | place: China: Chengdu | collected 2015-05 ...
TAAATCAACTAGGGTATGAATTACATGACCTTCCGGCAGATAAATTTTTTAAAAATGCAATGCAGGTGATTGGAAAGGCAGAGGATAAGGAGGCTGCGAAAGCTTACATTTACGGTGTGATCTGTCATTTCGCCTTGGACAGTGAGTGCCACAAGTATGTGGAGAAGATGATTCAGGTAAGTGGAATCAGCCATTCTGAGATTGAGATGGAATTGGACCGGCTTCTTTTGACAGAAGATTATGTGAATCCGGTGACTTATCTGGGAACGAGACATATCCATCCAACTCAGCGCAATGCGGAGGTCATCGCTCCCTTTTATGAGAATATTACGGCGGATGAGATGAAGAAATCACTGACGTGGATGGTCCGGGTGCATAAAATCCTGCTGGCGCCGAAGGAGATGAAGCGGAAGCTATTATTCTTGCTGATGAAGCTGGCTGGACTGTATGAGTCCAACAAAGGGATGGTCATGAGTCTGGAACCGAATCCGGCTTGCGAAAAGTATTGTCATTTATTAAAGAAGAAGTATGCCGGGGCTGTGCCGCTGGCAGTAGGACTGATACTCAAGTATCAGAAAGCGTTGATTGGCAACGGAGAACTCCCGGTCCGTTTCAAGGAGACATTCGGTGCAGGTGAAAATTGGGAATCATTGCTGCTTTGATATAAATAAGTCATGAGGAGGGAATCATAGATGAAATTTAAAATGACGCCGCTGGAAAAGAAATGGGTTCTGTATGATGTGGGAAATTCTGCGTTTACGATGCTGGTAGCTACGATTTTCCCGATTTATTTTAATTATCTGGCGGGGAATGCAGGTATCTCCGATGTGGATTATCTGGCATACTGGGGATATGCAGCATCTATCTGTACGCTGATTGTCGCGGTGCTGGGTCCCACGCTGGGAGCAGTTGCCGACACGAAAGATTTTAAGAAAAAGATATTCATGGTATTCATGTTTGTCGGTGTGGCGGGATGTATCGCGCTGGGATTTATTTCTTCGTGGATTTGGTTCCTTGTTGCATTTGTGCTGACAAAGACAGGGTATTCTGCAAGTCTTGTATTTTACGATGCGATGCTGACAGACATCACTGAACCGGAACGTATGGATACCGTATCCTCACAGGGATTCGCATGGGGCTATATCGGGAGCTGTATTCCGTTTATTGCCGGCCTTGCAGTTGTATTGGGCGGCGGTTCGATGGGACTGAGCATGCAAAAATCCATGATTATTGCGTTTTTGATTACTGCGTTTTGGTGGCTGGTTTCGTCTCTTCCCCTTTTGAAATCCTATGAGCAGAAATATTATGCTGAGGCGGGCAGACATGTTGTCCGCGACAGCTTTGTGCGGCTGGGAAGAACATTTACAGAAATACGCAGACAGAAACATATTTTTATTTTTCTGCTGGCATTTTTCTTCTATATTGATGGAGTGTATACAATTATAGACATGGCGACGGCTTATGGACAGGCGCTGGGGCTGGACAGTACAGGGCTTTTGCTGGCGCTTTTGCTGACGCAGGTCGTAGCGTTTCCGTCTGTACTGATTTTGAACCGGATTGCAAAAAAAATCAATCCTACCAAGGTACTGTCCATCTGTATTGCAGCTTATTTAGGGATTTCTATTTATGCATATTTTCTGGACAGTCAGCTTGATTTCTGGATTCTGGCAGTATTGGTGGGGATGTTCCAGGGTTCGGTGCAGGCATTGTCACGTTCCTATTTCGGCAAGATCATCCCGGCGGAGAAGGCGGGAGAATTCTTCGGGCTGTATGATATCTGCGGAAAAGGAGCGGCTGTTCTTGGAACGACACTTGTATCTGTAATGAGCCAGCTGACCGGAAAGATGAACGTAGGCGTAAGTGCAATCTCTGTTCTGTTTGTGATTGGACTGATACTATTCCATAAGGCAGTGAAGATGAATGAAGCAGTGGAGAGTGAAAAGTAACGGAATCCAGCCCCTTCACCGCAGGTGGACTTATTATGGACGGGATTCCTGTAACGGCAATCGAAATAAGGAGAGGTTTTATGTCCGGATTTGTAAGTTTAAGAGATATTACAAAAGTATATAAAATGGGTGAGGTTGAGATTCATGCGGTGGATGGAATCAATTTCGAGATTGAAAAGGGTGAGTTAGTCGTAATTGTCGGTCCCAGTGGTGCAGGCAAGACAACGGTGCTGAACCTTCTTGGCGGTATGGATACGGCGACAAGCGGCGAGATTCTCGTAGACGGAGCGGATATTACGAGGTACAGCGAACGGCAGCTGACAGGTTACCGGCGGGATGATATCGGTTTTGTATTTCAGTTTTACAACCTGATTCCGAACCTGACTGCGAAAGAAAATGTAGAACTGGCATTGCAGATCTGCAAAGATCCGCTGGATGCACAGGCAGTTCTTGAAGATGTGGGGCTTGGACACAGATTGGATAATTTTCCCGCCCAGCTTTCAGGAGGAGAACAGCAGAGGGTATCGATTGCCCGCGCATTGGCAAAGAACCCAAAGCTGCTGCTTTGTGATGAGCCGACAGGCGCTCTGGATTATAATACAGGCAAGGCTATCTTACAGCTTTTGCAGGACATGTGCCGTGAGAAAGGAATGACCGTTATTATCATCACGCATAATTCTGCCTTGGCTCCGATGGCGGATCGTCTGATTAAGATAAAAAACGGAAAGGTGTCCAGCATGGTGAAGAATGATTCACCTATATCGATTTTAGATATTGAATGGTAGTGGTTTAGATGAAGAAAAAGGCGCTTAGAAAAGAATTTTATATGGAAATCCGAAGAAGCCTCGGACGGTTTCTGTCTATCTTTTTCATTGTGGCAATCGGTGTCGCTTTCTTTTCAGGAATCCGGGCGGCGGAACCGGATATGCGGCTTTCCGGAGACAAGTATTTTGATGAAAAGAATCTGATGGATATTCATATAATCAGTACGCTCGGCCTGTCCCAGAATGATGTGAAGGCATTAGAAGCGGTGGATGGGATTGAGAAGGCAGAAGCGGGATATTCCGTAGATGTTCTCTGTATGAAGGAGGACAGTCAGGCTGCGGTGCATGTCATGTCCATGCTTCCGTCTTTGAACGTGGTAACGGCAGAAGAAGGACGGCTGCCAAAGACGGCTGATGAATGTGCGGTGGATGCAGATTTCCTTGCAGAAAGCGGATACAAAATCGGGGATGAGATACAGTTTACATCGGGAAATGACAGCCCAGTTACGGATACTCTGACAACCGATACATTTACCATTGTAGGAATGGTCAGCAGCCCTTGTTACATTTCTTTTGGCAGAGGAAGCACAAACATCGGAACCGGAAGCGTGTCGGGTTTTATCAGTGTGCCAAAAGAAAGCTTCAAGCTGGATGTGTATACGGAACTCTATGCAGTGGTTGAGGAGGCAGAGGAGCTGACTGCGTTTACAGATGAATATGAGCAGCGTATCAATGAGGTGATTGACAATGTAGAGGCAATTAAGGAGGAGCGTCAGCAAATGCGCCGTCAGGAGATTGTTGACGAGGCAGAGGAAGAACTGGATGATGCGCGCGTGAAGCTGGATGATGCGAAGAAAGAAGCTGATGAAGAGCTGGGGGCTGCAAAAAAAGAATTAGAAGACGGCTGGAAGCAGTTGGCTGACGGGAAGGCAAAGATATCCTCTTCTTATACGGAACTGGAGAATTCTCGTGCTGCATTGATTTCCGGGCAGGAGGAACTGAAAGCCAACTGGAAAATAATAGAAGATAATCAGGTAGAGCTGAATGGGAAGCAGGCGGAACTCACTGCACAGCAAAATGAATTGGATAAGCAGAGGCAGCAGTTGGAGGCAGAAAAAGCGCCGTTGGAAGACCAGCAGGCACAGGTAGACAGCCAAAAGGGGCTGCTGAACCAGAAACAGGCGGAACTTGATCAGGCTAAAGCGATGGTCGGCCAGCTTCAGGCGGCGAATGAGGGATTGAGCACAGAGACAGCCGCATTGACGGCAAGTGCAGAGAGCCTTCAGATTGAGCTTTCTGCGCTCCAGAGTGAATTGAATGGTCTGGATCCGGGACTTCCGGAAAATGCTTCCAGAGTCGAAGAGCTGAAATTGCTGATTGCAGGGAAAACAGAGGAAATCAGCGGCGTACAGGCAGCGCTTCAAGAAGCCGGTATACAGTATGCTGTAAATCAGGCTGCGATTGATCAGATGCAGCCGGAGATTGATGCGGGACAGAGCCAGATTACGGCAGGAATGGCAGAACTTAAGGAGGCTCAGGCGGAATTGGATCTGTACTGGGAGAAAGTGGACGCAGGACAGAAGATGCTTGAGGAGGGACAGGCTCAGCTCACAGACGGTCAGCAGCAGATTAACGAGGGACAGGCGGAGCTGGATGCCGCAAAGAAACAGCTTGAGTCTGCCCAGGAAGAAATCAACAGTGGATGGATACAGTTGTCCAATGGACAGAAACAGCTTGCTGACGCAGAGGCTGAGGCTGCAGAAAATGAAAAGAAACTGACAGATGCGCAGGAAGAATACGATAGAGGTAAGAAGGAAGCGGATGACAAGATTGCCGATGCCGAGGCTGAAATCAAGGATGCCGAAAATGAAATCAGCAAGATAGAAAATGCCAAATGGTATATTTATGACAGAAACAATCTCAACGACTATGCCGGATATGGGGAGAACGCAGACCGTATGCGGGCGATTGGGGAAGTCTTTCCGGTACTGTTCTTTCTCGTGGCGGCGCTGATCAGCCTGACGACCATGACACGTATGGTAGAGGAGCAGAGGACGCAGATCGGTACGATGAAAGCTTTGGGATATAACCGGTTTTCCATTGCGGGCAAGTATCTTGGATATGCATTTCTGGCAACAGTTGCCGGATGTATCCTTGGTATTTTGTTTGGAGAAAAAGTGTTTCCGTTTATTATCATATATGCATATGGAATCATGTATCAGCATATGGATACATATGTGGTTCCGTATAATATCCAGTATGCATTATTGGCAGCGCTGGCGGCAATGGCGTGTACATTGTTGGCAACGGTCTTCTCCTGTTACAAGGAGTTAAGAGAACAGGCGGCAGAATTGATGCGTCCGCCTACGCCCAAACAGGGAAAGCGGGTGTTTCTGGAACGGATTACATTTATCTGGGGCAGGCTGAACTTTACATGGAAGTCAACAATCCGTAATCTGGTCCGTTATAAGAAGCGGTTCTTTATGACAGTTTTTGGAATCGGCGGATGTATGGCGCTTCTGCTTGTAGGATTCGGGCTGAAGGATTCGATTTTCGATATCGGATTGTTACAATATCATGAACTGCAGTTATATGATGGAAATGTTATTTTGAATGAAGATGCAGAGGAAGAAGAGCAGAAGCAGGCAATCCGCATGTTGGAAGAAGATTCCAAAGTCAAGGCAACGGCGGTCAATCTTCTGAAGAGGGTTAAGATTGGGGAAGGAAAGACATGGAAGGATATTTACCTGAATGTGGCGGAAGATACAGAAGCATTTTCAGAATTTATCATATTCCGCGACCGGCGTACGAAGGAAACTTACACACTGGATAATGACGGTGTGATCCTGACCGAAAAGATGGCGAAAGAATTGGATGTAGAAGCCGGCGATGTGATATACATCAAAGATGATGTGAAGGGAGAAATCCCCTATACAGTTTCAGCAGTATGTGAGAATTATATGGAGCATTTTCTATATATGACGGCGGAGGCATATGAACAGGGGTATGGCAAGGAGCCAAAGTACAATTCGGTATATTATAGTGTAACGGAAGCCGGAGAGGATCTGATTCAGTCCGTGGGTGAAGAGGTAATCAAAGAAGAAGGCGCTTTAAGCGTATCTTATGCAAGTGGGATTGAATCAAGGCTAGATGATATGCTTGGCAGTCTGAATATCGTGATTGTGGTACTTGTGATTTCTGCCGGAATGCTTGCCTTTGTAGTTCTGTATAATCTGAATAATATCAATATTACAGAGCGGAAGCGGGAATTGGCAACATTGAAGGTCCTTGGATTTTTCCCGATGGAAGTGGCTGAGTATGTGTACCGTGAGAATGTAATCCTGACGGTTCTCGGCGGGCTTTTTGGGATTATATTCGGAAAACTGCTCCATCGCTTTATTATTGTGACTGTGGAAATTGAATCTGCTATGTTTGGACGGAATATTGACTTCAGCAGTTTTGTATATGGATTCCTGATTACTTTGGGATTTTCCGTACTGGTTAACGGAGTGATGTATTTCAAACTGAAGAAGATTGATATGGTAGAATCATTGAAGAGCGTAGAGTAGAGATAAGAGTTCAGACAGGTCTGCGCATTTGCTGCACAGACCGTGAGAAAGCGATTTGAGTGTAGAAATATGTTTCTTTTGTGGAGTGGTATAAGGAATTCACAAAAGAAACATATTTTTTTTATATAATTACGTTGAAAAGGAGAGATAGCGATGGATAAAGTAAAAATTCTGGTTGTGGATGATGAGAGCAGGATGCGGAAGCTTGTCAAGGATTTCCTTGTACGGGAAGGGTACACAGTGTTGGAAGCGGGAGATGGTCTGGAGGCAATGGATATATTTTATGAAGAAAAAGGAATCGCACTTGTGATTCTGGATGTAATGATGCCGAAGATGGATGGCTGGCAGGTGTGCCGGGAAATCAGGGGACGCTCGAAAGTACCCGTAATCATGCTGACTGCCCGTTCTGAAGAGAGGGACGAGCTGCAGGGATTTGAACTTGGTGTAGACGAGTATATATCCAAACCATTCAGTCCGAAGATCCTTGTGGCAAGAGTGGGAGCGATTCTGCGTCGGACTTTGGGAACGGATAAAACGGAACTTTTGACTGCGGGCGAGATTGTGATTGACAAGGCAGCCCATCAGGTGACGATAGACGGAAAACCTGTTGAACTGAGCTACAAAGAGTTCGAGCTTTTGTCTTATTTTGTAGAAAATCAAGGATTGGCGCTTTCACGGGAAAAGATTCTGAACAGCGTATGGAATTACGATTATTTCGGGGATGCCAGAACGATTGACACTCATGTAAAAAAACTCAGAAGTAAACTGGGAGAAAAGGGAGATTATATCAAAACAATCTGGGGTATGGGCTACAAATTTGAGGTAGAAGAATGAAGGGCATGAAGAAGTCAATCAAAAAGCAGATGGTGGCAGTCTTCATGGGGCTGATTATACTGATTTTGGGATTGATCTTTGTGGTAAACAGTAATTTTTTGGAACATTATTACACTTCCAGAAAGACTGTGGAAATGCAGGAACTATATCAGCTCATCGACAGTGCGTTAAGAGAGGGCGGCGGTAGGATTGAAGATAAAAATATGCAGAATTCCATTGGAGATAAAATCCAGAGAAATAATATTTTCGTACTTGTAATGAATGAAAAACATGAATTCATCCTGGAGACGATGCAGGAGCAGTATGGTTCTATGTATCTGCAGCTGATGGGATACATTTTTGGGAAGAATAAGGGGGATTTGGTCGTATCTACGGATCAGTATAATATATACAAGGCAAAGCGTCCGGACAATAGCGGCGGATATCTGGAAATGTACGGTGTGATTAACGATTCGTACCTATTCTTGATGCAGAGTCCCTTGGCCAGCATCAAAGACAGTGCGCGGATAGCCAATCGCTTCCTTGTCTATGTGGGGTGTACAGCGTTGATTTTCGGGGCGTTGTTCGTATGGATTTTTTCCAAGCGGATAACAGATCCGATTCTGGAACTGGCAGAGATATCCAAGCGGATGGCCAATCTGGATTTTGAGGCAAAGTATACAAGCGGCGGTATTGATGAAATCGGCATTCTGGGGGAGAACTTTAATTCCATGTCGAAACGTCTGGAAGAAACGATTTCGGAGTTGAAAACTGCCAATCACCAACTTCATAAGGATATCGAGCAGAAAGAGAAAATCGAGAATATGAGAACGGAATTTCTTGGGAATGTGTCCCACGAACTGAAGACGCCGATTGCTTTGATTCAAGGCTATGCGGAAGGGCTGAAGGAGGGCGTGAACGACGATTCTGAGAGCCGGGAATTTTATTGCGACGTCATCATAGATGAGGCAAATAAAATGAACCAACTGGTGAAAAACCTTCTTGTCCTGAATCAGCTGGAATTTGGCCCGGATGAATTGGATGTGCAGCGTTTTGATGTAGTGCGTCTGATCCGGGGAGTGATTGCAAGCTGCGATATATTAATCCAGCAGGCGCAGGCCACAGTCGATTTTATTGCCGATGAAGAAGTCTACGTATGGGCGGATGAGTTCAAGACGGAACAGGTGATCCGGAACTATCTGACGAATGCAATACATCACACAGATTTTGAAAGACGGATAGAAATCCGGGTGATACAGAAAGAAGAAACGGTACGTGTAACTGTATTTAACAGCGGAAGACCAATACCGGAAGAAGATGTGGCGAAGCTTTGGGACAAATTCTATAAGGTAGATAAGGCGCATACGAGAGAGTATGGAGGCAATGGGATAGGTCTGTCCATTGTCAAGGCGATTATGGATTCATTTCAGCAGGAGTATGGTGTCAGGAATTTTGATAATGGTGTAGCGTTCTGGTTCGAGCTGGATGCGAAGAGCTTGAAATAAAACATAGAATAAGATAGAATAGTTAAGAATATTAAAGCTAAGTGCGTATAATAGGGGATGGACAAATGATTGCGATTATTGATTATGATGCTGGAAATATTAAGAGTGTGGAAAAGGCGATCCAGTATCTAGGACAGGATGTGAAGATTTCAGATGACCGAAATGAGATATTGGCGGCTGATAAGGTGATTCTGCCGGGGGTCGGCTCATTCGGTGATGCAATGGGAAATTTGAGACAGAAGGGGCTGGACAAGGTGATTCATCGGGTGGTGGAGCAGGGAATCCCGTTTCTTGGAATCTGTCTGGGGCTGCAGCTTTTGTTTGAGCGAAGCGATGAAAGTCCGGGGGTAGAGGGGCTTGGAATCCTTCCGGGAGAGATTGTACGGATTCCAGCGGGAAATGGGCTTAAGATTCCTCATATCGGATGGAATTCCCTTCACCTTGAGCATAACGGCAGACTGTTTGAAGGCATTGAGGAGCAGGCATATGTATATTTTGTGCATTCTTACTATTTGAAAGCAAAAGAAAAGGAATGTGTGAAAGCATCTACAGAATATGGGGTTCATATCCATGCCTCTGTGGAAAAGGAAAATGTGTTTGCCTGTCAGTTCCATCCCGAGAAGAGTAGTGATGTGGGGCTGATGATACTAAAAAACTTTGTGGAACTGAAATAGGAGAGCGGACTATGCATACAAAACGAATCATTCCCTGTCTGGATGTCCATAACGGACGAGTGGTAAAAGGTGTGAACTTTGTAGATTTGAAGGATGCCGGGGATCCGGTGGAGATTGCGAAGGCTTATGATAAAGCAGGGGCGGATGAACTGGTGTTTTTAGACATAACAGCCACAACGGACGCGAGAAATACAGTGGTCGAACTGGTGAGAAAAGTCGCACAGTGTGTATTCATTCCATTTACCGTAGGAGGAGGAATCCGTACAGTAGAGGACTTTAAGATTTTGTTAAGGGAAGGTGCGGATAAGATTTCTATTAATTCATCGGCAATCAATACACCGGGGCTGATTCATGATGCGGCGGAGAAGTTTGGCAGCCAGTGTGTGGTTGTAGCAATCGATGTGAAGAAACGTTTTGATGGAAGCGGCTGGAATGTTTACAGAAGCGGCGGAAGAATCGATACGGGACTGGATGCCGTGGAATGGGCAAAGAAAGCAGAAAGCCTTGGTGCGGGAGAGATTTTGCTGACTAGTATGGATGGAGACGGAACAAAAGCAGGATATGATCTGGAAGTGACAAGGGTGATTGCCGAAGCAGTGTCTATTCCGGTCATCGCATCCGGCGGGGCGGGTACGCTGAAGGATTTTAAAGACGCATTTACAAAAGGGAAAGCAGATGCGGCGCTTGCAGCCTCCCTGTTCCATTATAAAGAACTGGAAATACGTGAAGTAAAAGAATATCTGCGTGGGGAAGGGATTTACGTGCGGCTGTAAAACAAAAGTGACAGTTCAGCTTGTCTGGACTGTCACAAACACAAGCGGGGATATAGCGGCAGTCTGGCACAGTCCGTAAACAAGTGCAGAATTCTAAACTGAACTGTTGCCGGCAGATACAGAAGAGAAAAGGAGTGCAAGTTATGGCGAGGATTAATGGGGATTGGTACGAGGCTTTAAAGGGAGAATTTAAAAAACCTTATTATAAAAAATTATTTGATACGGTGAATCAGGAATATAAGACACAGCGGATTTTCCCACCGGCGAACGACATTTTCAATGCCTTTCATCTGACACCGTTAAAGGATGTAAAAGTCGTGATTCTGGGACAGGATCCTTATCACAATTATGGGCAGGCTCATGGACTGTGCTTTTCTGTACAGAAAGGAGTACAGGTACCGCCGTCTTTGGTCAATATTTATCAGGAGCTTCATGAAGACCTGGGATGTACCATTCCGAATCACGGATGCCTGACGAAGTGGGCGCAGCAGGGGGTGCTTATGCTCAATACGGTACTGACGGTACG
>ERZ808046.1424-NODE-1424-length-10563-cov-3.682052_pt1 | contig 10563 bp, 6 predicted proteins | sample MGYA00380196_ERZ808046 | MGnify/ENA primary metagenome ERZ808046 (study PRJEB31490, sample SAMN06133421) | mouse gut metagenome | isolation source: Z6_2 | host: mice | place: China: Chengdu | collected 2015-05 ...
CGATGACTTCTTTTACTTCCACGCCCGGCACGGACAGTTTTACCTCTGTATCAATAGTCGCACTTGTTGGATTGTAAACTCTTAAGATAATGCTATCTCTGTCTTCTGCCTTCTTGAATGCAGACACCTGCAGGTTGCGGTTCTCAATCTTCAAGAATCCCTGTTCAAGCGGAAGTGTCCCGAACGCTTTTCCTGTTACCTGATAGGTCATGGCCGGGGCGTTCAGTCTTCTTGCCTCTGCGTAAGTCTCTGCCTCTTCCCAGTTTCCCTTGTGCGGATAGATTGCGTATTCGTACTCCATCTTTCTTAACAACTGGCTCCCTTTTTTACCCGGGAACTCGCCGACTGCCTCCCACCATGTTACAATCATGTTTCCCATTGCACGGAAGAGTGTCATATACAGCGTCTGGTCGTCTTTCATCTCATATTCTGTAAAACAGTTATTGACGATTCCAAGACCTTTGTTCTCATCGCTGACATCTGCAAAAATCTGCATCGGAAGTGTCCGCATCTCCGGATAGTATTCACCGTTTGCATCTTTTTCAGGATGTGCCGGACGCCTGTCTACACAAAAATGTCCCGCCGTATCCACTGTCTCTGCCTTGATTCCTGTCGGAAACGCCACTCTCAGACGGTGATTCTCCACATTATTGTCTACAACAGTACGGACTTTCAGGCTCTTTGCGCCTTTTTCCAGTGTGATATAAGATACGATTTCAAAGCCCGTTGTCTCGTCACTGCGTTTTCCTTCCCCGTAAACACCGCATTTGGACTCAAATCCAGCCTTCGGCAGCTCCATGTGGTAACGGATTCCAAGAGTTGCGGAAAGCGGACCGTTATCTTCACACCATACGTTTGCGTAATCTGTCAGTGTTGTATGAACCTGGTTATGGTACGGCGGATAATAAGCCCAGTAGTTCCCTACGTCTCCCGCATCTTCAAAGTAGTGCAGGTTCTCGTAAGTCTCTCCTGTATTCTTATCCAGCATATTGATGGTACCATTAGCATTTACGGTTACTTTTAAGTTCTCATTCTCCAATACATTGTCTGTCGCACAGATATCGTTTCCTTCGGATTTCCGCATTTCCATCCAGTAGAAATGCGTCCTTGAGAAATGGCTCTTTGGCTCCATCACGATTACCTTGTATCCCAGTGAAGGAACCTTGCCTGTCTCTACATAAAGCACGTGGCGGTCCGCCGTGAACGGCCACGGTCTTGCTTCTAAGTCATGTACCGGGAATGCCTTTTCATCTCTGCTGATTTCCTGAACTTTTAATTCATTTCCGTGAATGTCGTGTGCTGTCATGCTCCATACATCCTCCCGTCTTGGAGTTGTCACCATCACTTTACATACTTCTTCAATCTCAAACGGATGTGGGTTGAATACGACAACCACCTGTTTTCCTTCGTACTCTCTGCCAAGATTTAAGCTTCGGATGATTCCGTAGGCAGCCTCGTCACAGAGTACCTGTCCCATCTCGATTGCCTGATTTAATCTGTATTCCACGTCATCTGCTGTCTTATCCTGTGTGACGCCGTTGATGGAATCATGCGGATGTGACTTAATCATATAATCCCATGCCTTTGCAAGATATCCTGATTCATACCCGTTTCCGAGAAGGTGGTTCACTGCCATGAACGGCTCTGCCTTGTGCATCAGCAGGTTTTCCGCCTTTTTATTTAACAGCTTCAAATACATACGAGAAGCCAGCGCATTTCCTGAGCAATCACAGGACGGGCCATCTCTCAGTTCTCCGAATACCGTCTTAAGTGCGTCTTTTTCAATCACTTCATGCATTCTCTGCGCATACGCTTCCAGGCGTGTGTTGACAAACTCTTCCTCCGGAAAGATTTCTTTCAGATCCTTAATCATGTCTGTCAATTCCGGGTGCGGCGTAGAGAAGTCCGTTCCATTTAAGTATAGTCTGTCATTCTTGGCAGCCGTCGCCTCGGTTCCCTTCTCTGCATCTGTGAAGCCCTTTTCCAGCCATTCTTTTTCATAGTGCATTTTACTGTCCACCATGAAGAAGTCCTCATCCTCATGGCCTGTTCCTGCATTGTGGACCGCTGTTCCGGAAAGCTCCGGACGGTAAGCAAATTCGCTGCTTAAGCAGTTGATTCCATATTTTCCATATAAATATGTATAGAAGTAGAAATTTGCTCTCGCATTCTCTCCGAGACGGCTCGTCAGCATTCTTGTTCCGTCCGGTCCTTCCCACATAAATTCACTTTCCGGCGCTCTTTCTTTGGATACTTTCTTTGCACAGATTGTAAAACAAAAGCCGAATTTATTATAAATCTGCGGGAACTGCGCCGTCTGTCCCCAGCCGAAGGAGTTATATCCGACCTTCATGCATTTTCCATGCTTTTCTGAAGCGCGGATTCCTTTCAGCAGGTTGCGCACCAGACATTCCCCGTCCAGCGGATATAAATCTGGAAGTGTATACCACGGTCCCACTGCAATACGTCCTTCTTTGATGTAACTTTCGACTTTTTCTTTGTTTTCCGGTTTTACCTCCAGATAATCGTCAATCGGCGCCACCTGACCGTCTAACAGGAAACAATGATAATCCTCATGTTTATCTAACGTATCCAATAATTCATCCATGAATTGAATGAGAAGCATCCTGTTCTTCCATATCGGATAACGCCATTCTCTGTCCCAATGTGTGTGTGGAATAATATAATTTGTTTTTTTACTCATCTCTTTCCCCTACTCTTTCATACCATATTTGTATCCAAGTTCATACATCTTTACAATGCGTTTTGGCGGAATCTCCGGCAGAAACCCTTGCGAAGGTCCAAATATAAAACCACCTTCATCAAACAATTCCATGGTCTCTTTGATTCTTTCTTCAATTTCTTCGTCTGTTCCGTCAATCAGAAGGTGCATTGCATCCATAGAACCTGCGAAATACAATTTGCCGCCGAACTCTGCTTTTAAATCCGGCAGTTTCATTCCTGCTGCCGACACCTGGATTGGATGCAGTCCGTCAAGACCAATTTCCATCAGATCTGGGATGATTTTCACCACGCTTCCGCAGGAATGCTGCTGTACAATATATCCGTAACTTTTTGCAAGATCATATAATTGTTTCAGTCTTGGCTTGATAAATCTGCGGAACATGTCTGGGCTGTATAGCAGACTGTTCTGTGTGCCGTAATCGTCGCCCATAAAATAAATCTGCATCAGATTCCCTGCTTTTTCAAACATTCTTTTATTACATTCCAGATAGAAACCAACAATTTTGTCTAACAGATAGTCCACCAGTTCCGGGGCGTCGTACATCAGCATCATCAGGTTTTCCATACCCGCCAGCATGGTCGCCTGTTCTAAGAACGGACTCCACATTCCGCCGAACACCGCATAATCCTTGTATTCTTTCATCCTATTTACATATTTGTCATAATCGATGTCATCCGGATTCGGCCAGTGCGGATAATTGTCAACGTCTTCTTTCGTTTCCATATCTGCAAGGGGGTGTGATACCGGAATACCACCGTAAATGGTCTTCTCAATTCCCCACATATCCACAACGGTACCTTCTTTATAACTGTTCGTACCACAGAAATCATCCATGCAGTTACACCATCTGCAGTCGATATGGAGTCTTTGATTCATCTCTTCTTCCGTCTCACATCCGGCCGCCTGAATCAAAGCCTCTCTGACATCGGTTGTTGTACAATCCATAAACATCGGAATCCGGTCTGCTTTTTCATGCCGTATCGCTGCCAATACACGTTCTTTACTGTTCATGATTTTCATTCCCTTCCTCTTCAAGACTCTCTGTTTTCTATAATTATAACGGATTATTTTCCCTCATAAGCCTCTATATTCTAGTACTTAGTCTAAATATTTTGGGTCTTTATGGGTACAAAAAGGTAGGCGTGATTTCTCACGCCCACCCTTGCAGTAAAAATAACTTCTTATTTAGAATTATTGAGCACCATATGTGTTTGCTTCCCAAATCGGCTGCATCTCTTTGATAAAGTCATCTGACAGATATTCCTTATCATCAGACATCAGCATATTGTACAGTGTTGTATACTCAGCGATTGTAACACCGTCCATCTGCCCCTGCTCTAATACGCTAATCTGCTGTGCTGCTCTGTCATAATCTGCATATCTTTCTTCTTCAAAAGCATTTGCCGGTTCTGCCGGTTTTTCAACCTTGAAGTTTGTGTTGACGCCGTTTGCATTGTGACGTTCAGATTCCGCCTGCACCATAACCATCATGATATCTACAAGCAGTTCCGGATTCTCTGCGTTTGCGTTCACTGTGTATCCGCCGCCGTTACCTTTTCTAGGCTCGAAAATCAACTGAATGTAATCATCGGAAGCATTCGGGAAGCTGAAAGAACCTGCTTCAAATCCAAGCTTATCTTCTGCCATATCTCCGTTGAACCAGGAATATGTAAGCAGCATAGCTGTCTTTCCTGACTGGAACTCTGAGTATGCTGTAGCATCGTCCTTATTCGGAATGTCTGCTGCGAAAGCGCCCATCGTCTTCAGTTCGTCAAAGTATCCCAGCGCTTTTTTCACGCCTTCATCTGTCCAGTCACATGTACGCTCATTCAGACCGATAAATGATTCCGGCGCTGCGCTTGAAATAAGTCCATCAATCAAAGAATAGGAAGAAGTCCACTGCGCTGTTGTAATCGGTGTAACACCTGCATCTTTTAATGTTTTACAAGCTGCAACGAACTCGTCCATATTTGTCGGCTTTTTCACGCCGTTTGCATCGAACAGTCCTTTGTTGTAGTAAAATACCGGTGAATAGTATGCGTTCTGTCCTGCCGTCAGGAAGTAAATCGCGTCGCCATTGTAAAGAAGATCCGGATTGTTGTAGTTTTCCTTTACCCAGTCGTCCTTTTCAACATATTCGCTGAGATCCAATGCATCTCCGGCTCCTAAAATCGCATCAATATCTGCGCCGCCTGTAAAGAATATCTCCGGCAGATCTCCGGAAGCGCTCATTGTCTTGACCGGGCTGTCTGCTGTCATCGGTATGTACTCAAATTCTACATCCGGAAATTTCTCTTCCAATGCCGGCTGGATGTAGTTCTCCATAACGTCAACCTGTGTTGAATCTGTCTCCGGCCATAAAATACTGACCTTCTCTGCCTCTGCTTTGCCTTCTTCTGTTTTCGTCTCCTCTGCTTTATTACCGCATGCTGTCATACCAAAAATCATACTGCATGCAAGAAAAAGAGCTGTGACTTTTTTCATTTTCATGTCATTTCCTCCTTGTATAATTGTTAATTATATTATAGCGGTCTCTTTTTCATTTTGGGGAACATTATTTTAGCTGAGAGGATAAATATTTTTGGTTTTTATGCTGCTTATCAAAATATCTCATTGCTGTTACGTGCTTTTTCTAATATCTCCAGGTATTGATTCGGTGTAATTCCAAACTCCTTCTTAAAACAACGATAGAAATACTTTGTGTCTGTGTATCCGACATTCCCTGCAATTTCAATCATATTCTCCTGACCGTTACGCAAAGCGTCCGCTGCTTTTGTCATACGGAAACGAGAAATATACTGACTCGCCGACATTCCGATTTCTTTTTTAAACTGCGTGCTGAGGTAGGAATAATTTACAAACAGCTTTTCTGCAATTTCCTTCAGGGAAAGCTCCGGTTCAGAATAGTGTTCATTGATATAGCCAAGCATATCCGCAATTAACTTTGACACAGTAATTTCCTTCACCGATGCTTCTGCCTCCGCCCGTGATGAAACAATTCCATCATAAGTACTGTAATATCCGCCTATTCCGGCAAGCACCGTACACACCCAGTCCCGCATAAGCGTCATCTGGATTTTCTGGATGATTGACTCTGCCATCACTGGATTCCACTCTGTCTCTTTGATATTGCTGAAAATAAGATACAGCCAGCCACCGCCTTTATAGTATGCCGTATAAATCCAGCCCTGTTTGATTGTTCCTACTATTTCTTCTATTTTCTCCTGCCATCCCTGCCTGTCCAGATGCACATACGTCCGGGAATCAATATCCAGACAGCAGACTACGTATCCCCCGGACAGAAGCGTAAGATCCAGTTGTCCGCATTCATACACAAACTGCTCTTCTGAAATATTATGATTTCCCATCAGCAGCATATCCAGAAAATTTTTCTGATTCTCTTCATTATTCTGCAGAGCCCAGAATTTCAGGCTGTCAAATTCCTGCTTTTGTTTCCGTCTTTCATCCAGAGTTTCTACCATATGCTTCACGGTTTTAATCATCTGCGCATCATCTACCGGTTTTACAATAAAGTCTTCTACTCCCAGTTCAATTCCCCGCTTTGCATATTCAAATTCACTGTATCCGGTAACAATGGAGTACAGAACATCGGGCATGACTTTCTGAAGCTGTGTAATCATCTCCAGACCGTCCATACCCGGCATATTAATGTCTGTCAGAATAATATCCGGGTTTAGTTCTTTTGCCTTTTTAATTCCATCCACTCCGTTTTTTCCTTCTCCGCAGATGGTTAAGCCGTGCTCTTCCCATGGGATAGTCGTCTTAAGCGCTTCCCTTGGGAAATATTCATCATCTACCAGCAGAACCTTATACATCCTTCTCTCCCTCCTGTTTTTCTTTTGGCAAATACATTGTGATCTGCGTGTATTCTCCTTCCACACTGTCAATCTCCATGTGGTAGCCTTCTCCGTAAATCAGTTTGAGCCTTTGATCGACATTATAGATGCCAAACGATTTTGTCACGCTCTTCCCGGCTTCAAGGTTTTGCCGTAGCTGTGCGAGCCTGTCTGGTTTCATACCGGTGCCGTTGTCATGGACGCAGATTTTAACCCTGTCTTCTTCCTTTTCATAAGAAAACGTAATATGAATCCGACATTTTTCTTCGTCATACCTTAATCCATGCTGCAGCACATTTTCCACCAATGGCTGTATGGTCAATTTTGGTATCCAGCAGTCTTCGATCTCCTTGTCGCATGCAATTGTATAATCCATATATTCAATATACCGCAATTGCTGCAGATTCATGTAATTGCGGGTCACTTCTACCTCTTCTTTTATATGGATGATTTCTTCTCCTGACGAAAGGGAAAGCCGGTAGAAACTCACTAGATTCTGAATCGTCTCAAGCGCTTTATCCGGCATTCCGAGTTTGATGAAAGAGGAAATAACCCCCATCGTATTATATAGGAAGTGAGGGGATATCTGGGACTGCAGAAGTTTCAGTTCATTGTGCCGTCTTTCACGCTGTTCTCTGTAAATCTGGTTCATAGACTCACTCAGCTGATCCATCAGCTCGTTGAAACGGCTCCCCAGAACCCCGATTTCCCCTGTATTCCCTTCTGGGAAACGAAGCGAATTGTTCTTATCCTCCGCTTTAATCCGCTCCATCAGGCCCATGAGCTCTCCCAAAGGCTTCGTTACCCGCTTCGACACATACCATGCGCTGATGATTGCCATTCCAACAGACAAAATCATCAGTATAATCGCAAAAAACTGTAAATCTCTTCTCTGTTTCCCCAATTCATCCATTGTGGTCTCGCATATCAGCTTTACTCCCTTATCTCCGATTTTTCTGCTCAGATACAGAATGGGAATTTCCCCCTTACGTTCTTTCAGAAATACTTCCTTTTCCAGACATTCTTTATATTCACTTTCTGAAAGGTTGAGCAGGAGCTTCACGCTCTTATACAATTCTGTTTTATCCACTGCCGAAATTACTTGATTATTCTCATTTACCAGATAAAATCTGCTCTTTTTTTCTTCCTTTGTCGGTTTTAATATATCTGAAAAACTAGACTCTCTTACAAATACGCTGATTGCACCGACTTTTTGCATCGATTCGTCTACTACTGATTTTACAACGCCAAACCCATAATCGGGAGCCTTTGTATAAGATCTGGTCTGCTTAAGCGTCAACAGGTCTGTCCAAATCGGCTGACGCTGAGCCACTGCCTTGTGCAGGACATCTTCCGGGATATTCTTTGTCTCCGTTTCGCTTGGATCATCAAAATAACTATATATCAGTTTGTCTCCTGAATAAACATCCAGACTGTACAGCATAGATGTAGAATACAATACACGGGTACTGATCTTATCCCACTTTGCTTTCATCAGCATACGGTTCCGGATATTATTTTCTTCTGACTCATTCTGATAATCCGTAATCGTGTTAAGGACACCTTCATCCAAGGCCGTATACTTTGTAAAATCTTGCACATAAATAATCAGTGTTTCTATATTTTTACAAACCGCATCCGTTGTTTCCTGATAATCGTCTATCATACGTTCTGTCAGCAGTTCGGCTGAACGCCAGTTAGAAACATATCCCTGAATAACTACGATGATTGCGGTAACCAGTATAATTGCAATCAAAATCGAATTTCTTAATGTAACCTGCTTTTTCATCCTCTGTATCTCCCAATGCTCACATAGAAAATTCCTTCTTTACTCTTTATAATAACTCAGCAAAACACTCCCTTTCAAGTATTTCGTGATTCTTCATTTCACAACATACTCAAAAAAAGGGAGTGTCGACATTACTATTTTAATCCTATTTTAATCCTGATGAACCGGTCATTGCCTGTTCAATCTGTTTATTGCACAACATAAATACTACGATCACCGGAAGTGATGTAATGGCTACCGCAGCTCCGACTTCTCCCCAGTTTGTAAGGTCAAACTGTCCGAAGAACAAGTCAAGCGCAAGCGGTATCGGTCTCATCTCTTTTCCCATTGCAAGGATACTTGCCAGTGCATATTCATTCCAGTTATTGATGTACATTAACATTCCCTGTGTCACAAGCGCGGGTTTTACCATCGGCACCATAATGCTGACAAATGTCCGGTACACGCTGCATCCGTCAATGGCTGCCGCTTCTTCCATCTCAACCGGGATACTGCGGAAGAAAGCGCATATCATCAAAATTGCGCTCGCCATGGCAAATGCCGCATAGGGCAGGATCAATGACCATGCCGTGCCTTTGATTCCAAGTGTCATGACAAGGCGGTATACAGGAATCATCAGCACAGAAACCGGAATCAGCATCCCCATGGTAAAATACATTCTGACTAAGTTCGCATGTTTCATACGCATTCTTGTAATCGCATAAGCTACCATGACGCTGACTGCGAGACAAAGCACCAATGATCCCGCTGTATAGACGAAACTGTTTTTCAAAAGAACCGGAATATCGATTCTCGCCCATGCCGCCGGATAATTTTCCATATGGATTGCATTCGGGATTGCCCACGGCTCTCCGGCCGCCTGTACCGCATCCTTCAGTGAAAGTGAAAACATCCAATACAGCGGAAGTAAAAACATCAGACCAAAAATGATTAATATCGTATCTCTGACCCCGCGGCCAAATTTTATTCCCATTTTTTTCTTCATCTTCCTACCTCCTAGTACTCAATCGGTTCTCTTGCAACATACTTGTTGATGATAAATGCCCAGAAAATACATTCCAACAAAAACAATAACGCAATTGCACAACCATATCCGAATCTGCTTGTCTCAAACGCCTGATAGTACATCTCATAGATTACCGTTCGGGTCGCTCTTCCCGGACCACCCTTTGTCATGATCGCAATCTCAGAGTACATTCCCAGCGTACCGATTGTGGCTCCGATCAGAACGTATTTGAAAACGTCCTGCAAAAGCGGAAGTGTAATATGTAAGCTTGCCTTTAAGAATCCCGCTCCGTCAATCAAAGCCGCTTCATAAAATTCACCCGGAATTGTGCGGATACCTGTATAGAACAACAACGAGTTCATTCCCAGATACCTCCAGATATAGGCAATTGCAATACAGGTCATCGCCGTCCCCGGATTTGTCAGCCATGACTTCGCCAGGCTCTCAAGCCCCACCGCATTTAAAAATGAATTCAAAAGTCCCACATTCGTATCGAAGATACCTAATACGAAGAACTTGCCTACAACGGTAACGGAAAGTACAATGGGGAACAATGCCGCAAAACGGTAGATTGCTTTTGCAGCCTTTCCGGCACGATCCAGCATCAATGCCAGCAGCAGCGATCCCGGAATACCGATCAAAAGCTCCAGTCCCAGCATCAGGTAGGTATTCTTGTGCGCCTCCCAGAATGCCGGAGACTTCAATGTCGTGACATAGTTCTCAAATCCGACCCATCCCATAGATGCCGCGCCGTTATGGTTCTGGAGACTCATAACAAAGCAAGGGATGATGGAGTAGATTACGAATAATGTAAACAATATGAATCCCGGTAATAAAAATACTAGCTTCGCCCGTTTCGAATAGAAACTTTTCATAGCTCATTCCTCCTGTTCTCTTTTCTGATACTATTATATAAATAATTTCTTCGGTCAGGGGAACATTATTTTAGCACCGGGAGTATTATTTTTAGTTTTTGAAGCTTTTATATAATTGGAAGCAGTCACTTTATCCACATAAGTAAAAGATTAAGCTGCGCAGCAGGTTACTATTCACGGCCTGGGAGGCCGCAAATAGTAACGCATCCGGCCCATTTAAAGTCGCCTGCGGCGAAGACCCGGATGCCCGAAAAGGGTGCTTTACTGGCTCGGATGCCGGGCAGCGGCGT
>ERZ808046.1426-NODE-1426-length-10542-cov-5.674630_pt1 | contig 10542 bp, 9 predicted proteins | sample MGYA00380196_ERZ808046 | MGnify/ENA primary metagenome ERZ808046 (study PRJEB31490, sample SAMN06133421) | mouse gut metagenome | isolation source: Z6_2 | host: mice | place: China: Chengdu | collected 2015-05 ...
AAGGATATGTTTGATATTTGGAAAAAACAGAAAATTGCTGATTACTCCACCTTGCCAGTGACAAAGAAAGTGTATGAGGATATAGACAATGCTACAAGAATGAAACTCCGGCAAGTGGCTTTTCCTTTTGTTTGCTATTATTTTTAGACATTAAGAAACCGCAACCCCTTGATTTCTCAAAGGATTGCGGTGCTTATTTTTATTATTTGGCTCTAATTACAAGATTACTCAATGATAGTAGCAACCCTTCCAGACCCTACTGTCCTACCACCCTCACGGACGTTAACGGCTATTTTTCTCCTAGAGGCTCCTCTATTTTCAGGCTTTTCCCACAGAATCCGCCCCTCTTTTTCTCTGAAAGCAGCCTGTTTTAAAATTTTCAAGGTCAAAATAAGGTCATGACACTCCTGTAGCTTTCTATGGATTACCTGCCTTAGCTAATCTCTCTTCCTCTATTTCCTTAACAAATTCTACCGCTTTCTGGTAATCCTCTACGGTAATATCTTGAATCCCACATGCCTCCTCCAAAGACATATTTAATTTCTTCACCATATTATCAATGTTTAATATCTGTCGCCGCCTGTCTGCATACCGTCCTGCCTTATCCCATATTTTATCTGATTCCATTTCAAGTATTACTCCACCCATAGCGTTTCCCATCCTTTCCTTATATTCCTTATTATCTCTTCCTACATAGTCTAATATTCTCTGCGACAACACAGCGAGGTCAAAATAAAGTCTCGGCTCATTTATGGAATCGCCCTCTGCAATAAGTTGATCCTTAATAAATTTATATTCCTGCTCCAGTTTGTCCAGAGTTTCATTCTTCCCATCCCTTATATCCCTCTCATACCGAAGCACATAGAACGGTATTAGTATCAGGAGTCTTTTCTTAAACATATCCTCTTTGGAAAAACTCTGTGCCTGTACAACTGGCACTTCATACAGCACCTTTTGTTCATTTGGCATAACGATCTGCAGCTTTAATGATTCCCCTTTTTGTATTCCCGACCTTACACATACCATACAGGACTTGGGAAACCGAAAACTGAGAGGTTCTCTGCTTCTTTCCTCAGGTTTCTTTTTCAGTTCATCCATCAAAATATTTCTTGTTTCTTCCAAAGCAATTTTAAAATCATATTCTACCATACGGATAACCATCAGCCCATCACTCGTACTCTGGCATTCGATATGATAAATTTTATCTCTGATCCTGATCATGGCATCATTGATAACTTTGCCGTCCATGCTATGATATTCGTTTCTTCCCTGAATGATTACTTCATCCTCTGTATAATCAGCATGAAACACTTCATTTATCAACGCTACTGCAAGTTTAGGAAATCTTTACAGAAGCGTTTTGAATACGCTGTCAAAGATATCAGCCATATTCTCATTTAGATTTTCTTGTATTTTTTCTTCTGCTAATTTATTATCCTGAATATCCATTCCTATATTCTCCTCTCAAAGTCTGTCTTCCAAGCTAAAATAAAAATGGATATGAGTATCTGCTAAAAATAGTATAGCACATTCCTTCTTCTGCTACTACACTTTTTCAACAAATACCCTATCCATCTGATTGTTATTTCTTATCACTCGTATTTTTCTTTTCCCTCTGTTCGTTTAGCATTTCGGCTAGTTTTTTCTGTTCATTCGGATATAGGTGCCCATATGTATTCAATGTTATGCCAATATCCTTATGCCCCAGTCGTTCTTTGATTACCAGAGGCGGTACTCCCTGATGAATCAGATAAGCAACATGGGAATGCCATTACGGTATAATAACGACAAACGGAAAAAGCCTTGATTTTCAAGGGGTTTGAGCGTTTGCCGTCATTTATTCAATTCCTTTTCCAAGTTGAAATCTTACGAGAAAAATATCGAAAAAAGGAGGCTGTTTCATTAACGACAAAATTTAATAGCGCCAGCGGTCCAATCTATTGTTGAACTGCTAGTTATTGTAGATATAACATTTTTATAGAAGGGTTTCCAATCTTGTAAATATACAGAATATGCCACAAATACTATATAGTATTTGTGGTATTTGAAAGATCATATTAATATTCAACAATACATGGAGATATTTATTATTGCATAATTTTCTCATATTCTTCAATTGCAGCATAAAGAGGGTAGATTCGACCAGCTGTATATAATATAATTTTACGAGTATCTTGCGTATTCTGTAATATAATGCAGCGCCAAATTCCATCTGTTCCAGCAACGGATTGATGAGCAAATTTTTGGTAACAAAGGCTAGGGATTGAAATATCTTTACATATTGTATCAAATTCAGGTTTTGATATTGCTACATCAGTAAGCTTTAAATATTCTATTTTTTTACAATTGTTTTTGATTTGTAATAGAGTATTTGCTTTTATTTTGGACCAGGATATACTTTTGCTTATTTTTGAAAAATGGCAGAAAGGCATGGTATCCTCCTTATTGTATTGATTTTCTAAAGTTTCAATGATATAATTATTATGAATTATTGTATCCAATTATGAGGAGTTGTATGATGATGGATAAGAAAATTTACATTGACATCTTTGCTGGATGTGGGGGCTTGTCCACCGGATTATTAAATGCTGGATGGAAAGGTCTATTTGCTATTGAAAAAAATGCCGATGCGTTTTCTACATTGAAATACAACCTAATTGATAATAAAGAGCATTTTCTGTGGCCAACGTGGTTACCGGTTCAAGAATGTGACATCAACGAACTATTAAAAGAACATGAGGAAGAACTCCAAGCGCTACAAGGAAAAGTCACTTTAGTTGCTGGCGGTCCCCCTTGTCAAGGATTTTCAATGGCTGGAAAGCGAGACAAAAACGATCAACGCAATAAACTTGTAAAATCCTATATTAAATTCATCAAACTTGTATTGCCAGAAGTAATTATTTTCGAAAATGTTCATGGCTTTACAGTAAACTTCAAAGACAAAAAAGGAACAAAGCAATATTCTTCCTATGTTGAAAGAGCACTGAAACGTTTAAGTTATAAAACTGCGCACCAAATTGTGGATATGTCAGAATATGGTATTCCACAAAACAGAAAACGCTTTATTCTCGTAGCAATACGGCATCATTCTCCGAAAAAGGTTTTTGAAACCCTTAATAGTAATAAAGAACCTTTTTACAAAGCAAGAGGAATAAGCTGCTCAACAACGGTTTATGAAGCAATTAGTGATTTGGAAAAAGTACATGGAACACGCCCGTCCCCTGATACAAAAGGTTTTCAAGCAGGTCTGTATGGGCCTGTTCAGTCTGGATATCAGCGATTGATGCGGCAGAGCGTAACGTCAGATACTGATGTGGTAGATAGTCATCGTTTTGTTAATCATCGACAAGCCACGATAAATTTACATAATGATTTGTTGGCGTATGCCCCTGTTGGAAAGCGCATTACACCGAATGATAATATTGTCTCTAATCTTAACCGACGTGGTGTTACTGTGCTTAATAGAGCAGCGCAAGCACCAACTATTACATCAATACCGGATGAAATTGTGCATTATACTGAGCCACGCATTTTAACGGTGCGCGAACATGCCCGTATACAAAGTTTTCCGGATTGGTTTGAATTTAAAGGTAAATATACATCTGGCGGGGAACGTCGCAAGCAAGAGGTGCCTCGCTATACACAGGTTGGCAATGCAGTTCCACCATTGTTTGCCGAACAAATAGGACTTGCTATTTTGGAGGTGCTTTCAAATGACAAAAACGAATAGCACTTTATCTTTCCGCGTAAGTGCCGGGCTTAAAAATTTAATTGGTCGCGACTTAATAAGCGATAAGTATATTGCGATATTTGAATTGGTTAAAAACTCTTATGATGCTGGAGCATTCAAGGTTGATATTTCATTTGTTAAAACAAGTGAAGGACATGATCAAATTATTATTTCTGATAACGGTTGTGGGATGACATATAATGACATCATTGAAAAATGGTTATTTGTGGCATATTCAGAAAAGAAGCTTCAAATCCGTGAAAAGTCTTCCTACCGGGATGAAATCAAACGAGAAGTGGCAGGAGCAAAAGGAGTTGGTCGTTTTTCGTGTGACCGACTGGGAGAATCATTAGTATTAATTACTAAAACAGAATCCGAGATATCTGCGAATAAAGTAGAGGTAAATTGGAATAAGTTTGAACTGGATGATACACAAGAATTTATGAATATCCCTATTTGGTATTCAACAACTGATGCACTTCCAAGTGGTTTTTCAAAAGGAACTACATTGATTGTAGATTCATTACGTGAAAGTTGGTCTCGAGAAGAAATACTAAAATTGAAACGTTCCTTAATGAAATTGATTAGCCCTGATGCAAATAAGGGAGAACTTCCTTTTGACATAGAACTTATCGTTCCTGCTGAACGTGAAAATGATAACAAGACACTTGGTAAAACTGGGATAAATCCTAACCGCGATATTGTTAATGGCATTATTCATAATGATATATTAGAAAAGCTGAATATTAAGACTACGAGCATTGAAGTGAGTGTTTCTGAAGATGGACAGCTAATTACAAGCAAGTTGACGGATCGTGGTGAATATATTTTCTCTGTGGTTGAAAAAAACAGAAAGTATTATGGGTTACAAGATATAAGTATTGTTGTGTTTTACCTGAATCAAAGTGCTAAAGTAAATTTTACCCGGCAAATGGGAGGAGTTCAACCCAAAAATTATGGTTCTGTTTTTATATATAAGAATGGTTTTAGAATCAATCCATATGGAGAGCCTGGACAAGATTTTTTTGGTATTGATCAGCGAAAAGCTCAAGGATGGAAACGTTTCTTGGGAACGCGTGAAATTATGGGACGTATTTCTATAAAAGGCAATAATGATCAATTTGTTGAAACAACTAGCCGTGCACATGGTTTTATTCAGACGCCTGCTGTTGATTTATTAGCAGATTTATTTCTTGAAAAAGTATTAAAGGTTTTGGAGAAATATGTTGTCAACCTGATTAATTGGGGTGAGCCTTTAAAATCTGATCCAGAGCGTACGATTTCTCCAAATGAAATAAGTGATCAAATCATTTCACAGTTTATCACTAATGCTGATTCTAAAGATATTGTTAGTTTGGATTATAATTTAGATATTTTATCTAAAGACAATATGCAAAACAGCCAAGATAATATTACAACATCATTAAAGAAATTGGAAAGTGTCGCCGAACGCACACAAGATGCTGGACTTATAAATTTAGCACAAATTTTAAAAAAGAAGACAGAATCAATTGTTTCACACAACATTCAACTTGAAGAAGAAAATGCAAAAAGTTCAAAGGAGTTAGTTAAGGCACAAGAGGAAAAGCATGCGAGAGAGCGCCAAATTTATTTTCTTAAAGGTGCGGCTAATCAGAATGTAACAAATTTAGTGAATGGATTTCACTCCGTATATACATTAACGGATGCATCAAGAGGTAATATAAGTTATTTGCAAGAGCTTCTGACTCCTATGGATATTGAAAATAAGGATTTTATACTATCAATTATAGGACAGATTCAACAAGCGAATGAAAAGGCACATAAACTCGCTGATTTGGCAATACATGGGAATCAATCCCTAAAGCAGAGTGGTTCTAATAGCTTGTATGATTTTATTCGGCAATATATTGACGAAGGTTTTGTGATTAAAGGTTTAAAATATGAACTTGTGCAAGATGAACATGCTTTTGAATGCAAATTCGATTCTTCTTCAATTGGCGTGATTGTTGACAATATTGCCAGTAATTCAATCAAGGCTGGTGCAACGATATTGCAAATTGTTTTTTCAGAATCAAGTAAGTATGTAGAAGTGTCCTTTTCGGATAATGGAATGGGACTTGCTGAAAACATTGATCCTAGGACCTTGTTTGAATGGGGATTTTCGTCTAACAGGCAGAAAAAAGGCTTTGGTATAGGATTATACCATATCAAACAGTTGCTTGATGAAATGAAAGGGACAGTTGAAATTGATAATACATATCATCAGGGCTTTAAGATAATAGTGAGGTTAAAAAAATGAATACGACATTTAATATACTGTGGTTTGAAGATGAGCCTACATGGTTTAATATGGAAAAGTTACGCGTAGAAGATATTCTAAAAAACCATTATTTGATACCATCAATTGTCCGAAAAGATGGTGATGATTTCGATATCCGTGAATTGACTGGTAATGATTATGATTTAATTTTAATGGATTTCAAGTTGGCAGATGGGGTAACTGGTGATAAAATTGTTTCAGCTTTGCGAGAAAGCAATATACTAACTGATATTTTGTTTTATTCTTCGGAAGAAGATGCTATGTTGGCTGCTATCAGTGCCAATATGCCACCAATTGATGGTGTTTATTTAACAAAACGCGACTATACTATTTTTACAGAGAAGATTGAAAAAATCATAAGTAAAATAGTAAGACGCTCAGAAGATGTTGTCAATTTGCGTGGCTTTGTTCTCGATAACACTAGCGATTTTGAATTAAGAATTAAAGAAATCTTGAATATCTGTTGGCAAAAGTTTAATGAAACGCAAAAAGCATCATTAACTGAAACTCTCTTTGGATTATTGGACGGAAAAAAAGCATGGATTACAAAACAAGTCGAAACAGCAAAGTCCTCCGCCATTATTTTTGAATATGCAAATAACAATGAGCGTATGTTGAGTATATCTGACAGACTAGACATACTTCAAACGATTTTACCGATTCTATTTACTGCCTACAATCTGCCAGATACTGTATGCCCAAAAGATTTCAAACAATACTATATTGATAAAATCAATATGTATCGTAATCGTCTAGGGCATATCACATTCGGTGAGAAAACTATTTGCATTAAAGGCAAGGATATAGAAATTAATCAAGATCTTCATAGGCTTTTGCGAAAAAATATTGCGGATGTTGATATTACAATAAACCAACTTGAAACATATATTACTACAATGATGTAAATTAGCTAACACACTTCTGTTTGAATTTAATCGAAGTGTGTTACTTTTATCTATGATATATCTATAATATTTAAACACAAGATATCTTTCAGGCTAAATTATCATGGATGACGAAAAATTCCAACTATGCTAATCTTCGACTCCTATGATACGAATATGGATTAATATATGAAAAGAAAAAAGACTCGATTGCATGATTTACAATAGAGTATACTCCCTTACATAAAGCTGACGACAAAAATGAGTTTATTGTCATCTTGCACATTTTTTGTGCACTTGTTACTGTTTAATTTGGTGAATAATATAGTAAATTCGAGTCTAATAATATGTCATAGAAGCTCTTCGTGAGGGGGATGTTGTTAAAAAAGGTTGCGTAGGTATGTCTTAACGCATGGATTTTGATACGGTGTACGCCTGCAAGCCCGGCAAGTTTCTCTAAGGCTCTTGGAAGCGTGTGCTTACTGGTTGGAATACTGTTGTAGCTCAACACCAGATTGCAGCCTTTCAATACTTTTTGCTGAACCTCACGCCACGCCTGCAACTCCTTTATGGTGTCCGTGTCGATATAGATTGTGCGGACGCTTGCCTGCGTCTTTGGTTCAACAAATTTGTAATCTTCCATTGATTTATAATACAGGGTCTTTGTTATGCTTAAAAGCCCCGTTTCAAAATCAATATCAGACCATTGCAGGGCGGCGGCTTCGCCTATCCTCATGCCTGTCATAAACAGTACCCAAAAGGAAATGAAAAGGTAGTGTTCGTAATAATCGCCCTTGTAGAGCAGGGAAATCACTTTCTGAAATTCCTCCAACGTCCAGAAGTCAACCTTTGTCTTTTTGCTTTTAATATTGCCTATCATGCGTGACGGGTTCTTTTTCGCAATCCCCAGAACGATAGCCCGGTCAAATGCGATAGAGAGCATACCCTGTACGATACGGATATAGTTTGGGCTGAACTCTTTTGCCAGTTCCAGTTGCCAGTTCTGCACGTTGATAGGCTCTATCTCGTCCGTTGCCATTTTGTAGAAGTATGCGAAATGCTTCTGAATGGTGGAACGGCGGTTCAAGTAGGTGCTTTCCTTTACCTGTGTTTTGTACCACGGCAGGTAAGTTTCTTCAATGAACGTCTGAAAAGAAATCGTTTCTTTTTTTGCAGTCAGTTCTTCGGTGGAAGTGAGGACAAGTTTTGAGTATTCCTCCCTTGCTTCCTTTTTTGTCTTAAAGCCGCTTCGGTATTTCTGTATCTGTTTACCTGTTATCGGATTGTAGCCTAAGTTTGCTCTAAAATAATAAGTTCCGTTATCTGCTTTCTTAATTGGGTCTTTCGCCATAATCTCACTCCTTACATAGATGTGCAAGAAGTACAATCAATTCTGTTTGTCGGGAATCGTAATTCCCAGTAGTTCTTCCACAGCTTCCTTGGGAACCCTGTCCAGTTTCCGAGACTGGTAGTATGTATGTCCCCTTGATACCATAAGCTTTTTCGTTTCTCTTATGATGTCCGCCGCAAAAGATGGTCCATATCCCAGCGCTATTAAATCGCCCTTCGTTACTGTAACCATATGCCTCCTTTCCCAGCCAGGATATGAGAAAACACAATATCTGGCTATTAGTATAGCATATCTGAAAATATCGGTAATCAACTTCCTACAAAAAATAATGATAAAATTTTGAGCGTTACATATACTTTTCATCACCGTTTCCTACGCCCTCCCCGGCCGCATTGACTGGCTGTATTATGTGCAATTTAATCCGGATGGATAGCAGACCATGAGCTGGAAGCTGCACGAATGAATTGCCAGGGGAAATTTATTTGTGGGGCCTTGGAGTGTGTTATGCAAATCAGAAGGTGGCAGAGGCATATAGCAGGTCAGAAAACCTTGGGATTTTGTTAAATATTTTAATCAAGTAATCATAAACACTATTCAAGGCGAAGTTATTGATGTGATTTTACCGTTTGAAGAGCAGAATTTCTGCTTAAAGGATATAAATGCAATCAGGGATTTGTTCTCCAAGTCAGGTGCTTTAGCGTATGCAGAACAAGAAATGAACAGGTATTTTGAATTGGCAATAAAGAGCTTGAAATCTATGAAATTTATACCAGAGGAAAAAGAAACGATATTGTTCGGTTTGATATGGTATCTGAAGCTGAGAAAATTTTAAGCTCTTATTACACCAGTTTTTGTAGAAAACTGGATATGAAAGTGATATAATCAGACATATTGTTGTAGCGTTTCAGATGATTGTTGGGAGAAATGCAGATGCCAAAACAAAAATTAATTATTATAGCAGGTTCTCCGTGTGTGGGGAAAACGACGGTGTCACAGAAACTTTATACTTCTTATGAAAACAGTGCTTATTTTGATGGCGATTGGGCATGGTGTGTCAATCCGTTTTCGGTTGATGATCCGAGATTGAGAAATGGTGATAAAACAATGTCATTCGCGTTATCTACATATTTAAACTCTGGTTTTGATTATGTCTTTTTTTCGTCGGTGGTTGTTGTGGATAAGACAATTCGTGAAGCGATTTTAAAAGATATAACAGCAAAAGATTATTCTGTTATTGGTATTACCCTGACCTGTTCAGAGGAAACTTTGTGTGAACGTCATAAAAAGCGTGGAGATGCAAATGAATGTTCTTTTTTCTGGCTACATTTAAAACCACACGAAGGCGATTATGTTATTAATACGGATCATAAAAGCGTTCAGAAAATAGTTGATGAAATAAAGGTTATTGTAGATAGTCTGTAAAATAAATTCCAGCTTGGTGGGGAGACACAACAGAAAAATAATTCGGGACCGGAAGGGGATTTGCTTTGAAGAAAATAGCAATTACAATTATAAAGTTTATAGGATTTTTTCTGGGATGGGCAATATTATCTTCTATATTGCCGTTATCATCTTCGGAAAATCAGGCTATATGGAGATTGTGGGCAGAAATTATGCCGTTGTTGGCAATAATAGCCTTTACTTTCATTTTTTGGCTCATTGAAAAGAAAAATATAAAATTACATTTGTTCGATAATCCAGTTAAGGGAATTGCATTGGGAGCAATTACAGGGATTGTGTGGCTGGCATTTCCTGTTTTGATAATGTATATAGCAAAGATTATTGATTTTGATGGAACTAATTCGATTGATTTATTTCCTGTTTGGGTATTAGCGGCATTTCTAAATGTGATTATGCAGGAACTTCTTGTCCGGGGCTATCTGTACCAAATGCTCAAGCAAAAACACAATATAGTTGTAGCTGCGGCTGTTACAACGGCACTCTTTACCGCATTGCATGGCGGGGCATTTGAAGCAGGGGTTATTCCGGTATTAAATGTGCTTACTATGAGCCTGTTGATGACAGTAGTTCTTGAATACAGTGGCTCTATTATAGCTCCTGTTATCATGCATTTTTTATGGAATGGAATTGGTGCATTAGTTTTGGACGGCGTATCGCTTGCTGATGACTATCCCAATATGCTTATTACGACCTTTGCTGGAAATGAGATTTTATCTGGCGGGATATGTAAAATGGAAGGAAGTATTATTGTTTTATTTGTCAATGTGATTTTGACTGCCCTTTTTATGTTAAAAAAAAATAAGCAGGGAACAAA
>ERZ808046.1428-NODE-1428-length-10534-cov-3.278187_pt1 | contig 10534 bp, 6 predicted proteins | sample MGYA00380196_ERZ808046 | MGnify/ENA primary metagenome ERZ808046 (study PRJEB31490, sample SAMN06133421) | mouse gut metagenome | isolation source: Z6_2 | host: mice | place: China: Chengdu | collected 2015-05 ...
TGTCCTGTGTTTCTAATTTTTCTATTTTCTCTTTTCTGGAGGGGAGGGAGCTCCAGGGTTCGATACAGATGTAAGGCGCTTGTGTCTTAGGGGTATGCCAGAGCCCAAGGTAAGCAAAGTCTTTGCAGTTTATTTCCACCGAATGGGAGGAAGTATGTGTACGCAGGATGATTTTGCTGCCGGTATCTTTTAGGACAATTGCATCGTTGTCAAATAAAGTATGGGAGAGCGGCAGGGTGTTGTCATGGTGTAATAAGAACTCTTTTTCCTGACCGGTAACAAAACAGTCATCTGTAAAAATGACATGTTTTGGAGAACAGTCTGGATCAAACTGCAGGTAATAGTCTTCAAAATTTTCTTTGGGATGCAGAGGGACGTTGAAGCCGGGATGGCCTCCCAGACCGAAATACATGGTCTTGTCACCCTTGTTCCTGATTTGGTATTCTATCTGAAGCTGATTATGGTTTAACGTATATGTAATGGAAAATAAAAACGAAAAGGGATATTGTGGCCGGGTGTTTTCGTTGTCTTCCATGTAGAGGCATAGATGGTTGCTGTCTTTGCTTTCGCAGAGGAGGTCTGTGTCCTTGAGAAAACCATGGATATCCATATGATAGGGTTTCTCTTCATAGATGTATGTATTCTGGGTCAGTCTGGCTACATATGGAAATATGTTAAGAGCCCTGTCTGACCAAAATTCCGGATTTCCCTGCCACAGATATTCTGTGCCGTCCGGTGTACGGATGGATTGGAGTTCTCCGCCTTTGGATGCGACTTCTACCTGCAAAAAATTGTTTTTTAAATAATAATTCATGTATCGTGTTCCTCCTTATTGTTCCTAAAACTCTATGAGGGCTGAAAGATTGGAATAGTCATAATGGACGGCCTTTGCCGTACAGCCGAATTTTTCGGAAAGTCCTTTGGCGGCTTTGTGTAAATCGGGTGCCGGCCGGTGATAAATGCTCTCATCCTTCAGCATGTCTAAAGTTCTGATTTCTGTTATTGTACCATATTCTATCAATAAAATGGCATCAAACCAAATGAAATCTGATTTTGTTACTACGAAGAAAAAGACTTGCCTGCTGTGCATCAGATGGTTTTGTGCATAATCCAGACATAAATTTTTCTGGTGGGAATCAGATATTCCATTATCCCGCCTGAATTCCTCCAGATATACGGATAAAGATTTAAATATTTGCAATATGGATGAATCATGGTAATGAAATATATTTCCAATAGAAAACAATTCTGGAGGCAGTATGCTCCTTTCGCTTTGTTACAAAATGTTACAATGTAATGTAATTATATAAAAAATATAACATTTGTAATAATATTAAGTCAATTGAATTTTGAAAAAAATGATTTTGAATAAAAATACAATATAAAAATATGCAATATGCACATATGAAAATGTGCAATATGCACAAATAAAAATGATTGACAGGAATAAAAATATGCAATATAATAAAAAAACAACATATGTTACACGTGTACAAGATTTAAAATGGAGGGAAACAAATTATCCGTTTTTTTATTCTTTTTATATCAGTATAACGGATTTGAGCCTGTTGAGGATGGGCAGTGAAGAAATCATTGGGCTGCGCAATTATGTGGAAATGGATATTGAGAAGTGGGAAAATGGGGGCCGATTACCTGTGCGACAGCGATTGCCATTTTTATACCGGCCGTATTGTTTATTATTTTCCAAAAGTATTTTATTTCTGGCATGACCAGCGGAGCGGTGAAAGGATAGGGATGAATTATGAGTATGAAAGCACACATGATATGCCATACCCACTGGGACAGGGAGTGGTATTTGACAAGAGAGGAATTTCGGACCAAATTGGTCAGACTGATTGACGGACTTCTTGATATCATTGACAATGTCCCGGAATATGTTTCTTTTATGCTGGACGGTCAGACGATTGTGATTGAGGACTATCTGGAAATAAAGCCCTACAATAGAGAGAGGCTGTTTGCTGCCTTAAAGGCAGGGAAAATTATCTGCGGACCATGGTATATCCTGCCGGATGAGCTCTTGATCAGCGGAGAGGCACATATCAGGAACTATATGAAAGGAGCCCAGGTGGTGGAAGAAGCTGGAAAGAAAATGGAAATCGGTTATCTGCCGGATTCCTTTGGACATCCCGCGCAAATGCCTCAGATTATAGAGGGACTGGGGATGAATGCGATGATCTTCTGGCGAGGCGCTTCTAATGACATAAAGAATACGGAATTTTATTGGGAATCCCCTTTTAAAGACTCCAGGATTTTGTGCGTACATATGCCTCATGGTTATGGGAACAGTGGAAATCTGAGCAGCGATATGGGATTGTCTGTGCCGAGGATACGAAAAATGCTGGATAGTCTGGGCGCAAAATCGACTACAGATGTGGTGCTGCTGATGAATGGTTCGGATCATATTACCGGGCAGACAGATATCAGTGATATTGTGGAAGAATTAAATACACAGCTGGGGGGAGACAGAATCGAGCTGTCTACGATGGAAAGGTTTCTGAAGGAACTTAGACCCAGACTGCAGAATCTAGCTACTTATACAGGGGAATTCCGCTCGGGGGAACGTTCCATGCTGTTAGGAGGGACGTTGTCCACCCGGATGTACCTAAAGCAGAAGAATGACGTCGTCCAAAATAAGGCCGAACGTTATTTAGAGCCGATGCTTGCTCTGGAAAAACTGAATGGCGGGAAACATGACAGCAAAGGGTATATGGATTATATCTGGAAAAAAATTCTGGAAAACCATCCTCATGACAGTATATGCGGCTGTAGTATCGACGAAGTGCATCGGGAAATGCTGAATCGGTTCGCCTGTGTAGAACAATTGGAAGATATTTTGTTAAGCGATACGGTCAGGCGTAATGCTCTGAAAACAAAGCGAGGACAGGAACGGGGAGCCGGAATGTTTTTATTTGAACCTTGTAAAGAGAAAATGGCTTCTTATATAGAAACGGATGTTTTTTTGGATGAAACACTTGTACAGGAGGTAGACTATCACAGGTCTCTGATTGTAGATTACGAAAAAGAAATCCAGCATCCGGATATACCGGAAGGCATTAAAATCGTAGATGAGAACGGAAGAGAAATCCCTCACGTTATCTTGGAAGCTAAAAAGGATTATACGACTCTTTATCAGGATCATACGATGCCGGAAATTTATAAAGTAAATAAGATCAGGGTCGGGCTTCTGCTTCCAGAATTTACATATGGCTGCCATCAGCTTTTTGCAGAACCGGCAGAAGAAGCGTCTCCGCGTAAACATATATCAAAAGATCATGTAATCGAAAATGAGTATTACTATCTGTCAGCAGGAGCAGATGGGCTGACCTTGTTGGATAAGAAGAGTCAAAGGGAACACAGGGGATTCGCGCAGTTGATTGACAGAGGCGATGCCGGTGATGAATATTCTTATTCATGGCCGGAACATGATGAGGAGTATCGTATTGATATGGCGAGCCTTTCTGTGGAAAAAGTGACCGGAGGGGATATATACCAACAGCTTGTACTGAAAGGCGGCTTTATGTTGCCGGAGTCCATTACGGAGGACAGAAAAAGCAGAAGTAAAGTGCTAAGTAAATGTCCCTTTATTATGACATTTTCATTGGTGAAAGGTATAGACCGGATAGACTGCCATATGGAGTTTGAAAACAATGCCAGAGACCATGTATTAAAAGTGCGTTTTCCGTCGGGGATAGCGACTGATTTCAGTGAATCTTATGACATTTTCAATATTACCTCAAGACCGGTAGAGCTTGCGGTGCCGGAAGACTGGATGGAATATCCGCAGTCTGCCCATCCGACTCATGGATATATAGGCGTACATGACGGTCAGGAAGGGATGAGCGTAGGGACTGCCGGTCTGACAGAATACGAGGCAGTACAGCTGGAAGAAGAGACTGCGGTAGAGGTGACGCTTCTTCGGTGTGTCGGGTGGCTTTCGAGAACGGATTTGCTTACCCGTAAAGGCAATGGCGGGTGGACCATAGAGACAGAAGATGGGCAGTGCCTCGGGAAACAGAACTTTGATTTTTCTGTAACATATCATGAAAATGATACAGAGAAAGCGTTTGGAACCATAGAAAAATTCAGATATCCATCGTATGTATATCCAGTCAGCAAAAAAGCGGAAATCCAGCTTGTAGGATGTGGAGGATATATCAATGCGCTTCCTTCAGGGGTGGAGCTTTCTGCTTTCAAAATTGCTGAGGATCAAAGCGGCATCATCCTTCGTATGTATAATCTCGGAGAGGAGACAAAAGAGGTATCTCTTCCGGTACCTGAACAAGTAAAGCGGGCATATGCCGTCAATCTGGCAGAAGGGGCTGAAAAAGAAATGGATATTCAGTCCGGGGAAGCGAGGTTTGAGATCTATCCGAAACAGATCGTGACCCTTAAGTGGCTTGTATTGGATCAAGAGAAAGACAGGTAAATAAGGTCTTTAAATATATGAATCAGAAAGAAAGGTATGAAAATGAGATTAAAAGAGGATATTGATATCGTAAGGAAACGTTTGTACGCCTTTTGGGACAGGGAAATCATAGACAGGGTACTGGTATCGGTCATCGCGCCAAAGGAAAAAGGGAAAAATATCTCTATGTTTCATAATTCCCGAGATTTGACCGGAAAACCAGAGGAATTGAGAAAGTATTGGGAAGATCCAGAAACAATATATGATAACAATATGGAACGGCTTGAAAATACATTTCTGGGTGGTGAGACGCTTCCTATCATTTTCCAGAATTATGGTACGAGCGGGCATTGTAATTATTATGGCGCAGTCCCTTCTTACGGCAATGATACGATATGGTTCGATCCGGTATGGGATGATTTGAGCCAGGCGAAAGACAGCTATACGGAAGAACGTTTAAAAAAACATCTGGAAATCACAAAATATCTGACGGAACGTGCGGGAGATGATTATCTGATTGGAATGCCGGACAGCAGTGGGACAATCGATGCTCTGGGACATCTGTATGGCACGGAGAATGTACTGATGGATATGATCAGCGAACCAGAGGAAGTAAAAGAGGCCATACGGATCGTGAATGAGGGATGGATTAAAACGAACGAGATGTTTTACCAGATTACGAAGGAGCTAAATCAGGGAGGCGCACATGCATGGATGCATACGTTGGCTCCAGGACGGACAGCCCACATGCAGTGTGATATGTCGGTGATGTTCTCCAAAGACATGTACAGGGAATTCGTTGTGGATGAGCTGAAAAAACAAATGGAGTGGATGGAATATCCGGTGTATCATTTTGACGGGGTGGAGCAGGAGCAGCACTTGGAATATATATTGTCTTTGGATCGGTTGAAAGCGGTTCAGTGGACCCATGTGGCGGGACGGCCCTCAGCCTCTCATTTCCTCCATATCTTGAAGAGGATACAGGCAGCGGGCAAGGGACTGATTGTCATGGCTCCGCCCGGTGACGTACCGATACTTCTTGAAAACCTTTCAGGAAAAGGATTATATATCCATACAGAGACAGAGGATATGGAATCTGCAGAAGAAGTTATAAAATATGTAGAAAAATACGGGAAGGTATAGAATATGAAGGCGTATAAAGAATATGAACATCATTTCCCCACAGTTTTAAAATCACTGAGTGTAGAGGAAAACCAAATCAGGGTTGAGGCGGAGGACAACTTGGGAAGACTGCTGGCATTGGAAATCCATATGTTTGGATCGGGCATTATACGGATGCGGACTTCTTTCGGAGAATATATTCCTATCGCATACCCGGTGGTTAGAGAAGAGGCTTTACAGGCAGCAACTCTGAAAACGGAAGAGACAAAAGATGGATACCGGTTTAGCAGCAAGGATGCTGCGGTTGAGATTGACAAGGAGCCATTTGCGTTCCGTGTGTACCGCAGCGACGGAGTCCTCGCATGCGAAGAGAATAGGGACGATGTGGAATCTGTGGAAGGCAGACCTAATCAAATCCCACCGGCAGGATACAGTATGGATGAAGGGGAAGTAAAGGGCATGAACCTGGGCTTTAAACTCCGTTATGATGAGGCTGTGTATGGTCTGGGAGAGCATTTTACGAATTTTAACAGGACGGGACAGTGTATCACGATGCGTAATTTTGATACATTGGGGTGCAGAGATGAGAATGCTTATAAGAATATTCCCTTTTATATCAGTAATTATGGCTACGGTCTGTTTGTACATAATCATAGTGTGTTTGATTTTAACATCGGGACAGAATCGAATGCGACGATAAGCGCTCATGTGCCTGGCGCATCACTGGAATATTATCTGATTATAAATTCTTCTATGAAGAAAATATTGTCTTCCTTTATGAAATTGACAGGCCCTGCCGTCCTGCCTCCAAAGTGGTCTTTTGGACTATGGTATTCTACCGGATTTAAGGGGAGTTCCAGAGAGAATGCTGAAAAAGATGCCGCCCGATTCAGGATGGAGGAGATTCCTTGTGATGTCCTGCACTTTGACTGTTACTGGCTCAGGGAAGATCGGTGGTGTGATTTCGTATGGGACGATGAAATGTACCCTCAGCATCTGGATATGATAAAAAATCTGAAAAAACAAGGCTATAAGATCTGCCTTTGGATGAATCCATATGTAACTGTCACTACGGACATGTATCGGGAAGGAAAAGAAAAAGGGTATTTTGCGAAAAATGCCGCAGGAGAGCCTTACGAGGCTGACCTCTGGCATGGACTTCTTTCTCCGTGCGTACTTCTGGATTTTACAAATCCAGAAGCAAAAGCATGGTTCCAGGATAAGGTAAAGAAAGTGCTTTCGGAAGGAGTGGATGTGCTGAAAACGGACTTTGGCGAGGATATTCCCTGTGATGCTTTGTTTTTTAACGGGATGACGGGAGAAGATTTACGCAATGTATATTCCAGATTATACAATCAGACCGTGTTTGAGGCGTCCAAAGAATGTAAAGGTGAAGAAAATGCCGTTGTCTGGGCCAGGAGCGGATGTGCCGGTATGCAGCAGTTTCCGGTGTGCTGGTCAGGCGATCCAAGATCCAGCTATGAAGGAATGGCGGCGACTTTAAGGGCGGGGCTATCCATGGCGATGTCGGGAGTGCCTTTCTGGAGTCATGACATGGGCGGGTTCTATGGGAAGGTAACGAAGGACATATTCATCCGATGGTCCCAGTTTGGGCTGTTTACGTCTCACAGCCGTCTCCATGGTACAACGACAAGGCAGCCATGGGCATATGATGAAGAAACAAAAATGATTGTAAAAGAGGCTGTCTGTCTGAGATATAAGCTGATGCCGTACATTTGGAAGACTGCAAAAAACTGTGTGGAACAGGGAGTTCCATTTATCAGGCCTATGGTTCTGGAGTGTCAGGAAGATAAGAATACGAAAGATATGTGGGATCAATATTTCTTCGGAGAGGATATTTTAGTGGCTCCTGTCTTTGGAGGCGGTATGGCCGAAAGAGACGTATACCTTCCGGAGGGAGAATGGGAAGAATTATTAGGCGAAAAACGGGTTTTCAAGGGAGGGCGCTGGCAGACTTTCACATGTCCTCTCAATTATATTCCTGTATTTAAAAGAAAAGGTGCGGAGATTGAAACAGGCGATGTGAAAATGTATATGGAGGAACCAAGATGACATCAAAAGAGAGAATGCTGTGCGCTATTGACAGAGGCATGCCAGACAGGCTGCCGGTGACAATCCATCAATGGCAGCCATATCACCTGAAAAAATACATGAATGGAATGAGCGATATAGAAGCTAACCGCATATGTGGTCTGGATGCTTCCATTAACGTGTTTGAGATAAGCGAAGAAGAAAATGATACTTGGAAAGTGAAGAGCAGGATATCTAAGAAGGATGGATATTTTGCAACCCATTATACGATTGAAACCCCAGAAGGGATATTAACGACTGAAGAAGGTACCAATCCTATGACGACCTGGGTTATGGAACCGCTTGTAAAGAAGGAAGAGGATATTCATCTGATCCGCAAATACCGTCCAGTTCCGAAGCTGAATAAAGAACTGGTTATGGATACCTATGATAGGCTGAGCGAGGATGGTATTTTAAGAACGTTCATCTGGGGAAAACAAGGCGGATGCTGGCAGGACGCCTGTGAATTATACGGGGTCGAAAATTTGATTTTCCAGACGTATGACGATCCGGACTGGGTGCATGAATTTCTTCGGATTTTGCTGGACCAGAAGCTTCAATATATTGAAGAAAATCTGCCTGGAATGCCGTTTGACCTGGTAGAGACAGGAGGCGGAGCATCCAGCAATACAGTGATTTCCCCGGATATACATGAAGAGTTTTGCCTCCCCTATGACGTGAAGATGCACGATGCCCTGAAAAAGCATGGGTTTAAGTCGGTATATCATACATGTGGAGGGATGACACAGATTGCTTCGCTGGTGGCTGAGAATCACTGTGACGTGTCGGAGACTTTGTCGCCTGATACTGTTGGCGGAGACATCAAAAATGAGAAGGATGCGAAAAAAGTGTATGATGCCCTTCATCCTACGAAAGGACTTATCGGAGGGATGGATCAGTTCCACATTCTTGAGACGGGGTCTAAAGAGGAGATAGAGAGGGTGGTAGAGAGACTGTTTTTACAGTTTGGGACAGACGGAGGGTATATCCTTTCGGCTTGTGACCATTTCTTCGAAGTGCCGCCTGAAAACTTAAAATATTTTTCGGAAGCAGCAAAACGGTTTTCATATTAACGAGGAGGTTGTTGAGATGATTAGCAGAGTACAGTACGAAGAATATAAGGAAAAGACATTGTCAGCCCTTGCAAAAGCAGGAATCGCACTGACAGCTGAAGAGAAGGAAAATGTTGAGGTGGCTGATTTTGGGCTGAACAGGCTGGAAGAAATCGGACTTCAGGTTGTTACTTATGTGAATACGGAAAGGTGTTGTGCGAAAGAACTGGTCCTTACCCCTTATCAAATATGTCCGGAGCATAGACATCCTGAGATAAATGGAACAAAAGGAAAAGAAGAGACATTCCGCTGCCGTCAGGGCGAAGTATGGCTCTATGTGGGAGGATTTCCGGATAGTCAGGAGCAAAAGGAAATCAAAGGGAAAATACCGGAAGAGAGGAATTACACAGAGCAGACAGAGATGACATATGGGGAGCAGACGACCTATATCCGGGAACTTGCAAAAAGATATGCACAGCTTTCTGATTCAGAAGAAAATCAGCAAAAGAGACAACGTTGGGCCGATCATAATGATCTTAAGAAAAGGCAGCAGCCGCTTCTGTGGGTATGTCCAGATGATGACGGAGGCTGGAAAGAGCTGGTGCCGGAGTCGGGGCTTGTATGCAGCGATCCGATACTGCGGGAGATTGAGAATAAGCTGAAAAAGTACATCTATCAGGATCGATATCTAAAAGATGATTTTGTGTTTGAAAAACGTCTGTATTTTGATTATCCGGGGCGTTATACAGGGTATTTATACGGGAATACAGAGCAGAAGGAGGCATGGGGGATTTCCATCGTAAAACCGAAAATAGGAAATCAGGCATACCATCTGGACAATTTTTTGAAAACAGAAGAAGATTATGAAAAACTTCTGAATCATGAAGTAGATTTTCTGCCGGATGAAGAAAAAAAGAAAGCATTAAAGGAACAGATAGAAAATGTGCTGGACGGGATTCTGGATGTAGAGTTCCACCTGCCGTACAGCGTACTGGTGCAGAGCCACTTGATTGAAATGGTGCATTTGAGAGGATTGGAGAATCTGATGTATGACTTGTATGACGATCCAGATCGGCTCAAAGCAGTATTTCTTCATATGGGAGAAAGCAAGGCAAGACTTTTAAAACGTTTGGAAGAACAGAAACTTCTGTTTGATAACCGGATCAACATTTACACAGGTTCCGGAAGTCTGGGATATACAAATGATCCGTGGAAGAAACCGGAAGAGATGGTTCTTAGAGATATGTGGGGGTTTGCGGACGCACAGGAATTCAGTGGTGTTTCTGCGGAAATGTTTGAAGAGTTCGCAATCGCCCATCAAAAAATCGGGCTGAACCTGTTTGGAAGAGGATGCTACGGCTGTTGTGAGCCTTTGGATCATAAATATGAAGCAATATACAGACATATTTCTAATATTCGCAGACTGAGTGTCAGTCCGTGGTCCGATGTGGATGAAGCAGCAGAAAAAATAGGCAAAAAGGCTATATTTTCATGGAAGCCGGATCCGGCAAAAATCTGTCAGGGATTTAATGAAGAAGAAATCAGGCCGTATCTTAAAAATGTGGCGGATAAGACGAAGGATTGTTTTGTGGAAATTATTTTAAAAGATATCCGTACCTGCGGAAATATGAATCGATATCTGATAAAATTTATAAATCTGGTACGGGAAATATTTGAATAAAAATACGTATAAAGGAGCAGGAAATAAAAACCAAGAATCCGGAGGTGCTGGAGAAAATCCGGAAGCTGGCGGAGCATTATGCGAATGTAACTATTCAGCCTTCGGCTTCCTAGTTACAGGAATCCAGCCCATTATACCCAAAGGGCATCCCTTAACCCATGT
>ERZ808046.1430-NODE-1430-length-10524-cov-4.655978_pt1 | contig 10524 bp, 8 predicted proteins | sample MGYA00380196_ERZ808046 | MGnify/ENA primary metagenome ERZ808046 (study PRJEB31490, sample SAMN06133421) | mouse gut metagenome | isolation source: Z6_2 | host: mice | place: China: Chengdu | collected 2015-05 ...
GTTATGTGCCCACAGTCGCCGATGCAATCGGACGCGGCTTATGCCCGTGTGATTGGTCGCAGGCGGTTGTCCTGGGCGACACTCTGCCGCCGCCCTTCGATGATTTTTTGCCGCCTGATTCTAAACGGCTCGCCTTCACAAATAATATTCCGGCGCCGCTCGCTGTTTTGGTTCGCCGGATTCAACCAAAGCTTGCGCCTCGTCCGCATGTGCGACCGCGCGATTGCGTGGGCTGTGGCCGCTGCGCGGAAAGTTGTCCGGCAAAGACGATCCAGATCAAAAACAAAAAAGCAAAAATCAACCTGTCCAATTGCATCCATTGCTTTTGCTGTCAGGAGATGTGTCCTGTAAAGGCGATTTCCGTTAAGAAAGCGTTATAATTTTTTATATAGACAGGTTTTACAAACCCCCGCATTATTGACTTGATTTTTTGACCATGTTATACTTTTTTCGCATAATGCAGAGTTACTTTTAAGGGGGGATTTTTGTATGAAATTTCTTGTAGACCGCAAACTTTCAACACGAATCAGTATCATAACCACAGTCATAACCCTGACCGGAATGCTGCTGCTCTGGGCGGTTGTATCCGGCAATATTGCATCCATAGTCAAAAATGACATTACAAACCAGATGACGGATGCCGTGGAGTCCAGAGCCGCCATTATCAACGATTATGTGGCTTCCGCGGAGGAGTATATGACTGCATTCGCACTTGGAAGCGAGGTTCGCAATCTGCTTTCAAACCCGGAAGATACCGGCTTATTGAAAGAAGCGCAAAAATATACGGAGGATTTTGCTTCGGTCAAGGGCATTTTCGAAGGACTGTACATTGCCACCCCGGACACCTATGTTCTGACCCATACTTCCCAGTCCGCCATCGGGATAACCACCCGGAAGGGCGAATCCCTTGACGAATTCCATAATACCATACTGGCCGGGCCGGAGCTGACTAATCTGGGCATCATGAAATCTCCGGGAACGGGAAGTATGATTCTTTCTATGTACTATCCGATTTTTGAGGGGCAAAAGTGTATTGGCTATGTAGGGGCCGGCGTCTATGCCAGCCGCCTGATGGACGTACTTCTGGGACTGGACATCAAGGGACTCCCCAACAGCGAATATGTCTTTTTAAATGCGGAAACAGGCGTGTATCTTTATCATGAGGATGAATCTCTGCTGAACACGGAAACCTCTGACAAAGGATATCTGGAAATTATCCGTCAGATTAAGGAGGACGGAAGCACCGATGCAAATACTTATTCCTATCAGGATGAAAACGGCGTCAATCAATTGGTTGTTTATAAATATTTAAAGGACAGGGGCTGGGTATTCATGGTCAGGGACAGCGCCGACGAGGTCTACAGCGCTGTGGAAACCGTCAGAATTGTAGTCGGCGCATTGTGCACAGCCGTAGCCGCCGCCGTTATCCTTGTCACCCTCATCATTTTACACAGGCAGGGCAAAGAGCTTATGGCTGTGGAAAGCGCAATAAGACGTCTGGGTAATCTGGAGCTTTCCGCCGACAGGGAGCTGGAGCGTTTTTACGGCAGGAAGGATGAAATCGGCCTGATTGCGCAGACGACTCATAACCTCTGTAGCTGCCTGCGGAAAACCATTGACGATATAGGACGGATTCTGGGCGAGATGGCGGACGGCAACATTGCAGTAAATGTTGTGAAAAACGAGAACTATTATATCGGTGATTTTAAGGTTCTGGCCGACAGCCTGAAAACAATCCGCACGAATCTCATGAATCTGCTGGGCGATATTTCGGGTATTGCCAATCAGGTGAACGCGGAAGCCGGCCAGGTATCCTCCGGCGTGCAGACGCTTTCACAGGGAACCATGGAGCAGTCGGTTTCCATCGAGGGTCTGGTAAGTAATGTAACGGAAATAACTTCGCAGATTCAAAGCAATGCCGTACAGTGCGGCAATGCCAGCGAACTGGTAGACAAGGCAAACGGATACGCCATCGAGGCGGATGAGAAAATGGCGCAGCTGATGGAGGCTACAAGAAATATCGACCAGTCCTCCGTTAAAATCAGCAGCATTGTAAAGACAATTGAAGACATTGCTCTCCAGACGAATATTCTGTCATTGAACGCTTCTGTGGAAGCGGCCCGCGCCGGTGCTGCCGGAAAAGGTTTTCTGGTTGTTGCCAACGAGGTTCGCAGTCTTGCCTCAAAATCCGGTGAAGCCGCCCAGAACACCGGCGTTCTCATCGGACGCTCCGTCCAGGACATAAAGGCGGGGACAGAATCCACCGACCATGTGGTTTCGGCAATGCGGGTTATCAATGACTGTATCCAGTCGATTAAAATACTGATGGATGACATTGCCTCCGCCAGCGCACAGCAGTCGCAGAAGATAGCCGCCGTGGAGGAAGGAATCAGGGAAATTTCCAGAGTGGTGCAGACGAACTCTTCCGCCGCCGAGGAAAGCGCCGTAGTCTCCAGGGAATTATCCGAGCAGGCTGATACACTGAACAGATTAATCGGGCAATTCCGTATCAGCTGAACCGGATTTGTATCTGAATTTCATTAAAAAGCCGCCGCAGCCATGATTCATCAAGGCGTCTGCAGGAAACACTTTATCTGCTTCCTGAATGCGCAAATCACAGCTGCGGCGGCTTTCTTCTTTCAGTTTTAACCTTTTACTTCCACTACCTCATATCCCGCTTCCGTCACGGCGGCTCTTAAGGTCTCCTCCGTCACATCTTCCCCGAGGGTAATTTCCGCGCTTTTGTTCTCAAGGCTCATAACAACGCCTTTTACGCCCGGCACCGCCTCCAATGCCTTCTGCACCCTGCCCGTACAGTGCGCGCACATCATTCCCTCAATAATCATTGTCTTTGTCATTTCTTTCTCCTCCTCCATGGATTTATATTTTTCTGTTGCCGCGTCTTTCTCCGCCGCTTCTCCGGCAGCGTTTTCTTCTTTTATTGACGCATTGTCATAACCGCTGTTTTCCGGCGCGGATTCATCTGCCTTAGCCTGACCGGGCTGCCGCGCCTTAAAATTCCGCAGCCGCAGGGCGTTCCCCACCACGAACAGACTGCTCAGGCTCATGGCCGCCGCCCCGAACATAGGGTTTAACCGGATTCCGAAGGCCGGGTAAAGAAGTCCTGCCGCAAGGGGAATCCCTATGGTATTATAGAAAAACGCCCAGAACAGGTTTTCCTTTATATTTTTGATAACGGCGCGGCTCAGTCTGATGGCGCTTATGGCGTCAGTCAGCCTGCTTTTCATCAGTATGATATCGGCGCTGTCAATGGCAACGTCCGTTCCCGCTCCGATGGCAATACCCACGTCGGCGGCCGCAAGCGCCGGGGCGTCGTTAATGCCGTCCCCTATCATGGCAACCTTCCTGCCCTCACTCTGGAGCTTTCTGATTTCCTTTTCCTTATCCTCGGGAAGGACTTCCGCAACCACCCTGTTAATGCCAAGCTCTCTCCGCACCGCCTGAGCCGTGCGCTCATTGTCACCGGTCAGCATCACCACTTCTATTTTCATGTGATGAAACTCTCTGATGGCGCTTATCGAGGAAGCCTTGACCGTATCCGCAACCGCTATGATTCCCAGAAGCTTTCCCCCACCGGCAAACAAAAGGGGAGTTTTTCCCTCCGCCGCCAAATCCGCCACGGCCTCTTTCTGCATATCCGACAACGCAATCCCGTTATCTTCCATAAAAGCCCTGTTGCCTGCAAAATACCTCTCCCCTTCACAGATTCCCGTAACGCCTCTGCCGAAAACCGCCTGAAAATCCGTGACGTCGGGAATCCTCTCCCCCGTCTTTTCCGCTTCGTTTAAAATGGCCTCGGCAAGAGGGTGCTCGCTGGGTTTTTCAATAGCGGCCGCAAGCAAAAGCAGCCGCCGGGTGTCCAATTCCCTTTCATAGCTGAAAATATCCGTAACCTTCGGCCTGCCCTCCGTGATGGTTCCGGTTTTATCCAGTACCACCGTGTCGATATCCTTCGCCGACTGCAGGGCGTCCCCTGATTTGATGAGGATGCCGTTTTTGGCTCCCACTCCCGTCCCCACCATAATCGCCACAGGCGTCGCAAGTCCCAGAGCGCAGGGGCAGGAAATCACAAGCACCGCAATAGCGCTTGACATGGCCGCCTCAAAGCCGCCCCCGGCTATCAGCCATACAATAAAGGTAATAAGGGCGATTCCCATTACTGCCGGCACGAAAATCCCGGCGATTTTGTCCGCCATTTTTGCAATGGGCGCTTTGGAGGCGGAAGCCTCCTCCACCAGACGGATAATCTGGGAAAGGGTGGTGTCCTCCCCTACTTTCACCGCCCGGCACACCAGCCTGCCCGCTTTATTCATGGTGGCGGATACCACCGCGTCCCCGGCCTGCTTTTCAACAGGAATGCTCTCCCCTGTAATTGCCGCCTCGTTGACGCTGGAGGTTCCTTCCACCACCACGCCGTCCACCGGAATCAGGCTGCCCGGCTTCACCACAAATAAATCGTCCCTTAAAAGCTCATAAGTGGGGATTTCCTTCTCCTCCCCGTTTTCCAGAAGCAGAATCGCCGTCTTGGGCGATAAATCCATCAGTTTTTCTATGGCTTCTCCGGTCTTGCCTTTGGAGCGGGACTCCATATATTTTCCCACCGTAATCAGCGCCAGAATCATTCCCGCCGACTCAAAATAAAGGTCGGAGGCGTACCGCGAAACCAGAGCGTCGTTCCCGTGTCCCAGCCCATAGCCAATCCGGTAAATGGCAAAGACGCCGTAAACAAGGGCCGCTCCCGAGCCGATGGCAATCAGGCTGTCCATATTGGGGCTTAGGTGCGCCAGGGTCTTAAAACCTGTCTGGTAATACTTCCGGTTCACATAAATAATCGGAAGGGTCAGCAAAAACTGGGTAAACGCAAAGGTCAATGCGTTTTCATTTCCGTGGAACAGCTTCATCAGCCATTCCGGCACGGGAAGATGCAGCCACATAAAAAACATGTGGTGCATGGAAACAAACATAAGGAGAATCATAAAAACAATGGAAACGGTAAGCCGCACCTTCATTTCCCTGTTTTCCTTTTTTCTTTTCAGGGCTTCCCGCCCGGCGCTGTCCTTTCCTGATACGCCGGAAAATGTCCTGCCGCCGGCCTGCTCGCCGGCTCCTCCTGCCTCTCCGCTGCCTGTTCCCGCCGCTCTGACGCCTGACGCTTCTCCTGCCGCGGTTCTGCCCCGGCTCTGCGCTCCTCCTGACGGGGCCTTATTTGCGCCGTAGCCGGCCTTCTCCACCGCTTCAATGATTTTATCCTCGCTGCACAGGCTTTCGTCGTACGCCACCTGCATACTGTTGGTGAGCAGATTTACCGTCACCTCGTTCATTCCCGGAAGCTTGCAGACGCTCTTTTCCACATGAGAGGAACAGGCGGAACAGGTCATGCCTGTCACTGTAAATTTTTGTTTCATCACAACCTCCTGTATCGATTTGGCCGCCGCTTTTGCGTACCCGGATGCCCGGCCCGGCGCCGATGTAAATAACTTAAATAATTATTTCAGCTTTTTCACAAGCTCTATGGCTTCTTCCATAATCTGCGTGTTGCCGTTTTGGATTTCCTCCACCACGCAGGTCTCCATATGCTCCTGTAAAATCAGATACCCAAAGCTCTGCAGCGCGCTCTCCACAGCCGCCACCTGTATCAGGATATCCCCGCAGTAACGGTTTTCCTCCAGCATCCTGCCGATGCCGTTTAGCTGGCCCGTGATTCGGCTCAGACGGTTCTGGAGCTGTTTTTTCTGCTTTTCGTCCCTGGGCGTATGCTTGGTGCGGCAGCAGTTACATGTGTTTTCCTGATTCTTAGTATCTCCTGTTTGCGGCATATCAACACCTCGCTTTTGCTTTATATACCCCATGGGGGTATTTGTTTTTACAATCATATAATATACCCCTATGGGGTATTTGTCAAGTTTAAAATCATCACCGTTATGACCTCTATACTGCGGATGACAAAGCAATACCTGTTCCGCAATCGAGCAGGGAAGGTTACTTCCCCTGCTCGCGCATCGCCGATGCGCCACTTTGGCGACATGTTTCCTCTACATCGACATGGGCATAAAGAAAGCGCATGGTCATGCTCCATGCGCTTCTTTCCTTTTCAATTCCTCCACAATCTCAACGCTTGCCGTAGAACCTATCCGGGATACTCCCAGGCCAATCATCCGAAGGGCTGTTTCCAGGCTGCGGATTCCGCCTGCCGCTTTAATCTTTATATTGTCTCCCACTGCGTTTTTCATCAGCTCCACATCCTCAAAGGTCGCTCCCCCTGTCCCGAAGCCCGTGGAGGTTTTGATAAAGTCAGGCCCTGTCTCCTTTGCAATTTTGCACAGCGAGAGCTTTTCCTCCCGTGTCAGATAGCAATTCTCAAAAATAACCTTGGAGATCACCTTTTCCCCACAATGGAAGCCATTTCCTCTTCCACATAAGTATAATTCTTTTCCTTAAGCTGTGTGAGGTTGACCACATAATCGATTTCATGCGCTCCGTTTTTGATAGCGTCCTCTGTCTCAAAGACCTTGGCGGCAATGGTATTTTGTCCAAGGGGAAATCCTACTGCCGCCCCCACGTGGATATCCGTATTTTCCAACAGCTTTCTGCACAATGCCACCGGCGCCGGATTAACAGCCACCATGGCAAAACCATACTTCTTTGCCTCCGCGCAGAGCTTTTCAAAATCGGATTTTACCGCATAAGCTCTGAGCTGGGTATGATCGAAATAGCCTGCCAGCTTTTCAGGCGTAATCTCTGTTTGTTTCATATCTATAATCCTCCTGCATCATGTCAGGCATCCGCCTTTCGTATTTGTGCCAGTTTTTCATAAACCGGCTGCAATGCTTCATAAGCCTGATCAAAAATCTCATAGTACCGCTCATAGATTTCTGTCCTTGCGGCCTTTGGCCTTATGGTATCTGCTGTCCGGTTCAGCTTTTTGATCACCCGGTAGTCAGGGTATATTCCTATCCCCACGCCGCCGCAGACCGCGGCGCCCAGGCTGGTGGCTTCCTCCGAATAAACAGGGAGTCTTAAAGGTTTTCCCCATATATCCGCCAGTATCCGGGGCCATACCTTACCTTTTGCTCCTCCCCCGATCAGGTTCAGCGCCTCTATCCGCTGCCGCTCCTCCAGGATATCCAGGATCACTTTCAGGTTAAACCCGACTCCCTCCAGAACTGCCCGGCCATATCCGCCTTCCCGGTCCTTACATCCATACCGATGAAAGCTCCCCTTGCCATGTGATTCCATCTGGGGCTGCGTTCTCCCAGCAGGTAGGGCAGATAAACCACTCCACCCGCTCCGGGGTGTGTCTCCAGCATCATCTGGTCGAGCAGGTCATAGACGCTTTGCCCGCTCTCCCGGGCAATCCTCTTCTCTTCTGTGCAAAAGGTGTCCTTATACCAGCTATAGGACAGTCCTGCTGCCTGCATCGTACCGCAGGGTGTATATAGCCCAGGATCCAGATGTACCCAGTTGAATGTCCGCAGCTTTTCATCAAATACCGGTTCCCTGCCTGCTGTAGGCTCTCCGCATCGATCAGCCCCTCATCATAGAGCTTCTTATAAAAGGCCAGCGCTTCCTTCATTTCCGGGAGAAGGTAAGCAGGGACAACCTGCCCTTCCTCATTGAGCTGCCATGTGGTGGGAACCACGCCATAGGCCGCAAAAAACGTCTCGCTGTATTTGAATTTTTCCCTTCCAATGAAAGGATATTTCACTCCTGCATTTTTAAATGCTACCAAAACATTGTAATAATCGTCAAGGGTTACGGGAATATCCAGCCCCAGTTCATCCAGCAGATCCTTACGGATTACGGTACATCTCCGTGCCGTATTGGACATAAAATCACCGATCGCATAAATGTGTCCGTCCGGACCTCTCAGCTCATCCCATACATTCTCCGGTACCTGAGCCATCAGATTGGGTCCGTATTCCTCCAGAAGGTCATCCAGCGGCATGAACAGCCCATTTTCAATCGCTCCCGACATAACGGAGGTGTAAGGCATATCACCTGCAATCACGTCCGGGAAATCTCCCTGTGCCAGCATCATACCAAGCTTTTCCGTAAAGCCGTCATGCTGAATCAGGGTAATGTCAAGATCTACTCCCATCCTTTCCTCAAATGCCAGGACATGCTCATCCGCATTGATGTCCGGGCATGCCTGCACATAGCTGTTACCGGCCCTGAGTCCAATATCGATGACAGGAATCTCTCCTGTGCCTTCCCCGCCGCTTTTCTCTTCCTGACTCCCGGCGTCTGCATTCCCCGTCCCGGACACATCCCCATCTTCTGATGAGTCCACGGCAGTCTCTGTCCTGCTCCCATCCCCGGAAGCTTTTTCAGATTCTGCGGGTTTGCTGCCGCAGCCTGCCAGCATGGTAAGCGCCAGCCCTAAGGCCATGATTCTTGCAATGTGTTTCTTTTTCATAAATTTTTCCTTCCTTTCTTTTGATTCCTGTTGTTATACTTTGGAATATTTTCTTTGCATTTACACATTCAACTACCGCATTTATCCTTTTACAGAACCGATGGTCATCCCTTTTACAAAGTGCTTCTGCAAAAACGGATATACGCACAGTACCGGAACAGCCGCCACAATGATAGTGGTCATCTTAAGCGCCTGGGTCGATGTCCCGGTGCTGACCACATTCATGCTCTCCAACGCGTTGGAATCCAGAACGATGGATTTGATCCGCAGCTGTAATGTATATAAATCACGGTCATTGATCAGATAAAGAGGGGTGGTGTAGCTGTTCCAGTAGCCCACGCCGTACATAAGCCCTACGGTTGCCATCACTGCCTTGGAAATCGGCAGGATGATCTGCATCAGGGTTCTCATCTCCCCGCAGCCATCCACCTTGGCCGCATCTATCAGCGCCGGTGAGACTTCCGCAAAGAAGGAGCGCACAATGATGATATTGTAAGTGCTGAGCGCCGAGGGCAGAATAAGCGCCCAGAAGTTATCATAAAGCCCATAAGACCTCATTGTCAGATACCAGGGTATAATCGGTGCATTGAAAATGAAAACGATCAGTATCATTACATTGCATAGCTTGCGCAGTCTGAACTCTTCCCTCGACAGAGGATAGGCAAACATCACCGTCATCAGGAGGCTGAGTACTGTTCCTACCACTGTCATCAGCGCCGATACCCCGATTGATTTCAAAATACTCTTATCCATAAGCACTGTCTTGTAATTTTCAAAGGTAAGCTCTATCGGGAGAAAAGCGACCCTGCCCGAATCCACCGGCCCCGAACTGCTTAAAGATACGGCAAGCATATTGACGTAAGGCAGTACGGCGATCAGGCCTATCAGACCCAGGATGACCAGGTTAGTCACATTGAATATCCTGTCCGGTAAAGAGCGTTTGATAGTCTTTGTCTCCATGGTTTCTCCTTTCTCTCTCAGATGATGGACTGTTCCGTGGTCTTCCTGCTCACGGTATTGGATATGAACAGAAGGGTTATTCCCACTACCGATTTGAAAAGTCCCACTGCCGTTGCATAGCTGTACTGCAGATTCTGCAGACCATACCGATATACAAAGGTGTCAAATACGTCAATTCGTTCCTGATTCATGCTGTTCATAAAGGAATTGGTCTTCTCAAATCCGATCTCCATGAAGTTTCCGACCTTTAACAGCAGCATCGTCATGATAATCGGCAGAATGGTTGGAAGCGTGATATGCAGCATCCTCTTAAACCGATTTGCTCCGTCAATCTCCGCCGCCTCGTACAGGGCAGGATCGATACCGGCAATGGCCGCCAGGTAAACAATGGAGCTCCAGCCCATCTCTTTCCAGATACTGGCGATAACCAGAATACCCCGGATATGCTTCTCGCTGGCCATGTAATAAATGGAATCCAGCCCCAGCATCTGACGGAAATTGTTGATCACCCCTGTGTTGGGTGACAACAATGTGGTAAAAATACCGCCGATGATGACCCAGGAGAGGAAATGCGGCACATACACTGCGGTCTGTACTGCCTTTTTGTATTTCGCGTTTCTCACCTCGTTCATCAGTATTGCCAGAATAATTGGTATGGGAAATACGATCAGCACATCATAAGTTCCCAGGATTGCCGTATTCCGAAAAATCTGTCCGAATTCCGGAAATTTGAAAAAATGTTCAAAATGTTTGAAACCTGCAAATTTACTTCCGCCGATTCCTTTATAGATGTCGTAGTCCATAAAGGCGATTACCGATCCCACCAGAGGAACATACTTAAACAATACAAACCAGATGAATCCCGGCAGTGCCATCAGATACAGCCCCTTATGCTTGCAGATGCTCTGCCAGAGGCTTTCTTTTTTTGTCCCTGCAGCCACAGATGACCTTTTTCTCATCATTCTACCTCCCTGTAATTTTTTCTTTCCGTGTTCTTGATGAACTTATTATAGGAAAAACCAAATCACGCGGATAGGGAATTTTTTTCGGTTGGTGTTAGTTTAAAAATGGGTTGGTGCTTCTATACAGCCAACAGCCTTAGGTTTCGGACATCCCTGCCGCTATGG
>ERZ808046.1432-NODE-1432-length-10507-cov-3.292522_pt1 | contig 10507 bp, 3 predicted proteins | sample MGYA00380196_ERZ808046 | MGnify/ENA primary metagenome ERZ808046 (study PRJEB31490, sample SAMN06133421) | mouse gut metagenome | isolation source: Z6_2 | host: mice | place: China: Chengdu | collected 2015-05 ...
TTATAGCCCACCACCTTTTCCGTTGCCGCGCCGCCGAACACCTTCACCTGGCTCACGGTAATCGAACCGGGAGGAAACAGGTCTAAATCGCTGACAATCGCCCCCCCCGGGCCGCACTTGGCCGCACCCTGCCAACCCGCCAAGCCCGCGCCCAGCTTGTGCAGCCGCTCTGCCAGCTTCCGGTACGGCAGACCAAAGCACAGCAGCGCCGACCACGCTCCCCCAGCGGTAAAACAGGCGGAGGCCGCCCACAAAAACCGTCCTGGCACTCCTTGCCCCACCGAGGCGAGCAGCGCACACAGCATACACCCTAAAATCAACAGCGGCGCGGCAATGCGATAGGCCCTCTGCCCGCCGTCCTCCATCTGGAGCTGGCTTCCGAAGCCCACGCTGGAGCCGGACGCTTTGGTGTAGGTGGAGCGGTTGGACCACAGTGTCTCATCCCAAGACACCACGTAGGGCGTGCGGGTCTGGGCCGCCGTTTTGGCGGACAGCCGGTCCCCCCGGCGGCGCTCGTGCGTCCCCCACAGGGCAAAGGCCATCCCCAGCGCCGTCACCGCAGAATAGGGTAGGCAGGCGTATCGGGGCTCCAGCCTTCCGGCTGTGGCGCCGTCCAATAGGGTGAACAGCCAGGCCAGCACCAGCACGCTCTCCGCTCGAGGGCGCAGGGTGGCCAGCTGGCGCACGCCGCCGACCACAATCTCATAGCACAGCAGCCCCACCACCAGCAGCAGCGCGGTGAGAATAAGGGAACGCAGCTGGTAAACGCTCAGGCCCGCATCTTCCACCACCCCGGCCAGACTGGCCCAAGGCAAAAAGGACACCTCCACAGAAGCTAAAATGGCAATCAATCCCACGAACACCGCCAACCGCACCCGGAAGCCCTGGCCCTTCAGTCCCTTCTGATACTGGGCGGCCAGCTTGGCCGGCGGGGTGTCCGGAGGGGCTTCCCTCTGCCGCACCACCCGGAGCTTGTCCCGGCGGGCGCGCTTGCCCTCCTCAGGCAGCTCCTCCCGGTCCACGCCGGGGATGTACTTTTCCGCCCGGCGGGTGGCCTCGTCCGGCTCCGCCTGGTCATACATATGGTCTGCATAGTGGTCCACTCGGCGCAGCAGCGTGTGGAGACGGGCGCCGATGGTCCGCCCCACCCCTTCCGGCACAATCTCCGGGATGGGCTTGTCCTCCTTAGGCGCGGGTTTTTTTATCTCCCGAATGGGGGGCTGGTCCGTCTCATTCTTCGGCGGCGCGGATCTCCCCTCCGGAAATTCCACCACCTTCTTGGATTTTCCATAGTTCCCAGACCCGTATTCCGCCAGAATCTCGTCCACGGAATATTCCTTCCGGCCCTTCTGATCCCTCTGATCGGACATGGATTTCCTCCTATTTTGTGATTGTGCTTCCCGTTGTCACGCTTCACCTGTTCGCCACGCGCGGCTTCGCTCCGCTCACGACGGCTCAGCGCTTCCGCGCTGTCGCACGGCCTCGTACAGAACCACTGCCGCCGCCGCCGAGGCGTTCAGGGAATTGAGCTGCCCCCGCATGGGGATGGACACCAGGAAATCGCACTGCTCCCGCACCAGGCGGCCCATGCCGTCCCCCTCGCTGCCGATGACAATGGCGGCGGGGCCCTTCAGGTCCGCTTCATAGAGGCTGGTCCCGCCGTCGGCGGCGGTGCCGAACACCCACAGCCCCTCCTCCTTCAGCTGCTTGAGCAGAGCCGTGAGGTTGGCCACCCGCGCCACAGGCAGGTAGCTCACCGCTCCGGCACTGGTCTTGGCCACAATGGCCGTAAGCCCGGCGGAGCGCCGCTTGGGGATGACCACCCCGTGAGCTCCAGCGCACTCGGCGGTTCGGATCACCGCGCCCAGGTTGTGGGGATCGCTGAGCTCATCGCACACTACGATGAGCGGTGCCTCTCCTTTCTCACGGGCGGCGCGGAGAATATCGTCCACGTCTGCGTACTCCCGGACGGCAGCCACGGCAATAACCCCTTGGTGACTCTTTGTCCGGCTCATTGCGTCCAATTTGCGCCGGTCCGCCTCGGCGACCACGATTCCCTTCCCCCGCGCCGTGGAGGCGATATGGCCCAGGGTGGCGTCGGTCTCCCCCCGGGCAATGTAAATTTTATCAATAACGGTTCCGGACCGCAGCGCCTCTATCACCGCGTTGCGCCCTTCAATGAGGCCATCTGCCTCCGCCTCCTGAATCGGGCGCCGATTTTTTTCGTCTCGCATGGGAAAACTCCTTTTATCCTTCAAGTCTTTTACTGATATATAGACATAGAAAGTATACCACAAATCCTGGAACGTTGAAAGGGGAAAGCGCAATCTTTTTCCCTTCCCCTTTTTTCGTCATAGAAATTTTACACGCTGTCCATGAACATTTCTTGTTTTTGTTCTCCAAGTGTGGTATACTTCCTTAAATGCCTAAATTTGTTCAGGCAGAGAAATTAAAACAGTTCGGGGCGGTTTTGCCCTTCCCGAGCTTTAAGGAGGCACACCTATGGCCGGCCCAATGAAGCCCAGCGATCCAAATCGCCGGGACAATAATCAAAACGGCGGCGGAGACGATAAAAAGCGCTCTCCATGGAGCTTTTTCAGCATCGTGATGTGGGCAGTGATGCTGGTGCTCCTGCTGCATATGTGCAGCAGCTCTATGGAGCGCGCCTCGGTCCAAACGGTGCCCTACTCCACCTTTTACCAGTGGGTAGAAGATGGGTATGTGAACCGCGTGGATCTTGCGTCCAACGCCTACACCTTCACCCTCAAGCCGAACGCTCCGCCCCTTGAGGAGTACCTGGCCAAGCTCACCGAATCTTACGGCAAAGGCGGGTTGAGCCAGCTGTTCGGTCCATTTGACCCCAACCGGCTCACCGGCGTAGCCAGCGAAAACGTCAAGTTCCAGACCGCCCCCTTGAACCAGCCTGATCTGATATCCTGGCTGTCCGAGCACGGTGTAGAACGCTTTGAGGCCGAACTGATCACCACCGAGCAGTATATGCTCTCCGCCATTGTCAGCTATGTGCTGCCCGTGCTGGCCATGGTGGTGGCGATGATCTTCATCTACCGCTATATGTTCAAAAAAATGGGGTCTGGCGGCGGCTTTGGCGGCATCGGCGGCGTGGGCAAATCCAACGCCAAGGTATACGTGGAGAAAAAGACCGGCGTCACCTTTAAGGACGTGGCCGGCCAGGACGAGGCCAAGGAGAGCCTGGAGGAAATCATCGACTTTCTCCACAATCCCGGCAAGTACACCGAGATCGGCGCAAAGCTGCCCAAAGGTGCGCTGCTGGTGGGCCCGCCGGGCACCGGAAAAACCCTGCTGGCGAAGGCTGTGGCTGGCGAGGCCAACGTGCCCTTCTTCTCCATCTCCGGCTCCGACTTTGTGGAGATGTTCGTGGGCGTGGGCGCGTCCCGTGTCCGCGATCTGTTCAAAGAGGCCAGCAAAATGGCCCCCTGCATCATCTTCATCGACGAGATCGACACCATCGGCAAATCCCGCGACAACCGCATGGGCGGCAACGATGAGCGGGAACAGACCCTGAACCAGCTGCTGGCCGAGCTGGACGGCTTCGACCCCGGCAAGGGCGTCATCGTTTTGGGCGCCACCAACCGGCCCGAGGTTCTGGACAAAGCCCTTCTCCGCCCCGGCCGCTTTGACCGGCGCATCACCATTGACCGGCCCAATCTGGCGGGCCGTCTGGCCACTCTCCAGGTACACACCCGGAAAATCAAGCTGGCTGAGGACGTGAACCTGAACAAAATCGCTCTGGCTACCGCCGGCTGTGTGGGCGCGGACCTGGCCAACCTGGTGAACGAGGCCGCCCTGCGGGCCGTGCGCAAGGGCCGCAGACTGGTCACCCAGGAGGACCTGCTGGCATCCTTCGAGTTCGTCATCGCGGGCAGTGAGAAGAAAAACTCCGTCCTCACCGAATTTGAGCGCAAGCTGGTGGCCTATCACGAGGTGGGCCACGCCATGGTGGCCTACAAGCAGAAAAACGCCGAGCCGGTGCAGAAGATCACCATCGTTCCTCACACCGAGGGTTCTCTGGGCTACACCCTGCTGATGCCCGAGGAGGACAAGACCAATCTGCGCACCAAGGCGGAGCTGATGGCAAAAATCACCGTGTCTATGGGCGGCCGCGCCGCCGAGGAGGTGGTGATGGACACCATGACCAACGGCGCCTCCCAGGATATCCAGGAGGCCACCAATATCGCCCGAAACATGGTGGCCATGTACGGCATGAGCGAGGAATTTGGCATGATGGCCTTGGGCTCCGTCCGCAACCAATACCTGGACGGCGGCTATGGCCTGGACTGTGCTCAGGATACTGCCGCCGTGATGGACAAGGCCGTGAAAGCCGTTCTGGACGTGTGCTACAAGGACGCGGTAGAGGTCATCCGAGCCAACCGCGAGGACATGGACAAGGTGGTGGCCTATCTGCTGGAGAAGGAAACCATCACCGGAGGTGAAATGGTGGCCATTCTGGAGGGCCGGGACCCCGCCTTGGTGGAGGGAGCCTACACCTCCACCCGTGCTAAGCCCCAGCTGAGCGGCGACATCGAGCCCCCCGCCCGGCACGTCCACATCGTGGACGAACCCATCCCCTTGCCGCCCACACCGCCGGATGACGACGGCCCAGAGGAGCCCCCTATGGACGCTGAGGAAATCCACGAGGCCATCCAAGACATGGAGGGCACCATTGAGGATATGAACGGCGAACCAAACGAGGAACCCAAAGACGAGCCCTAATCCGAGCACCCCCGGACCAACAGGTCCGGGGGTTTTTTCGTCCGCCGCCCATCACGAAAAAAGTAGACCGGCCGGGGAAACCCGGCCGGTCTTACTACTTCCCTCTCTATTCGCTTGTGCCGCTTCTTACAGACCGTACTGCTTGCAGTAGCGCATCAGCATGGTGGCGGCGTGGTAGCGCTGCGCGCTGTTGCCCGGGGACAGAGTGGTGGTAGTGGTGCCGCCCACAATGCCGTTGGCAACCGACCACTGCATCCCTTCCAGCGCCCAGCTGTGGACGTAGCCGGCATCGGTATAGCCGTTCAGGGAGGTGGTCTTGCTCACGTTCAGGCCACGGAAGACGCTGTAGTCGTGCAGAATCTTGGCCAGCTGCTCGCGGGTGATGGGATCCTCGGGACCAAAGGTGGTGCCGTAACCATCCACGATGCCGTTATTGCGGGCCCAGGTGATGGGGGCCGCGTAGTACTTGCTGGAGTTCACGTCGGTGAAACCGCTGTAGCTGGACACGCTGGGCGAGCCGCTCAGACGGTACAGGATGGTGACCACCTGGCCGCGGGTGATGGTGCCGTAGCCGCCGAAGCTGGTGGCGGTCATGCCGTTCATCAGCTGGGGATTGTGCTCGTACACATACTTCACAGCCTCAAAATAGGGGTCGCTGGCCTCCACATCGGTGAAGGGCATCCCGGTGTTGATGGCAAAGGTGGGGGTGACGGTGATGCTGGTCGCCCCGGTGGGCACCGTAAAGGTGTACTTATTGTCCGCAGTCTTGGTCACGGCCACAGTGGTATTCTTGTTGTCCGCAGTGCGGGCGGTGGCGGTGAGGTTGCGGGTCAGATAGCCGGCGGCGGGAGTGGTGGTCACTTCCACCTTGGTGTTCGCCTTGGCGCGGGTGGTGGACAGGGTGACGGTGCCGTTGGTGACGCCGCTGGCCACGCTGATGTCGGCGGTGGTGCCGCCCACGGCGGTGGCGTCACGGGTGAGCTGCACGGTGTACAGTCCGCCGGTGCTGTTCAGCGTCACCAGGCCGTTGTTGGTGTTGGACACCACCACGTTGTTGCCGTTGCCCTGGATGGTGAAGGTGCGGGCGGTACCGGTGACGTTGATGGTCATGCTGCCCTTGTAGTTCTGATCCACCACAATGTGCTGCTGATCCTTGGCGTCGTCCACGGCGGCCTGGAGGCTGTCGTAGTAGGCCAGAGCAACACCAGCAGGAACGCCGTTGGCATGGCCGCTGTACAGCGCCACCAGCGGAGCGTCCTTGTTGATGACCAGGGTGCCCAGGCCGTTATTGCCGGCGTGGGTGATGGTGGTAGCAGTGCCGCTGACAGAATTATAGGTGTAGGTATTATCCTGGTGCAGATAAGTCCCAGCAAAGCCATGGGTGATCTTCAGGGTCACGCCCGTGGTCAGATCGTCCGTATTGCCCATGTTGCCGGTGAGGGCCCCCAGAGAGGTCCCGGCCTTGACCACCTTGGCGTTCTTGGGGTTGGTCAGGTTGTTCTCGGGCTTCTTCGCGTCAAAGAACGCGGTGTCATAGGCGTTACCCTTCGCATTGCTCTGCCGCACCTCTACGCGCCAGCTGGGCACGGCGGTAAAGGTCATGGTGCCGTTGGTGCTGTAGCCGGTGACGTTCACCTGGAGGTAGGGCACCAGCCACACCGTGTCATAGCCGCTCTCGTTAGCGTTGGCTGCGGCGTTGTAGGTGCCGGTGTTCACCTTGGTCCAGGCCTCGCGCTGCACCTGGGCCAGCCAGTTGTCCACCTGCTGGTCCGTGATGGTGGCCAGGGCGGCGTTGATGGCCTGCTTCATGGCGGGGCTGTTGGTCCAGCCAAACTCGCCGTTGTTGCCGGTGAACATATCAATGATGGTCTGCTTGTCTTGCTCGGTCTTGATGGTGGGGGCGTTGACGCTCACCTCGATGTGAGAGTAGTTCGCAATCCCGTAGGCATCGGCATCGTAGCCCGCCACCTTGATCTGCTGGGAGCGCACCTTCAGGCCGGAGCCGTTCAGGGTGTACTTGGTGCCGTTGGACAGGCGCAGAACGCCCAGGCCGCTGGCGTCGGTCTCCAGGGTCATGCCCTTACCCAGAGCGGTGGTACCCTTGTTCTCAAAGGTGAGGCTCTTGGTGCCGCTGAAGTAGGTCACGCCCACATCCAGCTCCACGGGAACGTCCTTGGAAACGCCAGCCTCGATCTTTTTCTCCACCGCATCGGTGGTGAGGGTCAGGGTAATCATAGACGTGCCGGGATTCACCGCGCCGGACAGGCTGATGACGTTGCCGTTCAGCTCGGCCCGGACGCTGCCGCCCACGTAGTCAGTGACGGCGCTGGCAGCCACCTTGGTGAGCTTGGTCACGTCGCCGGTGTTCACACCGCCGGAGGCGTTCAGCTCCACGTACTTTGTGTCGCCAGCCCCCGTATTGGGCATAAGGTCCACAGTGGGAACGGTGTAAACGCTGGGCAGAGTATAGGTATGGGCCCCGTCGGTCCAGCTGGTGAGCTTCACGTTGTTGATCATGTCGGGCAGGATGATCTGCATGGGGTCAGTAACCTGCAGGACGCCCCAGCTGGTAGCGCCGTTCATGAAGCGAACTTCGCCAATCCCCTTCGTGTAATCCTGCCCCGTAACGCGCACGCGGGCGCCACCGGCATCTCCCTCGATCTGCTTATTCAGGGCCGCGCCCAGCTGGGCGGAAGTATAGTAGGTCCACTCAGTCGCAACCGCCGCATTATCCACCAGGTAGTACACCAGGGTGCTGCTCAGGGCGCTGGCGGGCACATCGAACTTCCAGGTGCCGCCCAGAATGTTCTGCTTTTTGTAAGCATCCAAGTTGTCCAGAGCGTTATTGCCAGCGCCAAAGGTATTGGTGGGGTCGTTGGGAATGGTGAGGGAGACGTTGTTGCTGCTCACATAGAAGCCGCCCACAGTGTTATGAGCGCCGGAATTGCTGTTGGCCGCGTTGTAGCTGCCGTTCACCGTAAACTGGGCAGTGCCATTCAAGGATACCCCGTTCACGCTAATGTAGCTGCCGTTCAACGCCAGCTTGCCGCCCTGATTCAGTGTAATATAGCCCGCATGGCCGGCAGAAATGGTAATGTTAGCGCTGTTAAATGTAATTGTACCATTCGCAGTGGCCACATGAGCGCCCGCGCCGTTGATGGTGATGGTGGCGGTAGCAGTGGTCAAGGAGGGGCAGCTGCCCCACTGATCAATGCTGCCTGTGGTGGTCGTGCCGCCGATGGTAATGGTGGGGAGGGTCTTCTTGGCGTCCAGGGTACCGATCTCGATATTGCCCACGGTGCTGCGGCCATCAATGGAGATGGAGCCGCCATTGGAGTGGACGGTGATGCCGTTGGTGCCCAGCCGGCAGTCGGTGAGCTTCACCTGGCTGTTGGAGCCGGTGAGGCTGATCGCGCCAATGTCGCTGTTGGTGGCCTGAATGGTGCGGCCCTTGTCAACGGCGGTGGACTTGCCATTGGAATCGGTATAAGTGCCCTTGCCGGTCATGGTAATCGCACCAATCTTAGCGTTGGTCAGCTTGATGGTGCGGGTGTTATTGACGGTGGGGCTGCTCTCGTTGATGTTAATCCCGGAACCGTCCACGTTCTCCAGGGTCAGGTTGGTCAAATTATCGCAGCTGGTCAGCGTGACAGTGGGCTGAGTACCAGTGCTCTTGCTGTTCTTCACGGTCAGGCTGGTGAGCTTCGTGTGACCCGTGATAGCCAGACTGCCGCTGTAAATCTCAATCACAGCGCTGGTAATCCGCTCGGGAATGTTGCCGCTCTGAGAGCCCATTGAGATAATGTTGCTGGTCAGATTGCCAGCCACACTGGTGGGAAGACTGTTCAGGCTGCTGTAATACTTGCTTCCGTAGATGAAGCCGTTGTCAACCTTTACGTACGTGTACTTTTTGGTGGCATCGTCCACTTTGGGGCTTCTGGCCACATAGCAGGGAATGTCGCCGATCTCAATCCCCTTGTCCGCATCCACGCGGGTCTCATAGGTGACGGACCAGCCATCATTCGTGTTGTCGGCAGAAGTCATCCTACTTGCCGCAGGGGCAGGATTGGCGGGCGCAGGATTGACGGGTGCAGGAGCCGGGGTCGTATCCGCCGGGTCGGCAGGATCTGCGTCCGGGGTGCCAGGGGTGCTGTCGGTCTGGCTGCTGTCCGCCGGGGGGTTGCCCGTCGTGTCGTCCGCCGCGAACGCGGTGGCCGGTAACATTGCCAGCACCATTACGAGCGCGAGCAGGGCTGACAAAAGTCTTTTCTTCATGTTTGTTCCTCCTGTTCTGGTTGGAAATCATTCGAGTCTCGCTCTGTTTTAACGTTCCCCATATAGGGGATTGTGACCGGGCATTCGGCCCTCCTTCCATCGGAATGATTGGCTGACGCCTCCGACATCACAGTTATACAGCTTCTATTATACTCGACCATCAAAATTTTGCAAGTATTATCCGTAAATTTTTACAAATTTTAATGGAAGTGGAGCCAGGATTTTCCAGCTCCCCTTCCATTCTTGCTTTTTATTGGGCGGCGTGGTATACTGTCCCTGCGCTGCCATAACGGTAGGCGGTTTGGCCACGACCCTCGAAGGGGGGTGGAGCCATGCGAATCACGTTACATATCGGGGCCTATACGGTAACGATCATTGTGAAACGCAGAAACCGCCACCCTGCCCGGTGACGGTTTCTCTGCAAAGATAAACTAAACCACTTGTAGGGGCTGAACCGCTTACTGGCAGCGCCCTTATACGTCTATGATACTCCGCCCGCCCGGTTTTGTCAAGGGCGACGCTTGCGTTTCCCGCCGCGGAGTGATATACTATGGCTGGCGCTGTTACATACGGCGGTTGGCCACCCCCGCAAAGGGGGTGATGCGAATGGGAAACGGGCGCTGGGCGAAAGCCCTGCGTATCCTGTTTTGGTTTATCATCGCGCTTGCGCTGATGATCTCCATAGCCCCGAAAGCGTGTTGACCGCCCGGCTTGCCCCCAGGCGGTCAACCTAATGTGTTGATCGGATAACTTGGGCGGCCAACCGTCGTGGCAGCGCCCTTATACGTCTATGATACTCCGCCCGCCCTCATTTGTCAAGGGCGGCATGAAGGGAGCGGCTTTTCCCATGGACTACGACCTGCTTTTGGACGGCTGCTGTCAGGTAGGCGTCCAGCTTTTGCACTTTGGCGGCGAGATTCCCCGGGCGGAGGACACGGTGCGGCGGCTTTTGGCGGCCTACGGCCTGGAAGGGGAGGTATTTGCCGTGCCCAACTGCGTGTGGGCCAGCGTGTGCGCGCCCAGCGGCCAGGTACACACGCGGATGCGGCGGGTGCCGGGCACGGCCGCCAACATTGAGGGCATTGAGCGGTTCAACGACCTGTCCCGCCGCCTGTGCGCCGCGCCCCCCGAAAACCCGGCGGATATTCTGGCGCTGTGCCGCACTACTCTGGCGGAGATGCGGGAGTACCCCGCCAGGCTGCGGCTGCTGGGATATTTTGTGGGGGCGTTTTTTTTCGCGCTGTTCTTCTCCGGCGGCTGGAGCTCCGCCGCGGCGGCCGGACTGGCGGGGCTGGCGGCGGGGGCGTGCCTGATCGCGCTGGAGCGGGTCCAAGCCAATGCGTTCATCACCACGCTGGTTTCGGCGTTTGCGCTGGGGGCGGCGGCCTGTGCATTGGCGGCGCTGGGCGCGCTCATCAACATTGAAGTCACCATCGCCGGAGCAATCATGGTGCTGGTGCCGGGGCTGGTCTTCACCAGC
>ERZ808046.1433-NODE-1433-length-10500-cov-14.194474_pt1 | contig 10500 bp, 9 predicted proteins | sample MGYA00380196_ERZ808046 | MGnify/ENA primary metagenome ERZ808046 (study PRJEB31490, sample SAMN06133421) | mouse gut metagenome | isolation source: Z6_2 | host: mice | place: China: Chengdu | collected 2015-05 ...
CTGCTTTTCTGTTTTTGGCATAAAAACGGAGCCGTTGCTCCGGCAGATTATTCATCTACTTTTGCAACAGCCCCTTTATCAGATCAAATAATCAAACTTTTACGTTAATTCTTCTAAATAGTATTCTATTTTTTCTAATAAAAATTTAGCAATATAAAGCCTTCTACTCCATCTTAAAAATTGGATTAAAAATTCCTTTAATTATTCCTTCAGGAACTATACTTACTATCGTCTTTATAAGACTATTTTTTACAACCTCTATATTATTTCCAGAGGTTTCACTCAAAATGTTAATAACAACATCAAATTTATCTTTAGCTAACTGTCTTGGCTTTGTCGAATTACAAGCCTTATATTTTCTATCATTCAAGATATTGGGAACTTCTATTCTATATTCGTCCCTAATCTTTTGATTTAGCACAATATTGTTACTTTCTATATAGCTAATCAGCCAATTTTCAGGTGTAAAGCTTAAACCACGAATCATTTGAGGGTATTTATTATGTAATTCTGAAAAAACAGGTTTATTCTCCATATTGTCAAAGGCATCCTGATCTACTATAGCAAAAACTTTCGATTGGGCAAATACTCTTCTTTGTGTATTCACAGCCATTTCAGCAGTCTGTGCAAATCCACCAACTGGTATATAAGTACATATCGCGGTTGCAAATTTAGGCTCAATAACAATATATCTATTTCTTAAGCAACGCAAAACATCCCTTGCCATATCATCTTCAACAAAGAAAATGTAATCAAATACAGTGGAATTCTCAAAATCAATATCTCCTATTGCAGTCGCCGGATAACAGGGTGTTATAACATCTACCTTTCCATTCATATTTTGTTTTAATAAAAAAATATTCTCTTTTTCTACTGCTTTTATCATGGTTGGCGAATGTGTTGAAACAAATACACTTAAATGCTTTTCACATGCCCTCTTTTTTAAATAATTGAGCAAATTTACCTGAATTCTAGGATGCAATGCCAATTCTGCCTCATCTAATAAAATAAGGGCACTATCATTCACGCTTTCTATCCGCTCAACCAATCGTACCAGCGCCAATTCTCCTGTACTAAATCGTTTTTCAGAGTAGTACATATTACCTTCTTTTATCACGTAAAAATATGTAGCTTGCCTGCCTCTCCCATTAGGATTCTTTAACCTCATTAGTTTTTCATACTTTTCTGTTTCAAAAAGTTCATTTAATACTGTTTTAACAGAATAATCTGCTACTTCCAAGTTACCTGAGCGCAAATCATCCGATTTAACATCTATCCTTTTTGAATCTGCTCTTATGAAGACAGATTCTGAAAATCCAAATTTCTCCAATAACTCTCCACTACCATTTTTCGGGGTAGGTGCCCATCTTGCTCTTTTCTTTCTAAACTGAACTGATGAATTATCTATATCATAACGTATAGAAGAATTTTTAAACTGATCTGCTTTTTCCCATGAACTTGTATTTGTAAATCCCGTTGCGAAAGCTAACGGATTACATAATCTATCCATACAAATCAAAAGAGTAGTTTTTCCGGCACCATTCGTTCCTACCAATAAATGTACACCATTAACTGTTGGAAAAGTAAATTCCAAATATTTTATGTTCTTTGTATCATTTATAGTAATCTTCTTCATAAATATTGCTAAACCCCATTAGTCTAAATCATCATTTCATAAATTCTCTTAATACAGCAGCTTTAGCACAACCTTCCATTCCCCGGAATAAATTAAAAGCATTTATACCCATCATTTCCAAATCACTTAATACTATTTTTTGTTCTTGAATTGGAAGAATTATTTTGTACAATGCTCCGTCAACTGAATGTTCTTTAGCACAAGTTTCCATATAATCCTCTATCGTTTTTAATGGACTCTTATTTAATGTAAAAATACCATATTGATACCGTTGTCTATCGTTTTCTTCTACTTTTGCTGTTTCTATTGTGACTCCATAGCCTGCATTCCAAACTTCATGCTCCTTATCTAAAATCCAAATAGCTACATATTTTGATGTATCGTCCATATATGCAAAAGCAAAAAATGCTGCTATATAAAGACTAAATGACCAATCTAATAAACGAGTAGGTAAACCATAATGCTGCCCAACTGTCCGTAACTGTATTTGTGAATAATTTTGAAACTTTTCTTTTCCATCCCAAGTAATACATAATTCCTTAAAATCCTCTATTAGCAAATTCTCTAATTTTTGCCTTTCATCAAATGGCAACCCCCCATATTTTCTATCAAAGGTTGCCATTAACTTCCAATCAGCGTTACTATGCCCTCTAAAAGCATATCGATTATACGGAAAGCTATCACTTCCACAAATATCCCTTGTTATATCCTTTTTTAATTCGCTCCACCTATCATACTGTAGTACCTTATAGCTTGTCATATTCATCCCTCCAAAATGTTATTCAATATTTCCACCTATAACCGGTTCTGAATCCCAATGTGTATTATGTATTCCTACTGCATCAATGAGACAAGATCGCAAAATATATGTTTTTTTATTTTTAGGTAACAAAAATTCTGGATATTCCTCATTAAAAAACACTTCTTCACACCCATTTGGTCCTTCTTCCATGTATCCAACTCCTCCATTTTGCCAAAGTACATCAAACATCTTGCTGTTTTCTCCAAGAACTTCTTTTGCACTATCTTCTACACGGCAAATCTGATCCCAAGATAATTTGTCTGAACTAATCTGTAATAATACTTCCTTCATTTTTTGAGTGGTTGACTCTTTATATTCCTTAACACTTGTATATACCTCGGTATATTCTCTATTAGCTGCACCTTTTGGCATTTCATTATTATTTATCTGATTCGCACAAATTTGTAAAAGTTCATTTCCAAATGTTTTTGCACATTCTGCTACTTTCTTTCTAATTACTCGACATACATCCATATTAGAAGAATCTACCTTCATACGTTTAATTTCTGCCAATGAGTTTCCTATAATTACAATATCTCTCGGCAATAATCTCGTATGTCGCAATATATACTGTACAATAGGCTCTTCTATCTTTCTATAATTATTATATATGTTTTTTACACCCAACCAATTATCAATATTCTTTTCTTGAGTTTCATTAATAAAATAGCAATTCTTCAAATGGGCTATTTTCATTTCAAAGAAATATTGAATTGTCATGTAGTTCCAATTTAAAATTTTAACATGTTCTTCATTAACATATCTTGTATGATGCTCACTTTCGCAAATTGATGCCATAACATTATCACGAATACAAATAACAACATGTAATTTATTTCCATATATATCTTTTCTAAACAGTCTCATGACTCGATAAAACAGTCCTTTTTGACATCTAAGCCAATACATCGGAGCATGTCCATATTCTTCATCTACAGAATCAACGAAAAAATAAATTGCAGGAAGTGTCCTTATAATATTTCCAACAATAATCTCGACTTCATCCCATTCTCTTTTTTCTGCATATTCATTGAATGAATTTCTAGTTGAATAATGGGATAGTATATTTCTTACTTCCGAATATATTGTCATAGGAACACTGAGTCTTGGAAAAATATTACCCTCATATTCTAAGAGTCTTTTTTTATCATTATCAGAAACTTCTTGATTCCACTCACTATTATTTAATATATTTGAAATAACTGCTCTTAAAATAGCAAATTTCCATACATACATCCACTTTTCCGTAACCTCTGCACCTGAAAAACATTGACAAAATTTCACAATCAAATCTGTCGAAGGTACTTCCTGTTCAATTTCATTAACAAATATAGAAGAATTAAGCTTTAAATTTGCTCGCATCCTTCTTAAATATACCGTTTTACCAGAACCCTTTGCACCTACTATTACCCTAGTTTTCAATTCGTCTGGGGAGGCTACTCCAGACGAAAAATATTTTTTATCAAAAACAATGAACTCCGACATCATATCTGCAATTTCAGTTCTAGAACCATCCGGATTACCAAAGGCATTTTTATCGTACATATAAAATCCCCCTTCCAAAATATGGCTTTATTATACTACAAAATCCCACATTTTAACAGCATTTTCGATAAATCTAATTTATTTTACATTTTATGGCACAACATTGGCACAGAACTTTCCCAAACTGGCACGGCATTGCGATTTACACGGTAAATCCCCTATGTTAAAATGGGTATCGTGATATTTCATACACAGGCAGCCGCTTCGTATCCATTACGCAGCCCTGCCACAACGAAACGCAGGCAAGAAGTCCCACCCCGGCTTCCAGTCTGTGTTTTTTATTATCCGGGAGGTGACCTATTGAAAAAGAAACTAAAACGGCTCCTGCTGTCCGAAAGAGGCGATTCCTCTTATATCAGCAGCTTTGTTTACATTCTGGTTGCTGTCATCCTGATCGCATTCATCATCAATGTGTTCCACATCATTTCCGTCAAACAGGAAATGGACCACATGGCAGACCAGCTTGTAAAACAAATTCAGCTAAACGGCGGCACCAGCTGGGAAACGGATGCCCTCTTTTCCTTTCTCTCCGGCCAACTGGATGAGGTTGAGGGACTTTCCTATCAGGTGTCCGGCCCTGGAAATACCAGCCGCATCCAGATTGGGACGCCTTTTTATGTTACGGTTACAGGGCGCTGCCATCTGGGAGGCTTTTGGAAGTTCAACCTTGTGCCCATCAATATCCGCTCACAGGGCGCAGGCGTCAGTGAACACTACTGGAAATAAGGGAGGAGCGCCATGTATAAGAAAACCATCTGGAATGAACAGGGGGACTTATCTTTTTTTTCCATCTTTGTCATTCTGGCAATTACCATGCTGATGTCATTCGTACTGCTGTTTGCATCCATCAAAATCAACTGCATGAACATCCGCAATGCTGCCAAAATGGAATTGAACAATGTCAGCGCCCGCATCTATGCAGATACCTTCCATTCTCAGAGAGAAGCCAACCTCAACTCCTACATGGCAGACCTGCATCTAAGCTCCGCCTATCAGGATGCCCTGCGTGCTGGCTTTATCAATGGAATGGAAGAAAGGATACGGCTTTCCAATGAAGATTACAGGGTGGAAAACATCAATCTGCAGTTTAACCATTATTCCGGCAAGATTGAGTATGTGGTGACCTGTGACGCTGTTTACCAGATCCATATGTTCGGAGAACTGTTTCCACCCATTACGCAGCATATCACACTGACTGGTTCTCACAATACGAAATACTGATAAAAAAATTGTTGACATTCTACTACCTGTTGCGTATATAATGGAAACACGATGAAAGGAGTTCAATATTATGAAAAATAACGATAAATGCACTGACCAGAAGAAAATTGCCATCATCAGCGGATTATCCGCATTGTGCATAGCCGTCCTTGCAGGCGCATATTTCCTGACAAGGGAGCCGGAAAGAGATTTTAGCCCCGCTTCTGCAGAACGCGCCGACGTGACGGATACCTGGGAAGAAAATTTCAACAGGGATACGCCCCTTCCTTCTGCCACTCCAGAGAGCGCCCAGACAACAGGCACACCTTTTGACAATACTCAGGTAGTGGTTTCTCAAGATGAAACTGGTACAACATCCAGTCTTTCCGACAACAATACCAAAGAGAATGCTGATCAGGAAAAACCGGGGATGCCTCCCGAAACAAATGATGACCCCACTGATCCCGATAAGCAACCAGAATACGAACCGTCCGTGCCGGAGCCCACCAAGGAACCGGAACCCACCAGAGAACCGGAACCCTCCACGCAGCCGGAACAAACCAAACCTGACGGCGGAGGCAGCACAGACAACAGCCATCCCGGTCAGGTTTACGATCCGGTATTCGGATGGATTGATGTGGGAGATACCCAGCAGGACAATATAGACAGCGATGGTGACATCAACAAACAGATCGGCACCATGGGCGGCAATTAAATAATAGCAGACAGGAAAGGCATGGAACCCCCATGTCTTTTCTTTTTGCCAAAAGGAGGATTTAACCCGCATGAAAAAACTGAAAAGACGTATTTTTACGCTTATTTTATCTGTTTCCCTTTTTGTCATATCAGGCATGACCGCCTTTGCAACTGGAGAGGGCAATATAAACGGAGGAGGCGGAGGCATGGGAAGCGGTACCGCAACGGATGTCTGGCACGGACAGGACGGTGTTCGTGTCACAGTAGTCACTGCTGACGGCAGCGTGGTATCCACACCGTTTGACCTAAGCAATGCAAATGTCGCAAATAATATAGTCAATTTTGGCAAGATATGTAAGCTCCAGTACAACTCGGGATCTGCCCTATCTCCAAACGGCAGTTACAGTTACTCCAAACCTGGAATTGCCCTCCCACGAATCATCAGTAGCGGCAGCAACTCCCGAGCAAGCATTGAGGCAATCCGACGGTATTTTTGTTCCGAGTATGCTGCTCAAGTTGTAGCCTCCAAGACCGGCATCCCCTTTGAGGATCTGATTTCCGGTTCCTACAAGCTGGTCATCGAGCCGATTGCCTACTTTACCCATGGCGGCCGCAACTACGCTATGACCGCCACGGAAGCGGCGCTCTACAACCAGATGTCAAACGGAAACCTTCGCCGGAAAATGACAAGCCTGACACACCAGAACCTTCCGCTGTCTATCTTTCTGGAAACGCCTGATTTGGGCTATCCCGCATGGGGCGGCACCACCACCGGAAAGGTATCCGACAGCGACATCCTCTCGGCTCTCGGCATTGGAATCGTAAGTTATAAGGATGTGCCGGAGGAGGAACTGCAGGCGCCTGACTATACCTACCGGGTGAATACAGACGTCATCACCAGCATCACCCTGACCAGCAGCGCTGAGGTAAATCCGGATGATCCGGCGAGCGTCACATTCCACATCAACGGTGGCACTTATACCGTCAACGATATTGTGATGCCCGCAGGCGGCTCCCAAGTAGTCTGGGCAAAATGGCATACCCCTCTGGAACCCACCACCCTTACCATACAGGTATCCGTCAGTGGTGCCTCCATAGCGAAGACAAGCTTTATTGCCAAAATCGTTTCCCTTGAGGAGAACCTGCCGCCCGATCCGCTGGCTACGGACACCAACCCACACTTTTCTGTGCCGTCCCTACCGTCCAATCCGCAGAAAACCTCCGCGTCCTGGAGCGTCTGGAACGCAAAGTGGCATCCGAACTGGGAATGGGAGAGCGACTGGGACTGGAAACACGGCAGCCACGGTTCCGACTGCCCCGCTGACTGCACAAGTAGCCATGGGCACTGGGTAGACAATGGGGAATGGGTGGATAACGGCTGGTATGACTTTACCTCCACCGCTTACTCCGCTTACCTGACCGGCTCCATGGAGCTCCATCCGGATGACATCGTGCCCACGGCACAGGGCGACAACATGAAAAGCGGGTACGGCATCAAGGAAAACGCCACCGCCAGCTTTTCCTCCAATGCGCCCGACAGCCACTACGCACCGGCGCAGACTGCAGTAGCCTATTTCCCGGAATTTGGTTACGACATGTACTGGAGGCTCTTATCCTGCAGCGGCGGCCTGAATGCCACTTTTGCCTTTAAGTCCAATGAATTTTCCACCTACAACCGGAACGTACATTTCACGCCGGTATGGTATCCGGACGGCACTAACTATACCGTCTACACCTACATCATTGACGCATGGACGCCTTCCGGAATGTTGTCCGTCAATGTCAATGACGCCGTGCAGATTCAGGGCAGTCTGTTTGATGATTGGTATACTAAGCGTGAATAAGCTGCTTATTACATACCATACACTTACCCTGCTGTTTCTTGCCGGATTTGCACTTTATGATAAAAGGCACCACAGGATACGCAACGCTGCCCTGCTTGCTTTCCTGCCATGGTGCCTTTTGTCAGTCCTACTGATGTACCATGCTTTTCCGAACTATTCCCCGGCATACTGGGGCATCCGGTCCGCCATAGGATTTCTGGGGGGCTTTGTTCTCCTGCTTGCCGTCTCCCTTGCCACGAACGGAGGGATCGGCGGCGGGGACATCAAACTTGTGGCACTGCTCGGCATCCCGCTAGGGGTGTCCGGGCTAATGGCCGCCCTGATCCTCTCCTGCATTTATGCCCTGGTCCATCTCGGCATCCAGAAAGCATTTAAGAAGAAACCTACAGAAAACATTCCGTTTGCGCCATACCTGTTCTTCGGATGCGCGACTGCCATGTTACTGCACCTCGTTCCATAGAAAACTGCAATCAAGAAAGGAAAACACCATGAAATTTATTTTACTGCTTACTGCCGGAATCCTCCTGCTGTTTCTTGCCACAGGCATTACCGGCGTTGCCCTGTTACAGAAAACATACCTGTTCTTAGACCAGCACAGATAAGGAGGCTGAACCCATTATGAAAATGAATAACCGATTTATTTACGGCATCCTGAGCATCGTGCTTGCTGCCGTCATTGCCTTTATTGCCATTCCTGCCGTGACAAGCAGGACCAGCAGCACCTGCGAGATCGTCCGCATGAAGACTGCCGTGACGCGCGGCACCCTCATCACCACAGAAAACCTCGAACTTGTGGAGGTGGGCGGCTTTAACCTGCCCGACAGCGTTGCCAGGAAGATAGAGGATGTGGCAGGCACTTACGCTACAGCGGATCTGTACCCCGGTGACTATCTCCTGCCGGAAAAGGTCAGCGGCGTCCCGCTGTCCTCCGACCTCTCCCTCAACGAGATCCCGGACGGCATGGTCGCCATATCCATTACCACCCAGACATTAGCCACCGCATTATCCGACAAGCTGCAGGGCGGCGACATCATCCGCCTCTACCACTATGACGACAACAATGTTCTGGAACCTGTATCCGACATCCCGGAGCTGCGCTTTTTGAAAGTCCTTTCCGTTTCCGACTCCAAAGGGCTTGACGTGGACTACACCACCCCGCCGGAGGAGGATGAGGAAAGACAGCAGACGGCAACCATCACCATCCTTGCCACCCCTGAGCAGGCCATGCTTTTAACACGGTATGAAAACGAGGGCATCCTGCATGTCGCTTTAATTAGCCGGGGCAATGAGAAACTGTCAGGGGAACTGCTGGAACGCCAGGCAGAAATCCTGACCTCCCTTTATGGCGACAGCATGGAGCTGTCCGATGAGGAACTGGAGTCCTCCATAACTGTTTCAGGACAGACCGAACCGGATATAACAGACGAAACCGGCACTGCCAAAACAGATGCCAGCCAGGACGCGAAACCGAAAGAAACATCCGAAAACGAATAGGAAGGGAGAAACATATGTCAAAGATCATCACTGTATGGGGCAACCCCGGCTGTGGGAAATCCATGTTCTGCTGCTGCCTTGCCAAAGTCCTGACAGCAAACAATGATTTTGTCAATATTAGTTGACACATTTTTCTCAAGGATTTTGTACCTTATGCTGCCTCTTTCAAGGAATCATAGTATTGCTGTCGTTTGACTATCGGAGGAAGCCCACCATTAGCAGAGCATATCCTCCGGTTATTCCAGTAGCCGATAAAATACCTCCAGATGATAGTCCTGAGTTCATCCGTGCTCTTTTCTTCTATGTCATAACGGTCATACAGTAATTCTGATTTCATTCTGGCCCACATGCTTTCACAGCGGGCATTATCATGGCATCTGCCTCCTGCGCTGTTCATGCTTTGCTGTATGTCATACTTCCGGATCGCATCCCGGTAATGCTGGCTGGTATACTGGCTTCCCCTGTCACTGTGGATTATGGCTCCACGGATTCCCGGATACGCTTTCACTGCATTTTCCAGTGTCTGCACACATAACGGTGCTTTCATGTTGGTATCCATTGCCAGACCGATCACGCTGGAATCGAAGCAGTCAAAAATAGCAGAAACATATAGTTTCCCATCTTTGCCTTTGATCTCCGTAATGTCTGTAATACATTTTGTCAGTGGGCCCTCTGCGTGGAAATCACGTTTTAACAGATCCTCTGACTTTCTGGCTTCCCTGTCTGCTTTCGTGATCCCGTTTGGTTTGCGCCTGGGATGATGGCTGATCCCGATTTCCTTCATGACACGGTAAATGGTGCGTTCACCGGGGATTTTTTAATGTTCTGGCCGCTTAAGGATCAATGCCTGATACATGCGGATCCGGCCATATGTATCATTGCATTCATCTTCCTCCAGGATTTCTTTCATGGCATCTGCCAAGGGCTGATATTTCCATGGACGGTCTTTATTTGCCAGATACTGGTAAAATCCCTCCCTGCTGACATGGAGTGTCCGGCAGAAAAAAGCAATATCCCCTTTTGAATCGCCGTCTTTCGTCTTTATTGCAATAAACTTCATTCTTTCGTTTTTGCTGACTTCAGACGGCTCGCGGCGAAAAAAGCGCTGGCTTCCTCCAAAAAGTCGTTTTCTTTCTTTAAACGCCTAATTTCTTTTTCCTGTTCTTTCACCTGTTGGCGCAGCAGGATGAGTTCCTCGTTAAGTGTCATAGCGCTTTGTGGTGTCTGTGAGCCAGCTCCAAGGTCAAGATTACCAAGGCGGCTGGCTCTCATCCAGCCATACA
>ERZ808046.1435-NODE-1435-length-10495-cov-13.426761_pt1 | contig 10495 bp, 7 predicted proteins | sample MGYA00380196_ERZ808046 | MGnify/ENA primary metagenome ERZ808046 (study PRJEB31490, sample SAMN06133421) | mouse gut metagenome | isolation source: Z6_2 | host: mice | place: China: Chengdu | collected 2015-05 ...
AGCAGTTTGTGACGGTATCGGAATTCCGGACGTTCCATGTAAAGGTCAGTGCTGTGGATGCCGCCTGAGAACAAAGAACATAATGGAAAGGACAAGGTGAAAATGAAAAGAAGAACATGGATACCAGGGTGCATAGGGGGATTTCTTTTGTTCCTCCTGATAAGGGACGCGTTCCAGCTGATACGCCTGGGATGCGGTCTGGCGCTGTATCCCCTGCTGGGAGCTGTCCTGGCAGTCATTACGGGCCTGCTTGTGTTATGGCTCTTATGGAGGTGAGAGAATGAGTTATACAGGTACTTATGACGGAAAGATATTCCATAACCCGTCAAATAAATTCTGCATTGTCATTGTGAAGACCGCAGATACTGCCATCCCGGAACAGGCACGGGATAAGAGAAGGTATAAAGACCACCTGATCCGTTTCACCGCTGTGGGCTATGAGATCCCCATGACGGATGCCGTGGAGCTGGAACTGGAAGGGGAATGGGTAAACGGGAAATACGGCATGCAGCTCCAGGTGGAGCAGTGGCGTGAGATCGTACCGAGGACAAAGGAAGGCGTGCTGAGCTATCTCGGTTCCGGCCTTATCAAAGGGATCGGGGAGAAAACTGCCGCTGAGATCGTGGCAAAGTTCGGCACAAATACGCTGGACATACTGGAAAAGCACCCGGAACGGCTGCTGGAGGTCCGGGGGATAACAGAAAACAAACTGGAGGATATCCGGACTTCTTTTGCGGAGAGCCGGATGCTGCGGGATATCATGACGCTCCTTGCGCCCTTTAAGCTGACGCCGAAGACGGCGCTGAAGATCTACCAGCATTTCGGGCCGGCCTGTCTGGATATTTTGAAAAAAAGCCCATTCGAACTGTGCCAGATACCGGGCTTCGGGTTCCGCAGGGTGGATGCCATTGTAAGGAAAACCGATAACCACCCCCGTGACCCCATGCGGATCAGGGGCGCGCTCCACTGCACACTGGACGAGGCAAAGGGAAAGCAGGGGCATCTGTTTCTGGGAAGGGAAGAACTGTGCAAGGCAGCTTTTAAGATGCTGAATGAAAAGATCCCGCTTCCGGAAATGCGTGTGCGCCAGGAGGAAGTGGGCAGGGAACTGGACGCTATGATCCTGGGCGGCTCCGTGGTCTCCATGAGGGACAGCATCTACCACCCGAATGCATTCGCGCAGGAGGATGAGACTGCCAGCCGGATCGCAAGGCTTCTGGCGGAGGAAAGGCCGCAGGCAAGAGACATTACCGCCATCATTGAGGCGGTCCGGGCAGAACAGGGCCTCCGTACTTCCGGGAAACAGGAATCAGCAGTCCGGACGGCATTTCTTTATAACCTGTCCATCATCACCGGTTCGCCGGGTACGGGCAAGACGACCGTTCTGAAGATCATCCTGGAGGTTTACCGCAGGATGCATCCCGACAGGAAGATCGTCCTTATGGCGCCTACGGGCCGGGCAAGCCGCAGGATGGCGGAGAGTACCGGATTTGACGGGGCATGCACCCTTCACAGCGGCCTTGGGCTTGTCAGTGAAGAGGATGAGGGCAGCCGCGGCAGAAAAAAGGACAGCCTGGACGCGGATCTGGTCATTGTGGACGAGTTCTCCATGGTGGATATGTGGCTTGCAGGCAAGTTCTTTCCCGCGTTGAAGGAAGGGGCGAAGACCGTCCTGGTCGGTGACCCGGACCAGCTGCCCAGCGTAGGCGCAGGGAATGTGTTCAAGGAACTGATCCAGTGCGGCCTTGTGCCGGTCACAGTGCTGGACGAGGTATTCCGCCAGGCAAAGGACAGCCTGATCGCCCATAACGCGCGGTTCATCCATGACGGCAGTACCAAGCTGTATTATGGGGATGACTTCCAGTTCCTGCCCTGTGACAGCCAGGCAGACGCAGCAGCGGCCATCATTGAGAAGTATTGCCAGGAGATCAAGAGCAACGGGATCGAGCATGTGCAGATCCTCTCACCATTCCGGACAGAAGGGGCGGCATCCTCGGACCATCTGAACGCCGCCATCCGGGAGATCGTGAATCCGTTCCAGTCCACGGAGGATGAGATCCGTGTGGGTTCAAAGACATTCCGTGTGGGAGACCGCATCATGCAGACCAAGAACACCGATAAGGTATCCAACGGCGATCTGGGATTTATCCGCTATGTGGAGGATACGCCGGAGGGGAAACGGATCGGCCTGGACTTTGGGGAGAACCGCAGCTTGGAATACGGCACGGAGGACCTGGTGAACCTGGACCTTGCCTATGCGACTACCATCCATAAGGCCATGGGCTCCGAGTACGATATCGTGTTGATGCCGGTACTGAAGGCCCATTATATCATGCTCTACCGGAACCTTCTGTATACCGGGATCACCCGCGCAAAGAAGAGGGTGGTGCTGGCAGGAGAAAAGAGCGTGCTGTTCATGGCCATCCACAAAAATGAGATCAGCAGGAGGAATACCCTTCTGGGAGAGCGCATCTGCCTGTATTACAAGGCTTATGCAAGGAGCGCCGGGATCGCGGTGCCGGGGTTCCTGGAAGAAAAACTGAAGGCAGCAGGTTAAAAATGGGATGCAGGTGCAGAAAATGCACGGGGTATCCCTTATTTATTTAAAGAAAGGAGTTTTAAGATGAACAAGAATGAACAGACAGCAACCATGTACGAGAATATCCCTGCGGTGGCAGAACTGAACAAGGTGCCGGGCTTTAACCCCCTGAAACTGCTCCGCCGTATCATCTCCCCGGAAAACGGGGAGGAAATGATGCAGCTGGATCTCCGTTATAAAAAGTTATGGTTCCGGCTTGCGAACCCCAAAGGCCGCATCCGCCTGAACGCCCTGCGCATCACGGAGCAGATGGCGATCTATGAGGCACAGGTTTTTCTGGAGCGCACCGATGAAAACCCCATTGGCAGCTTTACTTCCAGCTGCACAAAGGAAGAGGCACCGGGAGGGCAGTATATCCAGGCGGCACAGTATGCGGCTATGGATGAGGCGTTGTCCGATGCAGGCTTTGGCATCCAGTTCGCTGATGTGGGCATGGACGCAAAAGGGAGCCGTTACGGGAGCAGGATCCCTTTCAATGGAACCTCCCAGAAGAAAGAAACAACTGCCTTGACTGGCACAGTTGCGGTTTCCGCAGAAAGGAAACAGCCGGATACGGCGCCAGCCAGAAGTACGGTCACAGCGTTCCCGGCTGCAGCGGAAAAGAAAGAGATACCGCAGCAGGAAAAACCGGCACAGACCTCCGGGCTGCCCATTCAGGGCGCAAAGGCGGCTGTAAATGCCGGGTCTGGGGGAAACAATTCGGCGCCGCACACAGCAGCAGAAGCAAAAACTCCGCTTGAAGTGATGGCGGGGAATGGAAATGCTGCGGCAAGCCTTCCGGCTGGTTCCAAGGGCGGTTCAGAATGCCTTCCGGCAGGTCCGGGAAAAAGTTTCGGAACGCTCCCGGTGCAATCCGGCGCCGCACAGGAACCGTCAGGACAGCCCTCTGCAGGATCAGTGCAGACCGTGGAAGCAAGTGGAGAGAATAAAACGGAACCATCAGCCAGGATTCAGGAGCCGGCTGAAAACAGCAGCCTGCCGGTGGGACCGCAGGCAACAAAGGTTCAGGGAACGGCACAGCCTGCCGAGACCGGGGAACAGCCTGAAAGGGCAGGGGAACCGGAATCCCTTCCGGTACAGAAAAATGCAGAAATGCCTGCGGCAGGAGAAACGGGAAATAACCTCCCTGTTTCCGAAAGGAAGGATATGGAGGGAGATACCGGGAAAGCAGTCCAGGATATGATGGCGCTGCTTAGCGGACAGAATGTTCCCACAGAGGCCGCCGCATCTGCCGGTGGAAATACGGGAAGTGCGGAAAATGCGGAAGGCAGAGGTCCGGCGCCGGAAGTCCTGGGCCTGCCTGTATCCGGGGAAACGGTACAGGAAAAAGCAGATACCAGGTATACGCCGGATATGCCCGTGGAAGAGATCGTCAAGCTGATGACCTTTGAGGAAGCCGGAAAGGTAGTAGTGGATACCGGCGTCTGCAAGGGGCAGACCATTGCGGAAGTGGCAGAACGGCGGCCGCCCAGCCTGAAATTCTATCTGTACGGCGGCTACCGGGGGGATAACAATATCCTCCGCGCGGCGGCCCAGATCATGCTGGATTCCCTGGCTGCTAAAAAAGCCGGATAAAGGCAGGCAATGGAGCGCACAAAAGGAGACAGCAAGGAAGGAGGGTGCAGGCGATGGGCTCGTTTTCACAGGATTTCCCGTTCGGGATCATGGATGTGGTGGAACTGCTGCATTTGCATATCCGGCGCAGGCAGGCGGACAGCGCCTATACGGACTGCCCGTTCTGCGGCGACCGGAGAGGGAAGATGAATGTCAATTTTATCAAGAACGTGTGGCGGTGCAACTACTGCGGCGAACACGGCGGGATGCTGAACCTGTATGCAAGGGTCAACAATACCACCAATTCCGAAGCCTATCGGGAGATCTGTGACGCGCTTCAGGCGGGGGATACTTCCTGGGGATACGGGCAGGCAGAGAACATAAATCCCGGCGCAGGGGTTCCGTCAGGGAACCTTTGCGCCGGCAGCCAAAAGGAAACCGGGATTTCCCAGGCGGAGCGTGCCGGCCCCCAGGAGATACACCAGACCTATTCCCTGCTGCTGGAAATGCTGTCCCTGACTTCCGCACACCGGGCGCACCTGCGTTCAGAGAAGCGGGGGCTTTCGGATGAACAGATCGACAGCCTGGGGTTTAAGAGCACCCCGCCCTATTTTCTGTGCCGCTCCCTGACGGAGAGGCTGATGAAGCAGGGATGTAAGGTGGAGGGAGTTCCGGGGTTCTATCTCCATGAGGGCGGATACTGGACTGCAAAGTTTGGCAGCCGCACGGCGGGCATCCTGATACCGGCCATCGGCATTGACGGGCTGATCCGGGGGATGCAGATCCTCCTGGATGTTCCCTTTAAGGATAAGGATGACCCGCCGGAGAAAGCAGGGACGAAATATATCTGGCTTTCCTCCTCCACGAAAAATATGGGAGTCACTTCCGGGAGCCCGGTGCATTTCATAGGGAATCCCTTTGCCCGGACCATCTATGTCACGGAGGGGATACTGAAAGCGGACATTGCCCATGTACTGCTGAACCGTTCATTTGTGGCGGTGGCAGGGGCAAACAATGTAGCGCAGCTTGGGCCTCTGTTCGGGCTTTTGGCGCAGAACGGTACGGAATTGATCATCGAGGCCCACGACATGGACAAGTACAGCAATGAGATGATCGCGAAAGGAAGTTCCAAAATATACCTGCTGGCGAGGCAGCAGGGAATGGAGTGCCGGCGGCTGACCTGGAATCCCAATTACAAGGGGATCGATGACTGGCAGCTTGCACTCCGGAAAGAAAAACAGCAGAAAGAAGGTGGGGATCAGAATTTACAGAAAGGCCAGGCGGTTTTCTGCCAGAAAGGAAAGGGATTGTCAGATGAACTTCTGAATTTCCCACACCGCAGATGGAGGTTCCGCATTTACCAGCTTTCCTTTGACGCAGACCGGGAGACCATCCCTTTTGCGTTTAAGGGGATTCAGGATCTGCACAGGGCAGGATATGAACAGCCCCCGGCTTCGGATTACCGGCTGGTATGCGATTCGGAGCTTGCCTGTCCGGAACAGTGGAAAGACACGGAAATACTGGAACAGATTTCGGCACACTACAAAAAGCAGGTGCCGGAAGGATACAAAGGACGCCCCCTTGCATCTTCGGATGTGGTGGAGCTGGACGATGGAACAGGCCGCCGCTATTTTTACATAGACGGCAGCATATTTGAACCTGTACGCTTTTCTCCTTTTCTTGCGAAAAAATGAGAGGATGAGGGGCGGACGGCAGCTATGGCATGGAATGGTTTTTCCCCGCTCCATGCCGTTTTTGATGAAAGGAGATCAGATATGAACAGTGCATTTGAAGATATGAACATGGAAGTGTGTATGGAAGAAAACCCTTTTGAGGACGGGGGATTGCCGGCGGACGATCCCGGAAAGGAAGATAGCGGATTCCCCGATGGATTTACCGACAGCGGGGATCTGGTCGGAGAGGTGCCCTTTAACACCGACAGGCAGGAACCGGCTGCGGTTTCCCTTCCGGCCCAAGAGGAAGCTGATCCGGATGCAGCATATGAGGACGGGGAAGAAGAATCCGGTCCGGGAAACAATGAAACAGAGGATACCGAGGACGTGGAGGGTGAAACAAAAGACTCTGGTGCGGAAAAAGAATCGGAGGATAAAAAGCGTGCGGAGCATGAGGCGGCAGAGGCCAGACGCAAAGCGGAATGGGAGGCCAGACAGCAGGCAAAAAGGGAGGCAGAACAGGCACAGCTTGCCAAAATGTCTGCCCTGAGTGACGAGGAAGTGGCAGCCGAAGCCATGAAACGTGTGGGAGCTGATACAGAAAGACTTACCCGCAGGAATATGAAGGAGTGCGTGTCAGAATATATCCAGACTTTATGCCTGGAAGATCCGGATTTTGCCAGGTTGACCATGCATCCCCGCAAGACCATGATTCACTGCTTCTACTATATCAACCGGAAAGCCAGGGAGTTTGTGGAGCAGGAGATGAAGGATAATGATATCAAGCCGGAAAACGGCATTTATGGAAGTGATGTGCCGGACGATCTGTGTTACCAGTGGGCAGAGGAATATTTCCGTGACCCGGATGCAAAAGAGGATCAGGAGAAGGAGGAGAAATTTGTTCCCAGGGCATATAACGGTAAATCCAGTGTTATGTCTAAAAATACAAAGGCTGCGGGAAAGAAAACTGTAGGAAAAGAGAAGAATGGGAAAAAGGAAGAAAAGAAACCGCAGGAGAAAGGAGCAGATGGCGGGCAGTTTGAACAGATGACTCTGGCAGGTCTTGCAGGATAGGGGGGAATGCAGATGAAAATAAATAAAAGAGAATGCCGGAAATTTGCAGATCCGGAGTTTAAAATGAACCAGAATCACGGGCTGCTCCATGCGGAGAAAGTGAAATACATTGTACGGACAGCAGTGAAAAATATCGGTAGAAAACGACTTCTGGTATTGTATATCTATCTGAGGGAGCAGGCGGCAGCAGGGACTTTCCAGCCAGCCTTGACTATGTTCCAGAGCAGGACAGAGTATGTCACTTTATGCCGCAGAGAGGATGGAAGTACCCGTTGGAGTGCGGCCGCCTTTTGTAACCTGCAGAGGGATTATGATTTCAGCAGGCGGTGTGCCTTTTATATGGCCGGTGATGAGGAACGTGTGACAAAGTTTTGTAAAAAGAAAGGAGTTAAAGGTTTTACCAGCTTGTATTATTTGCAGAGTGACATCATCGAAAAAAGGCAGTGGGAGCGGAAATTAAAAAAAGAAAAAGAAATCCGTGAGAGAATGAAGGCAGTTCCTGCCCTACCCAGAGATATCGGAAATATGATCGAACGTGAGATTGCACCGCATTATTTTTTCTATACTTATAACAGGAAGAGAAAGGATATGGAGGGATTCTGCAGCGCATGTAAAGCCGAAGTGCCGATAACAGGTGTAAAACATAATGAAAAAGGCGTATGCCCTGTTTGTAAGGCAAAGGTAACCTTTAAGAGCCGTGGAAAACGTGGGATGATCATTGACCAGAATACGCTGCAGGTACTTCAGCGTACTTCCAGGAATGAGGTCGTAGTACGGTTCATTAAAATCTATTATCAGTATGGAGATGAAAGGGAACCGTATAAAAGCATTTATGAAAACGCCAGGACATTCCTTTACTGGGATGACGCCGGGAACATTTCGGAAGAATGCTATTACTACAGCTACGGTTTTAGGGACAGGCCTACGCCGTGGAAACCGGGAAAACGTCCTGTAATCAACAGGTGGGTGTATAATTTTGAAGCTGATCAAACGGGATTTCTGTATGTAAAAAATTTACATAAGGTATTGAAAGAATCCCCATGGCAGTATTCCCAGCTGAAAGAATTTTATCTGGCAGATAGGGAACCCCTTTATGCTATCCAGTATTTAATGAGATATAATCGTTACCCGATGCTGGAATATCTGGTAAAGCTTCATCTGTACCGCCTGGCTGAGAGTGTTGCGCATGATAATCATTATTATAGTTCAGACTCCGGTTTTAATCCAAATGGGAAGAATTTAAAGGAAGTGTTTGGGCTCGATAAAAGCCACCTTCCCCTGCTCAAGAGGATAAATCCGGGGCTTGGCCAGATGAAACTGATCCGGGCGTTTCTCCATGCAAACCTGGAGCTGAATGAAGAACTGCTGCGCTGGTGTGGGAATTACAATATCAGCAGGGCAGAAAATGTACTTGTTCCATTAAAACATATGACACCGTATAAGCTGATGAAGTATGTAAATGAACAGTACGCAAAGTTTTGTAAAACAAGCCCTTACCAAAGTGGCGGGTATTACAAAATGGAAGATATCCTGACAGATTACCGGGATTACCTGTGCATGAGCGAAGGATTGGAATTAGATCTGAAAAACAGTTTTGTCCTTTTTCCGGCTGATTTAAAGAAAGCCCATGACAAGGTGAATGATATTTCGGACAAAGAGCAGGCCCTGGTCTATGACAGGCAGATACAGAAACAGTTTGAGGAGATGAATCAGCAGTATCATTTTGTAAAATATGGGTTTGTTGTACTCCTTCCCCATACTGCAAAGGAGATTCTGGAAGAAGGGCAGAACCTGCATCATTGTGTAGGAAGCTATGTAAAGAAGGTTGTTAAGAGGGAAAGTACCATCCTGTTTGTCCGGAAAGCCAGTGAACAGAGTAAATCTCTCTGTACCGTTGAGATTCAAAATGGGGAATTGGCGCAGGCTCGTTGTTATGGTAATCAGTCCCCTTCCCCCGCAGTCAGGAGATTTCTGGATGTATGGGAAAAAGAGATTCTGCATGCCCCCGCACTTGCGGCTGCTGCATAGGTAAGAAAGCGGATGTCTTTATGGTATCCGCTTTCTTTTCATAAAGTTAAACATTGAAACGGAAAGGAGATAAGTATGGTAAAAAATCTGAGCCAGTTGAAAAAGACTTTGAAGAAAGGAACCTGTTTCGAGATCACCGCCCACTGCCGTCCGGAGTACGTGGGGCAGAAACGGAAGGTCACAGTGGCAAACACCCAGGGGTTTTACAGCATCGTGCCGGAGGAACCGGAGTGTAAAGTCACCCTTGCCAACAATGGAAGGGGGTCTGTCCTTTGGTGGAGCAACGCCCCGTTCTGGAAATTCGAGGACGGGATATGCAGTATATATTGTAACGATAAGGAGAAGACGGAAAAATATCTGATCATGTCATTCCGCATCACAGGACAGGAGGTGGCTTAAATGACACAGAACGCATGGGAAAAGATACAGGCGCTGACTGCACAGTTAAACCGGTACAGGGATGCGTATTATAACAGTAATGCCCCGTCTGTTACCGATGAAGTCTATGACCGGATGTATGACGAGCTGGCAGCATTGGAGAAGGAAACGGGGATATGGATGGCAGATTCTCCCACCCAGACAGTGGGCTTTCAGGCAGTCAGTGAGCTTAAAAAGACAGGCCATCCGATCCCGCTGCTCTCACTGGACAAGACGAAAAGCGTGGAGGAACTGGTCTCCTTTGCAGGGGAGCATCAGATCCTTTTGATGCTGAAACTGGACGGCCTGACGGTCAAGCTGACTTATGAGGACGGGAAACTGGCCGAGGCTGCCACCCGTGGTGACGGAGATACCGGCGAAGTGGTGACACACAATGTCCGGGGCATTTCCGGGATACCACAGCACATTCCCCACAGGGAACGTCTGGTGGTGAGCGGGGAGGCTTTCATCCGCCCCGGTGATTTTTTGAAACTGCAGGAAATCTTGACGGACAGCAGCGGTGAGCGTTACAAGAACGGAAGGAACCTGGCTGCCGGCTCCGTGCGCCTTCTGGATGCGGCGGTCTGCCGGGAGCGCAGGGTGATGTTCATGCCCTTTGCCGTGGTGGAAGGATTTCAGGAAATGGGATCAAAATCCCAGAAACTGCGGAAACTCCCGGAACTGGGCTTCCAGGTCTGCAAATTTGTCATCAGCAGGAGGAAGCTCACCAGCCAGGAGATGGCGGACGGCATCGGGAATCTGCGGCAGTTTGCAGAGGACAATGACATCCCCATTGACGGGATCGTGGCCTCCTATAACGACATTGCCTTTTCCCGGTCCTGCGGCAGGACAGGACACCACTATAAGGACGGACTGGCCTTTAAATTTGGGGATGAACTCCACGAGACAAAGCTGCTCTTCATTGAGTGGAACCCTTCCCGTTCCGGGGAGATCTCACCGGTGGCAGTTTTTCAGCCGGTGGAGATAGACGGATGCGGGGTATCCAGGGCAAGCCTGCACAACCTTTCCTTTATCGAGGGGATGGAGCTGATGCCCGGCTGCCGGATACTGGTCAGCAAGCGGAACATGATCATCCCCCATGTGGAGGAAAATCTGGACCGTGGCCGTTTTGTCATGGAGCAGGCCGTTC
>ERZ808046.1437-NODE-1437-length-10490-cov-2.393643_pt1 | contig 10490 bp, 9 predicted proteins | sample MGYA00380196_ERZ808046 | MGnify/ENA primary metagenome ERZ808046 (study PRJEB31490, sample SAMN06133421) | mouse gut metagenome | isolation source: Z6_2 | host: mice | place: China: Chengdu | collected 2015-05 ...
ATGGTATTGCTACCACACGGACCTGAACCGTGCGCGTCTGCCAATTCCGCCATTCCTGCGAACAAAAAATATTATATCGGGCTTTTCCGTATCTGTCAACCGCTTTTTGAAAAATTTCTAAAATTACCTTTCACTTCAGCGCTTTTGTCGGCGGATTTATCCATCAGTTCTGAAAGAGCCCGCCTTTCATATTTTCCAGCATCATTTCAAACAGGGAATGAATCATTTTCTGCAGCGTTTTCCGCGTACCGTCGTCCACTTCCCTTGCCGCAAGCGCCACGTTTTGAAGGCTCTTTTTCAAATCGGCGCCAAATTCAAACACATCGGAAGCCTTTGAGGCGGAAATCACATCATAAAGCGTATCTATAAACAGATGTATCTCCTCCTCGGAAAGAGACAGTATCCACTCGTTTAAGGCGGCGTCCCGCTTGATTTTGGCGCTGGTCATATTTTTCGCCCTGACTATAGTTCCGTCCTTGATTTTCCATGTGTAGGTATTGTGCTGAAAGGTTCCGATTCCCCAGCTCTCCACGATTTCATATTTTCCGTGATTCTCCAATATCATTCCCACCAGAGAGGAACGGGGAATAAACTTAATTACTCTGTCCTCAATAGCGGAATAATTTCCCTGCTCCCGTATTTCCGGCCGAAAGCCCGGGCCGTCGTTATTATATACCTTAATCAGCCTCGCTCTCGTCTCCTCCCGGCAGTTCATTGCGGCATAAACCGCAAGATTTCCCCCTTTGGAATGGCCTCCCACATAAAAATCCCCTTCGAAAGCCTCTGCCGCCTTTTCCAGATATTTTACTGCCAGGTACTGGCTGGGAAGGGGTTTTGAAAACGCCAGGTTCAAATCTTCTTTCCAGCCCACAAGGGTCGCGTCGGTTCCACGATAAGCGACATAAATGCTCCCGTCCTCCAGAAAATAAGTCATCGCCGAAAACTGTGTCTCTTCTTCCTCATTGATAACATTGACATAAGCGTTCATTTTCAGCCTGCCGAACCTCACGGACTCCGCAAGCGCCGAAAACAGCTCCTTATTATTCTGCCGATACCAGTAATCGTCCAGAATCACGTCCCTTTCAGGATGGGAATAAATGCTCTGTATACTCACCGGCTCTTTTTTCTCCTCCCATCCCGGAACGTATTTTTCATAATTTAAGTATACAAGCTGGCACAAAATCAGACTGTCCACCTCGTTAAACGGTCTTTCCGACAATGGATACCTTCCCCAGTCTTTGATGTAAGAAATAATATTTTCCATAAAATTCTCCCTTCCGGCAAAACAGCTTCCGCTCATTGCAGCAAACGCAATAAATATTAAATTTCAATATAATTTTCCGTCATAGTATCTCAAAAGGAGTCTGACCACCCGGCTGTAGCTGACGGTGCCGTCGGATACGCCGTTCAAAGTCAGGTTGGTGTCAAGAAAGGCGTCCGCTACCCGTTTTACGGTTTCCGTCTTTAGAACCGCTTTTCTTTCCACCTGCTCCCAGCTCTCCTTTGTAAGGAATTTCTTATCCTTTGCAACCTGTTCGTCAATCTGCGGATGGGCGGCATAGATTTCCCCGTCCTCCCCGATTGCCCTTATAAAATCCCTGTCCAGATAGCCGATAACGCTTAAATAGGCGCTGTAGCGGAACAATTCGTCCCTGGAATCCACACAGGCAAGGAAGCCTAAAAAATTTGCCTCGTCCTCCAGGATAAAGCCCTTTAAATGGGACAGCTCATGGCACATGGAAACCGGCATATTGGTAATATACATCTGTCTGTTGTAATTGGCCTCCATGGAAAAGGGAAAATAATATCCCATGATACTCTGCTGGCTGTAAAACCCCGACAGGCAAAGCCCCTTGGGCCTCGGATAATAACCCTGCAGATTTTCAAAGGTTCCGCCCAGCCGCCTCATTTCCTGCCGGGCTTTTTCCCTGATATCTTCCTTATATATAATATACCCCTTTTCGTCCCTCTCAAAGGAAGGCGCCAGAGCATTGGCCTGCTCCACCACATAATCCCGAAGGGCGGCAATCTCCTCCGTCCCGTATATCTTATCCGGGCTTCCCCCTATCTCATACCTCTCCGTAATCGGCGAAACCTGATACAAAAGAAAGCAGTTCAGCATCATAATCACGCTGACAATTCCAAGCACCCAGTAGAGAAAAAACGCATATCCGCCATACAGCTTCTTAAAGGCCGAAAGTCCTGCCGACGGAATTACAGGCGGCGGCGTCACCGACGGTACTCTCCGCCGTAAGGCAAGGCAGACAATAAGGATAATGCCGGCTGCCAGCAGGATGAAAACCAGTACTGCCGCCAGATACAGCATCCATTCTCCTACGGAAAAGGGGAAAATCCCGGTGATTCTCCCGTAAGTCTCCACCCAGAGGGGAAAAATGTTATCCACATAAAAATCGCTGAATCCTTTCCACACTCTTCCTGCCATATTAAGCCCTGCCGCAAATAAAATCAATATCCCCGGCGTCCAAAGCTGCCATTTCTTCACTTTCTTTTCTCCTGACGTTCTCTGCCCCACACTTTTCCCTTCTCTTTAAAGAAAACAATCATATCCTTTTCCGAATGCTACTATATTAATAATAAGATTTGTCAAGGCTGCGTAAACCTATGCAAAATGCATTTACTTTTTTAAAATCCGCCAATCAGTTTTTATGGAGCGGCCCCCTTTTATTTCTGCTAATGGGTACACATCTTTATTTTACCATGAAACTCCGCGTTCCGCAGAAAAATATTTTAAAAGCAATCCGTCTTTCCGTCACCCCGTCGGGAAAAAAGGACGGAAACAATCTTTCTGTCTTTGCCACCTTGGCCACCACTCTGGCGGCCACTCTGGGAACCGGCAATATTATCGGCGTTTCCACCGCCGTGGCTCTCGGCGGTCCGGGCGCTATTTTCTGGTGCTGGATAACCGGGATTTTAGGCATGGCGACGGCCTATGCGGAATGCTTTTTAAGCGTCCGCTTCCGAAAAAGGGACAAAGACGGCGTCTATCAGGGCGGTCCTATGTATGTGTGGGAAAATGGCCTGCATAAGCCTTCCGTGGGAAAAATTTACGGCTTCCTGACGCTGATTGCAGCCTTCGGCGTCGGCTGCACCACCCAGGCCAACTCCATCACCCAGACCACCTCCTTAAGCTTTGGCCTTAACCCCCACATTGCCGGATTTGCCGCCGCCATTTTGGCCGGGCTGGTGATTGTCGGCGGGATTCGCTCCATCGGAAACGTATGCATGAAGCTGGTGCCTTTTCTTGCCATTCTCTACACGGCAAGCTGCGTGTTTCTTCTTATTATAAACAGGGAAGCCCTCCTGCCCGCAATCCGGCTGATTTTAGCTCACGCCCTTGCTCCCAGGGCGGCTCTCGGCGGCGCTGCCGGCTCCTCCCTGATGCTTACCGCCCGCTACGGCATTGCCAGAGGGCTTTTTACCAACGAAGCCGGCATCGGAACCGCGGCAATCGCAGCCGCAGCCTCCGATACCGATAATCCCTCCCATCAGGCCTACGTCTCCATGACCGCCGTATTCTGGGATACCGTCGTCATGTGCCTCTTAAGCGGTCTGGTGATTGTGACCAATATGCTGCTGCACCCGGCTTCCGTCCTTGGCGTCAATGAAGCCGGACTCACAGAGGCCGCCTTTTCCTATCTCCCCATACTTGGAAATGTATTTTTATCCCTCTGCCTTGTGGCCTTTGCCATCACCACCCTAATCGGCTGGTCTTATCTGGGAGAACAGGCCTTCCGCTATGTGACCGGCAATAAAGGGATTTTCATCTACAAGGTCGCCTATATCGTAATGATTTACATCGGCGCGGTCCTGCCCCTAAATCTGGTCTGGGAGTGCACCGACTTAATCAACGCCCTGATGGTGATTCCCAATGTGGCGGCGCTGTTTCTTCTGCAGAAATATCTCCGTTCTTAGAATATTGACTATGCCTCTTTCATTCCGTATAATACGGAAATATATGGTTTCACCGGCAGGCAAAGCCGTCCCTGAAATCTGTCCATATAAGAACGGAGGTCATCAATGAAAAAGGAATACTTAAAATATATTCTCCCCTCAACCTTATCTTTTTTACTGACGGGAATCTACTCTATTGTGGACGGTATTTTTGTAGGCAGGGCCATGGGCGATGCTGGTCTTGCCGCCATTAATATTGCATGGCCATTGGTTGCGCTCATTATTTCCCTTGGAACCGGTATCGGAATGGGCGCCGCCGTTGTGATGTCCTTAAACAGAGGGGCGGGCGACGAAAAGAAAGCGGCAAGGGCGGAGGGCAACGCCTTTTTTCTGCTTCTTACCGGCTCGCTTCTGCTGATAACCCTTCTCTTTTTGTTTTCTCCCCTGCTGCTTAAGCTTCTCGGCGCGGAAGGAGAGCTTCTTCCTCTTGCCGTCACTTATGTGCGCTATATCCTTTTAGGCGGCGTCATTCAGGTGTTTGCCACCGGCATGGTTCCGATAATGCGCAATCACGGCGCCTCCTTTTACGCCATGTGCGCTATGGCGTCGGGTTGCTTTGCCAATATTTTTCTTGATTACTATTTTGTGATAGCTTTGCGCTGGGGACTGGCCGGGGCCGCTCTTGCCACCGTCTTTGGACAGGCTCTCACATTGATTTTGTGTATTGCCTTTTTTATAAGGAAGGAAAACCGCGTTGCCTTTTCGGACATGCGTCCTGATAAATCCGTGATTCCCCCCATTTTACAGGTGGCGGTATCCCCCTTCGGGCTGACCTATCTGCCCTCCGTCACCATCATTTTCATGAATCTGCAATCTATGAACTACGGAGGAGAGGAGGCTGTCAGCGCCTATGCGGTTCTTGCCTATATTATCTCCTTTATGGAGCTTCTGGTTCAGGGAATCGGTGACGGCAGCCAGCCGCTTTTGTCCTTAAGCCGCGGAAAAGGAGATGAAAAATCGCTGAAAACCTATGCCCGGTGGACGTTTTTACTGGGGATAAGCGTCGGCGTTCTCGGAGCCGTCCTTTTTATCCTGTCAGGAAATCTGCTGCCGGAATTTTACGGAACCTCCCCGGAGGCGGGCGCTTATATTATAAAGGCCACCCCTGCTTTTGCGCTGGTTACCGCCCTTTACGGGCTGACGAAACCGGCGGTTTCCTATTTTTACGCCACCCGGCGCACAACCCGCTCCAATATCCTGGTGTATGGGGAAATCGTACTGACCCTCATTCTTATTGTGGCGCTGCCCCTGTTTTTGGGGCTTGACGGGGTCTGGTATACGATTCCCGCCGTGCAGGTGATACTCGGCGTTCTCTGCGTTGTTTTCCTGAAAATGCCGGATAAAAGGCGGGATTAAAGCCCGGGCATAAACCGGACGGCGGCGAATCAGACATTTGTTGACGAAAGAGCCGGGAACCAATATAATAGTACCAGCATGAATACAAGGGAGAATTCTAAAATGGGAAAACTAATTGCCAGATGGAAAAACGACAGATTCTACAGCCAGATTGTAAAGCTGCTGCTGCCAATCGTCTTTCAAAATCTATTAAGCGCCGCCGTGAGCTCGGCCGACGTGGTAATGCTTAATTATGTGGGACAGTCGTCCATATCGGCGGTTTCACTGGCCGCCCAGTACGCCAGCGTACTTTTTATGGTCTATTATGGCCTGGGTACGGGAGCTACTATCCTCTGCGCCCAGTATTACGGAAAAGGCGATTTGCGGGCAATTGAAATCGTTGAGGGAATCGCCCTGCGCTTTTCCATTTCCATATCTATTCTGGCCGCCGGTTTTGCCATGTTTGCCCCCGGCCTTATGATGAAGCTCTTTACCAATGACCCGGAGCTGATTGCAATCGGCGCGTCCTATTTGCGTCTTGTCAGCGTCAGTTATCTTTGCTGGGGAATCACGGAGGTTTATCTCTCGGTACTGCGCAGCGTGGGCAGAGTCGTCATCAGCACGGCCTTAAACACTCTTGCTTTTACCTTAAATATTCTCTTAAACGCCGTGTTTATTTTCGGCCTTTTCGGCGCGCCGAAGCTGGGCGCGGCAGGCGTCGCCCTTGCCACCTCTCTTTCCAGAGTAATCGAGCTGATTTGCTGCTTTATCGTGTCGGCGAAAAGCAGGGATATCAAGTTAAAGCTTTCCACTCTCTTTGTGAGAAATAAGCTTTTGTTTGCCGATTTTATCAAGCTTTCCCTGCCGGCTCTTGGAAATGATATCGCCTGGGGCGTTGCCTTTTCCATGTATTCCGTGATTATCGGCCATTTAGGCTCGGACGCCGTCGCCGCCAATTCCTTTGTTATCGTGGTGCGCAACTTTGGTACGGTTCTGTGCTTTGGCATCGCCAGCGCCGGCGGCATTTTACTTGGGAATATTATCGGGGAAAACAGACTGGAGGACGCAAGGCAGGACGCCAGAAAGCTGATGAAGCTCACCGTTTTAAGCGGCGCTTTCGGAGGGCTGCTTATCCTTGCCATAACGCCTTTCGTGCTTATGTACGCCGACCTTACGGATACCGCCATGCATTACCTGAAATATATGCTTTTAATCAATACATATTATGTGATGGGCGCCGCCGTAAACACCACCCTGATTGCGGGCGTGTTCCGCGCCGGAGGGGATTCCCGGTTCGGCTTTATCTGCGACGTGATTGACATGTGGGTTTATGCCGTCCCCTTAGGATTCCTTGCGGCTTTCGTGTTTAAGCTTCCGGTTATGTGGGTTTATTTCCTTCTGTGTACCGACGAATTCGTCAAGTGGCCCTGGGTTATCCGTCATTACAGAAGCGATAAATGGCTCCACAATATCACAAGGGACAATATCGAGTAACTATGAGTAATACGGGATTATCTATGAGGAAGCTTTTCATTCCACGGACAGCGGAGAAATAATCAGCGTCAGGAAGCCGTAAAATTCCCCACGGAAGGCGACGTGCAGACCGGCTATAACAGGCGTCACGGCTGCAGCTTCACGCTGATTTCTCCGCTGGAGAGGTATTCTGTCGTTCCGTCGTCATAACGCACGTGGAGATGGCATTCTTCATTGATTCCAAGAACAAACCCATACTCCCTGTCCGCCCCGCCGGCATCCGCCTGCCGGTCCGGCGCTCCCTCGGGTGTGACAATACGGACTCTTTTTCCAATGACAAAGCAGCGCTTTCTGTACTCGTCCAGATAATTTCTGGCAGGAAACGCCTTATAATACTCCATGAAATTCGTAAGGAACTCCACCGCCACCTGATTGCGGAGGTTTTCCCCCGGCCCGCGCCCCTGAAATACGGCTCCGGCAATATTTCTTATTTCCTCCGGGAAACCGCCTTCCGGCTCATACATGTTGATGCCGATTCCCACAATCACGTATTCCAGCTTTCCTTCCTCCAAAGAGGCCGAGCCTTCCGTGAGAATTCCCGATATCTTAAGGCCGCGCAGGAAGACATCGTTCACCCATTTAATCATTGCCGGCTCCCCCGACACCTTTTCCACAGCCTTTGCCGCGGCCACAGCCGTCAGCGTGGTCAGCATCGCGGCTTCCTTTGGCCCCGCGTCGGGATGAAGAAGGAGGCTTAGGTAAAGTCCCGTCCCCTCCGGGGAATAAAAGGAGTGCCCCCGGCGTCCTCTGCCCGCGCTCTGCTGCCGGGCAAGAAGAACCATATCCCGCTTCTCCCCGTCCACCACATAACGCTTTAATTCATTGTTGGTGGAATCCACCATCTTTTCCACACGGACATAAAGCGGAATATTTCTTTCCCTAAGCTTCTGCTCAATAAACGCCGCGGAGAGCGCGTCGGTTGCTTTCTGCAGCACATAACCCCTGTTATTTACCGCTTCTATGTCATAGCCGTCTTTTTGCAAAGCTTTAACAGCCTTCCACACCCCCGCTCTGGATATGGAAAGCTGCTGTGCAATTTCCTGTCCCGAGAAGAATTCCCCCCGGTGATTTTCCAATAATAACAATACCTGTTCTCTGATTGTCATGACCCTAATAACATTTCCTCTATAATTTCGGAAGCGTCCGCCACCAGCCTGCTGCACGGCCTTGACTCATAGTACTCTTTTGTCCTGGCGGAAGGCTTTGCGCTCTCCTCCATCCCTTCAATGCCAAGCAGCTCCCGGCAGATAATGGAGTGGTTCTTCTCCTTAAATTTCTCCGCCAGCTTTCTGGTAAGGACATAAATCTGCTCCCGTCCCGCTTCATTTTCCGGGTCGGTGTTCCCTTCCTTTAATCCCGCAAGCAGCGCCATTGCCGATACCACTCCGCAAATCTCCCGCATCCGTCCCACTCCGCCGCCCATGGGGCTCGACAGCTTTAGCGCCGTTTCCCTGTCCATACCGAACAAATCGGCGTAAGTGACAAATACGGCCTGGGCACAGGTGTATCCCGACTCAAAGGTTGCAACGGCCTGCATTACCCGGCTTTCCATCAGCCTTTCTTTCCGCAGCATTTTTTGTACTTCTTGCCGCTTCCGCAGGGACATGGGTCGTTGGGATAAATTTTATCCGGCTTCACAATCGTGGTGGAGGATTTCTGCTCTCTGTACAGCTCCTTACGCCTGTCCTCGTCAAAAATCGCTTCCCACTCCGGCAGCTCGTACAGCCAGTCCGCGCCGGCGGCCACCATATTTTTATACAAAAGCTCCTTGTCAAAGCCAAGGCTTACCTGAGTATCCTCCTCCATCTCCTCGATGGGGTTGGCTTCCTTTAAGCTGTCGTTAATCCCGTCCAGAAATCCTACCATGCTCATAAGGTCGATTTCATATTTGTCCGCAAGCTCCTTCACCGTGCCTTTTACTTCCTCGTCGGGGTTTTTAAGGAGCTGTGCGTATATCTCCTTTTCCATCTGGAAATACTCGTCCCAGAATCTTCTTAAATCTCCCTTGTTGGCTGTTTCCGAATAAGCCATATCACGCCATTTTTTTAATAACGCCATAATAAACCTTTCCTCCTCATTTGCTTCAAGCTTTCTGATTGCGGGCAGCGCCCGCCTTACTTTTCTTTACATATTATACCCTATAATTGTAAAAAAGCAAATTTTTTCATTTTCGGTGTATATCGGCGGATTTCCGGGCAATAATAGTATTAAGTCAATGGAACCCCCTCCTTTGATGACGTGGAAACCGGATACGGGAAGCCACGGGTACTACAGATAAATTAAATACTTATCCTCCCCTTGGGGAGGTGTATCTTCCCCTTAGGGAGGTATTCCTCCCCTGTAAAAGCCTCCGGGACTGCAATGGTGCGGTTTCGGAGGCTTTTTACATACAGGAAAGTCAATTTTCGGATTCCCGTGAGAGTATGTTGAGCCGGAAAGGATGACAGCGGCCAGAATATCTGCTATAATTTAGGGACAAATTGAACAATATTAAAGAAAAGAGGACGTTGAAATGAAAAAATTTTTGGGAGAATTTAAAACATTTGCTTTAAAGGGAAATATGATAGACCTGGCTGTAGGTATGATAATAGGGAGCGCCTTTACCGGCATTGTGGGCTCTCTGGTCAACGACATTTTTATGCCTCTGCTCAGCATCTTCACCGGCAAAATCGACTTTAACAATCTGATGATTGTCCTTGGAAGCGGCGATAATGCCGCCACAATTAATTACGGTACGTTTTTGACTCAGGTTGTTAACTTTCTTGTTGTCAGCTTTGTCATTTTCCTTCTGGTACGTCAGATTAACAAGCTTCAGCGTCTCCATGCAAAAGAGGAAGTGAAGGAGGAGACTGAAAAAGAATGTCCTTTCTGTAAAACCAGAATTTCCATTCATGCTACACGCTGCCCCCACTGTACGTCTGTTCTGGAAGGCGCCGGCGAGGTTTTGCCGGATATGAAAGAGGGGGCATTGTAAGACGGCCGGGCATATTACAGCCCCGGCGTCATTGATGGCAGTAAGCTGTAGACGTAACGGAGAAAACTCTGCGAGTGAAAAACAGTATTCAGTCGAGGCTCTTTTGGGAACCCAACACAAGCGTACCGTCTTCACCCCGTATACTTCTCTATTACTTTCTCCAGCTTTTCAGGGTACCTTTCCGCCCATTCCTCATACAGCATCCCTTCCTCTTCCACCATTCTTCCCAGCTCTGCCAGAAATTCGGGAATGTCTCTTGCCAGAATCGACTTTCCCATATCCGCAAGAACTTCCCATCCCTGAACAGGGCAGCCTCCGGTAAAAACGGCAAAAGCAGGTCTGGGTCCTTCCGGCGTCTGACGGATGCCTCCGCGGAAGCCAATCCTTCCAATCTGATGCGTACCGCAGGAGGAAGGGCAGCCGGAAATGTGTATTTTAGGAAGGACGCCGTCGGCAAAGCCTTCCCTGCGGACCCTTTCAATGCAGGCATTTAATAATGCCTGGGAATCGCCGATGCCAACCTGACACACGGAAGCCCCCACACAGGCTACGGAGGTCTCGAAAAGAGTCCGGGCGCTGTCTTTTGTGGCGGAGAGGATTTCCTCTGCTTCTGCAGCATTGCAGTTTACCACATAAAGCCCTTCTTTGGGAGTCAGCCGAATCTCCACCTCCTCCA